>Ga0209593_10000510_pt1 | contig 18298 bp, 14 predicted proteins | sample PPLLaktember2015_3_FD_187260 | JGI IMG/M metagenome (GOLD analysis project Ga0209593, IMG submission 187260) | Freshwater sediment microbial communities from Prairie Pothole Lake near Jamestown, North Dakota, USA - PPLs Lake P7 Core (6) Depth... | ecosystem: Environmental > Aquatic > Freshwater...
CATTATCACTGGGACAGGAATTCTCAGGCTATGTGCAGCAGATTGATAATTCCATGCGTGCCATCCGCAATGCCCTTGAAATGGTGAGGCAGCTTGCCCTGGGCGGAACCGCAGTGGGTACCGGTCTCAATGCACCCAAGGGATATGACGTGCTTGTAGCGGCTAAAATTGCCGGAATCACGAAGCAACCATTCATCACTGCTCCCAATAAATTCGAAGCGCTTGCCGCACATGATGCCATGGTTGAACTGAGTTCCGCATTGAAACGCAGTGCGGTATCCCTTATGAAGATCGCCAATGATATACGGATGCTTAGTTCCGGACCCCGTTCCGGCATCGGTGAGATCATCATTCCGGATAATGAACCCGGATCTTCCATAATGCCTGGCAAGGTGAATCCCACACAGCCTGAAGCCCTGACCATGGTTTGTGCCCAGGTGATCGGAAACGATGTGGCGGTTACAATAGGCGGGACAAACGGACATTTCGAGTTGAACGTGTTTAAACCCCTCATTGCGGCAAATGTTTTGCAGTCAGCGCGCCTGCTCGGGGATGCCTGTGTTTCTTTTAATGATAATTGCGCAGCTGGTATTTTACCGAATCATGAGGTTATCCAAAAGCACCTGCAAAATTCTCTCATGCTGGTAACCGCACTCAACCCGCATGTTGGATATGAGAATGCCGCAAAGATTGCCAAGAAAGCCCACAAGGAAAACATTACGCTGAAACAGGCGGCGCTTGACCTGGGACTGGTCACGTCGGAACAGTTCGATTTATGGGTGGATCCGCGTAAGATGATTTAATATGTTATTTTTGTGGCCTTTTAAGGCCGCCCGTAGTTTAGACTAAGAATTAATGGAAGAAAAAACTAACAGCCTGTTTGCCGGATTTCCTCCAATAAGCAGCAGCGAATGGGATGCAAAGATCAGGGAGGACCTGAAAGGGGCCGACTATGAAAAAAAACTGGTGTGGAAATCTCCCGAGGGATTCAGGGTAAAACCTTTTTATAGTGCAGATGATCTGGCTGAATTGCAGTACCTCGATCATAGCCCGGGAAGTTTTCCATATGTACGCGGGAACAGGACAACGGGAAATTCATGGGAGATCAGGCAGGATATCCGCGTGTCAGATATTGCAGCCGCCACGGAGAAAATAAAACTGGTCATTGAGAACGGCATCACATCATTGGGCCTTGATGTCAGCCATAAAGGCGATCTGTATTATCATGATTTTGAAGAGCTGATCCGCAACATAGACTTTAAGAAGGTAAGTCTGGGTTTCCTTTCCGGGGAAATGTCACCGGATATAATGGATTTCCTTATCAGGGCTGTAACCGACCTGAACATCAATCCGTCGGATGTAAAGGGATTTCTGGATCATGATCCGGTTGGAAAACTGACTGCCACCGGAGGATTTTATATTTCCGAAGCGGAGGATTTTGGCAGGGCTGATAAGCTTCTGCTGACGGCTGAAAATGAATTGCCCGGATTCAGGGTTCTGCCCGTTAACAGTTATATTTTCGGAAATGCTGGAGCATCGGCTGTACAGGAACTTGCGTACGGGCTGGCCATGGCGGCAGAATATTTTTCCAGGCTCACCGATATGGGCCATGATTCCGGGGAAATAGCCAGGCATATGCAATGGAACCTCAGCGTTGGATCCAATTATTTCATGGAAATCGCAAAAATAAGATCAGCGCGGCTGCTCTTTTCAAATCTTGTTTCGGCCTTTGAAGGGAACCGGGAAACATACATTTTCATTGGCAGTGTGACAACGGACTGGAATAAAACCCTTTACGATGCACACGTTAACATACTGAGGCTGACTACGGAATCCATGGCCGCCGTACTGGGCGGATGCAATTCCCTGCTGGTGAAACCCTTTGATGCATGGTACCGGGAGCCCGGAAACTTTTCAGAGCGGATTTCGCGTAATATCCAGTTCATCCTGAAAGAAGAATCTTATCTCGACAAGGTTGCAGATCCTGCCGGGGGTTCTTACTATATTGAATCACTTACAGATGCCCTGGTTGAGCATGCCTGGCAGCTTTTCCTGAAAACGGATGCAGCCGGGGGATATATCAGGGCATTTATTTCCGGGTCAATCGGAAAAGAAATAGAAGCTGTAAAGGCCCAGCGGTATCAGATGGTTGCTTCCCGAAAGGAAATTCTTCTTGGCACCAACCACTATCCCAGTTTTCACGAAGTTATGAAGGACCAGGTGGAACCTGAAATTGCTTTCCCGACACCGGAGACCTTATCCGGTGCTATTACCGAACCTCTTCATCCCGGCAGGGCTGCGCAACAATTCGAAAAGCTCCGGCTTGCCACTGAAAATTTTCCAGGAGGCCCTCCCCGGGTTTTCCTGCTGACCTATGGCAACCTGGCCATGAGGCTTGCAAGGTCGCAATTTTCTGCCAATTTTTTCGGCTGTGCAGGGTACGAGGTGATTGATAACCTGGGATTCAGAACGGCGGAGGAAGGCGTGGAAGCTGCCCTCAGGTCAAATGCCAGGATCATAGTTGTATGCAGCAGTGATGACGAGTACCGGATATTTGCCCGGGAAGTATACGAACTGGTAAAGGGAAAGGCCATTGTCGTGGTGGCAGGGGCACCAGCCTGCATGGAGGAATTGAAAAAAGAGGGAATAGAGGACTTTATACATGTCCGGTCGAATGTTCTTGAAAAGCTTGAACATTTCCACAGGAAACTTGGGATTAAAAATTAAACAGCGCCGGTCATGAAACCTGATTTTAAAAGCATAAATATTAAAAAGAACCTCGCTGCGGATGTGATGGGCGGAGAGGGGAACAGCAATGCCGGTCTCCGGTATGAATGCTGGACACCAGCAGAGCAGATAGCCGTAAAGACCATATTTACAAAAGAAGACCTGGTCCGGATGGAGCATCTTTCCTACGCCGCAGGTCTCCCCCCGTACCTGCGGGGTCCCTATTCCGCCATGTATGCAATGCAGCCCTGGACGATAAGACAATATGCCGGTTTTTCCACCGCAGAGGAATCCAATGCCTTTTACAGGCGTAACCTTGCATCCGGACAAAAAGGCCTCTCCGTGGCATTCGACCTGGCAACACACCGGGGATATGATTCTGATCATGAAAGGGTGGTCGGGGATGTGGGTAAGGCAGGGGTGGCGATTGATTCTGTGCTGGATATGAAGATATTGTTCGACCAGATCCCGCTGAACAAAATGTCCGTATCCATGACCATGAATGGCGCGGTGCTGCCCGTTATGGCATTCTACATCGTAGCTGCCCTGGAACAGGGGGCCAGGCTGGAAGAGCTGAGCGGTACCATACAGAATGACATCCTGAAGGAGTTTATGGTGCGCAATACATACATCTATCCGCCCGGCATGTCAATGCGGATCATCGCTGATATATTCAACTATACATCCAGCCATATGCCAAGGTTCAATTCCATCAGCATATCGGGATATCATATGCAGGAAGCCGGTGCCACGGCTGATCTGGAGCTCGCGTATACGTTGGCGGACGGACTCGAATACCTGAGGACCGGCGTCCGGGCGGGGTTGGATATCGACTCGTTCGCCCCGCGTTTGTCCTTTTTCTGGGCCATCGGCATGAACCATTTTATGGAAATTGCAAAATTGAGGGCTGCCAGGATGCTATGGGCAAAAATTGTAAAGGAGTTCAATCCTAAAAACCCGAAATCGCTTGCTCTGCGCACGCACTCTCAAACCTCGGGCTGGAGCCTGACCGAACAGGATCCCTTCAACAATGTGACCCGGACCTGCGTGGAGGCTATGGCAGCTGTCCTGGGACATACGCAAAGCCTTCATACCAATGCCCTCGATGAAGCGATTGCGCTTCCGACTGATTTTTCAGCCCGTATTGCCCGCAATACCCAGATATTTTTGCAGGAAGAAACTTATATAACCAAAAGCGTGGATCCATGGGGCGGATCCTACTATGTTGAGTACCTCACCCACGAACTGGCCCACAAGGCCTGGAAACTGATCTGCGAGATCGAGGCACTCGGCGGCATGGCAAAGGCAATTGAGACCGGCCTTCCCAAAATGAGGATCGAAGAAGCGGCAGCGCGAAAGCAGGCCCGCATAGATGCCAGGAAGGACATCATCGTGGGGGTCAATAAGCACAGGCTTGATAAGGAAGACCCGATAGAAATACTGGAAGTGAATAATACAGCCGTCCGGGAATCACAACTGAAAAGGCTTGGTGAACTGAAAGCACAGCGTAACAATACCGCCGTGGAAGCAGCACTTCAAAAAATCACGGAAGCGGCAAAAACCGGCTCGGGGAATCTCCTTGAACTATCCGTTGATGCTGCCAGGGCCAGGGCCACGCTCGGTGAAATCTCATATGCCATCGAGAAGGTGAGTGGCCGGTATAAAGCATTTATCCGCTCCATTTCCGGCGTATATTCTACGGAGTCAGCCGGGGATGAGACATATGCCCGGGCCAGGGCATTGTGCAAGGACTTTGCAAAACGGGAAGGAAGACAGCCCAGGATCATGATCGCCAAAATGGGACAGGACGGGCATGACAGGGGTGCAAAAGTAGTCTCAACCGGGTATGCCGACATTGGCTTTGACGTGGATATCGGGCCGCTCTTTCAGACCCCTGCCGAGGCCGCCCGGCAGGCAGTTGAAAATGATGTGCATGTACTGGGGGTATCCAGCCTGGCCGGCGGACATAAAACCCTGGTTCCGCAGGTCATAGAGGAGCTGAAAAAATTCGGACGCGAGGATATCATGGTCATTGTGGGCGGGGTGATCCCGGCACAGGATTATAATTTCCTTTACGAATCGGGTGTGGTGGGCATTTTTGGACCCGGGACTTCCGTTTCTGACGCTGCTCGCAAGATCCTCGAAGTTTTACTGGACACTTTGCATAATTAAATTCCTCATTTCTCGCAAAGGCGCCAACACGCCAGGAAGAAGGTTTCTCGCAAAGACGCTAAGACGCAAAGAAAAATATAAAAATCTTGCTTTGCGCCTTTATGAAATATTATTCTTTTTTGCGTCATGCGTCTCTGCGAGAAACACACTTTTTCTCCTTTGCGTCCTTGCGTCTTAGCGAAAAATATAATTCTTTCTTAGCTTCTCTCCGAGGAATTTTTTAACTATATTTGATAGTATAACTGACCATCATGGAAGAGCAGCGAAGCAATGCCGGACAGGGGCTGGGAATAGCCGGACTGGTGCTGGGCATTTTGGCAATACCCCTGGGAATAGTTCCCTGCACCTTTTACCTCGGAATACTGTTTGGAATTGTGGGGATAGTGCTGGGCGTTGTTGCACTTACGCAGGCAAACCGGGGTTATGGTCCAAAAGGCCTGATCATTTCAGCCATAGTGTGTTCTGTGGTTGGTCTCACCCTGGCATCGGTGTGGGGGTTCGTATTATCGAAAAACGGGGCACAGTTTGTCAAGGAAATAATCCGTGAACAGGGAATTGATCCGGACGAGCGCTTTGATGAGATCAGCAGGGATGCCAAAGAGATATTCCATGATCTTGGCGACGATACCACCGAAATTGATAAACAGTCGCCCAATATGAAACACATGACTGATTCATTGAAATCACTTGAAGGCGAGAACCAGTGAAATGTACCGGTCCACTTACGGGATCCTTAACCTTGTAATTGGACTGATTCCTTTGGCAATAATCCTGTATTCGTTTTTATATACCCCGGATAAGCAATATCGCCCGATACCCTCCGGTTCGCTTCTGTTTTCGGAAAATCCCGTAATCAGCACTGGCCTTTCGCGCAGCTTTTCCGCAGCAGTCCGGTTGGATTTTGAGGCCGCAATAAATTACAATCCTTATGGTATCAGGATATTCCTTTTTTTCATCATTCAGCTTTTTATGCGCATGGCAGGATGGATCCTCTGCCACAGGGTTTCTGATAAGACCTTGGCTTTTTTAATTCCTGCCGATATCCTTTTATCTATTTCAATGTTCCTCGTTTCATTCTGGCCATTTTTGATTGCTATATTTACAAATGTTTCCAAACTTTAACCGAAGACCTGCAAGACCCGCAAGACCGCAAGACAAAACATAAACTACCCTAACCCAAACAAACCAAACCCCCATGGAAATCAAAGGTTCAGCTGTACGGTCAATTCCCGATTTCATCCGGGAAACCCAACCCGAAAAGTATGCCGCCTGGTTGGAGGCCTTGCCCGAGACATCGAAGCATTATTTTAAGGACATCATTCTTTCTTCCAACTGGTACCCGTTGCGGGAGACCGCGGTGATTCCCACCGAAGTGATGGGAAAACTGCTGTTTAATGACCCGGTCAGGGGAGCCTGGTTATGTGGCCGTTTCAGTGCTGAAAAGGCACTGACCGGAATTTATAAATTCTTCATCAGGACAGCGTCACCTTTTTTTATTGTCGACCGTGCCGGTAAGCTATTTTCAACCTTTTATCAACCGTCGGCGATGGAAGTTGTTGAAAAAGGAAGCGACTATGTGATTTTGCATATTACAGAATTTAGCGAGCCGGACGTGCTGATCGAAAACCGCATAGCCGGATGGATAGAAAAGGCCATGGAGATCCATGGTTTCGGGTATGTGAAAGTAGAAATCACCAAATCCCTGGTAACAGGGGACAGTGTTACCGAAATGCGGGTGAAGTGGGGGAATAAATGAAAACTGCGAAGATTTTTTAAAATTTGCCACAAAGACACTAAGTCACTAAGGTTTCACTTTGAAATAACACCGAACATCGAACACTCAACACCGAACGAAGAAGTCAATCCTTACCAGGAAGTGAAATCTTCGATGTATTAACATACAAATACGCAATTTTATTTGTTCAGATCAACGGTATCCCGAGGATAAAAAATATGAATTTGTGATCTCGGGTTTTCATTTTATGTTGTCAATAATTTGGAGATTTGATAAAACATTCTCTTTATCAAATTGTTATTTCCAAAAAGTTAATCTAATGCTAAACAGTTATGACCAAATAGTTACCCATCCTGAATCATTTAAAATGCTTTCAGTTAAAGATATGCTTTTTGTTACTTATACCTGTCCTCAGGTTGAAAAGCTTATCACTGCCTGGTCTGAATATAATATAATAGGTTTTACCTTAAACGGTCAAAAAAATTATCATCATGGCGGAAAATCATGGGCTCTTACTAAAAATAATACTCTTTTTTCGAAAAGGGGAGCTTTTGCACAGGAAAAATTCAAGTATGGTGGTTGGGAAGTCTTGGCTTTCTATATTCCTGACAATTATTTAAAGATAGTTTTTAATCAATACAGGCAATATTTGCCAATCAAAAAATTACCCGATTTATCCAATGATGCTATGTTTGAATTAGTGATTGATGACCGGATTCGAACTTATTTTTATGGAATTGTAGCCTATTTTAACCTGACAGTTTCTCCACCAGAAGATTTAATTGAAATGAAATTCAGGGAATTGTTATTCAATATATATTCTATCCCGGGTAATGGTGCATTGCTCGCATATGTTTCAAGCCTTATTGATCAACATAAGGCACCTCTTTGGCAAATAATGGAATCGAACTTTATGTTTAATTTATCCATTGCAGAATACGCCCGGTTGGCTCAACGAAGCATCTCGACTTTTAAACGAGATTTTCAGGTGATTTATAAAACTACTCCTGGCAGATGGCTTTCTGGTAAAAGACAGGTATACGCTAAATTACTTTTGGAATCAAGTCAGAAAACCATTAGTGAAGTGGCTTTCGAAAGTGGTTTTGAAAACGCATCTCATTTTAGTAGGGTATTCAGAGAAAATAATTATATGTCTCCGGTTCAATACAGACAGAAACACAGCAATCTTATCCAGACTGTATAAAAACTATTCATGATAAGACTCTCCGGGCGATTTTTTGCCATCCCTTTCCATCTAATTTACATGATTAATTAGTACATCATCCAATCAGGATTCTGCAATTAAAACATAGTGAACTCATAAGAACTAAGTTTGAACTTATAAGAAAATTAGCCTTCATTATATACTTTTAATTTTGAACTGATAATCAATTATTCATTAAAAATTATTAATCATGAAAAAGTTATTATTGATTTCAGTATGTTTTGTTGGCTTATTTTATTATGGAATGGGCCTGGAACCAAATCCGGTGGATGAAAATGGTCGGATAATTGTTGACAATGACAAACTGCAGGTTGTTGAATTTATCGCTTCTCCTGGAAAGAGTGTTTGCGGACTTAGCATGCATGAACATAAGCCGCACCTAAGCATTATTTTAACAGATGGTGCTGTAAAAGTCACTACACCTGATAAAAAGACACAAGAATTTGATTTTAAATCAGGGACTACATTATGGTCAGGTGCGGATATTCACGAAGCCGTAAATATTGGAGATGATGAAATAAGAGTACTTCTTGTTTATCTAAAATAATGACAACTATTTATTGCATTTTATATTCCAAGGATAAGCTATTGCAAATCGAGTCGACCGCCCCCGCCAGTGTTGCATTTTTCTTACCGCTTTTCATGTAGAAATGAGTTGTTAAGTTGTAATCCATGGACTCAGTTTTCAGTTAAGATCTCGTCTAAAAGTACGTCTGAGAAAGAATTTTTAGGGTGCAAAACACTGCAGAAAACTACAAAAAATGAAGCACTTATGCCTTAATTGAGACCTATTTTCGAAGGTAACAGTTTAGGTCTCGAATCATACCCATTGATATGGGATTTTGGTAAATTTTCAGGAAAATCCAATAACAAAAACCGCCCTAAATTCATTGATTTAAGGCGGTTTTGGAAATTTTAGTGTTGTAATTGTAGTCCGTGGGGGACTAAAATATATGAACAAGTCTGATGCATTCTGATCCTATAAGGTGTCAATTATCAGCATATTGCGAAATTTCCCAAAAAAATGTTGTTCAAAAAACATCCAAATTGTTTATAATATTTGGCCCCCCATTCGGCCCCCTTATTCGTTTTTAAGTAATTTTGTCCAATAATAGTTACAATATGGCATACAGCACCAAATTTAAACTTAAGGAACCAAATAAAAATAGTGATACGCTTGTTTATATGACCTTCACTTTTAACAGTAGGGCCATGACTGAAAAAGGTAAAATTTATCATCGCGTCAAAGTCTCCACTGGTGAAAAGATTAACCCAGATGTCTGGGATTTTAAAAAAAGACGAGCAAAAAATTCACACCCCTTTCAAATGGAATTTAATACCAGGCTCGAAAAATTTAAAAATGAAGTTGAAAATATCCACCGAACTATTATCAATAACAAGGAAATTCCAACTGTGGAAGCTATTAAAAAGAAATTAGATGTTTATTGTGGCCGGGCTTCAAATGCACCACCAGTCACTTTTCTTTCATTTATTGATGAATATATTAAAAATCCGAAACTAGATGAAGGTAAGCACTTAAGTGAAAGCACAATTGCAAACTATCGAACGACAAAAAAGCATATTGAGAATTTTGCAGCTACGAAGAATAAACCAGTAAATTTTGAGACTATCGATCTTGAATTTTATACTGATTTTATGGACTATATGATAAAAGACCTGAAAATGACCATTAATTCAGCAGGTAAATACATTAAGACTATTAAAAAATTCATGAATGAAGCAACGGAAGCAGGCGTAAATGCAAATTTGAAATATAAAAGTAAACGATTCAAAGTATTAAAGGAGGAAGGGGATAATATATATCTTACCTTAAATGAATTGCAGATGCTTTTTAAATGCGATTTATCTGAAAATCCCAAACTGGATCGCGTGAGAGATTTGTTCTTGATTGGTGCTTTTACCGGCCTACGATTTTCAGATTTTACATGCTTGACATCAGAGAATATTTACATTACAGATGCCGGTGAATTTCTAAAGGTAAATACTAAAAAGACAGGCGCATGGGTAGTAATTCCAATTCATCCTATAATAAAAGCCATACTTACAAAGTATCATAGCGTTCTTCCCAAATCCATTTCGAATCAAAAAATGAACAAATACCTTAAGGAATTGTGTGATAAAGCAAAAATAAACGGGAAAGTGCAAAAAACTCAAATAAAAGGAGGTATGCGTGTAACTACTACATTTGAAAAATCAAAACTTGTCTCCACACATAGCGCCAGACGCTCATTTGCAACTAATGCCTATTTGTCAGGTGAAAATCCATTAAGTATTATGCGTATTACTGGCCATAAAACGGAAAGAAGTTTCATGATGTATATCCAGATGACTGGTGAGGACAACGCCGTTAAAATGCAAAATGGCGAGTTTTTTTCAGGAAAGGGCATTAGCATGCTGAATATTTCATAGTACGTACATGTCCAAAAAAACAAAATCAGTCCCTAATATTATGGATTTAGCAAATCCAAAATATTTTGATTTATCTAAGCCCTACCCCAGGAATGTCGATGAGCTAATTAAATTGACTGTAAGACAAGTGGAAACTGATTTTATTCTAATGGACGTGTATTCTTTAAGGGAAAAGTGCAGATTGTATTCAAATTGGAAAGACCTACATCCTCAAAAGGATACGAGCACTCACAAGGACTGGATAAGGCTATATGAGGCCCTGGTTAATATTGCTAATTATATAATGGCATACTTGCCTGAATTGGAAGTAAAATTCTATAATCGGAAAAAGAAACGCACAAAAGAGGAAGGACCATTACCTGAATGGAGTGAGTGTTTTAGATACCCTGAAGCATTTATTGATATTGAGGGTCTCATTATAAATGTTATCCATAAATATGGCCTAAATGGACCAGCTTGTAAGTCCCTAATAAATTTGTTGAAAGAAAAAACAGTACTCACAGAGAAATTTTCAGATAAAATATTATTGCAGGCGTTGAATAACCATTATGGAACTAGTGTATCGTATAGCGCTTATGAAAAGGCTGAAAGTCAAAATAGGCCAATCAAGGTCGAATATAAAAGGAGATGGAATAGGTTAAATATCAAGCTTGGAAATAAATACATACCATTTGATATTCTCAGAAAAAGTATCCTTGAAGGTCAATGACACTAATTAGCCAAAAACTATCAGTGATAACTGGTTTTGAATTTTCTTCAATGATTTATCTTGTCCATAGCCAAAAATAATTGGTTGAATTACCAAGGGATTAGTTAAATAAAACAATACGCAAAACGGCAGAAATACTGAAGTTTAATACTCCTTAACGTTACCTGCAAGTTGACCCCTAGGGACTGAATTCAAACCATATTTTGGATGTCTTGCAGAAATTCAATAGATTAAGAAGGATTTTGTGATTGCATTAGAACTTAGGCTTATCAAAGTTTCTTATTTTTCGACAATCTAATTCAGCCTAATTTGTTTTTCAAATTATGCCCAGTTGTTTGGGGGTTAAGACAACCACATTTGGCCGGTTAAATTACAATTAATATATATAACTAAATTATAAGTACTTAACTCCAGCTTTTCGTGTTCATATGATCCGGCCAACTGTGGTCAAGGCCACTGGCTTTTCCACCTCATCAAATATCTTTATTCATGACATATTAATTGCATATCAATATAATAAGCAGTAGTCCTTATCGTTTTTAATCAATATATTATAATCTCAAAAGTTAGTGAAAAGCTTTTTTTTAATAGCTTCTTTGTCTTTAACTATTGCAGGTTTTTCCACATGTCTATATTCACAAAAATATACATTATATGGATTTATTAAAGACTCATTGACCGGTGAGAATTTGATCGGCGCCTATTTAATGATCAAGGAGACAAATCAGGTTGTCAGTGCAAATAAGTATGGGTTTTATTCAATTACTTCAAAACAGGGAAATTGCACCATTTTATGCAGTTATGTAGGATATTCTCCAATTACAAAAAAAATTGAACTTAAAAAAGATACGAAGTCAGATATTTTTCTTTCTCCTTTAATTAAATCGTTACAGGAAGTCATCGTACATGGTAACAAATCGACAATTGCCTCCACCACAGTCAGCATGAATGTTATGGCTATCGATAAGATTAAATCCATAACTTCCATTTTGGGAGAACCTGATGTGTTGAAAAGCCTGCAACTATTGCCTGGGGTACAAACGGCCGGAGAAGGTTCTGCAAATCTTAATGTTCGTGGAGGTTCATTCGATCAAAATCTTATTTTGCTTGATGAAGCACCCGTATATAATCCTTCCCACACTCTTGGTTTTTTTTCCACTTTCAATGCAGATGCCTTGAACAGTGTTACATTCTATAAGGGTGCTTTCCCTTCTCAATTTGGAGGACGCTTGTCTTCTGTAGTGGATATCTCCATGAAAGAAGGTAATTATAAAAAAATAGTTGTTGATGCCGGCATTGGCCTGATTGGCGGTAAGGCGACAATCCAGGGACCCCTTATAAAGGACCGCGCATCATTTATTATTTCGGGACGTTACAGCTTTGCAGGGCAAACTTTAAATCTGTTAGGTTTGATGGGAAGAGATGTTTTCCATATTTACGGCCTGCGAAATTTCGATGATCAGAACAAAATTCGCTTCTACGATTTAAATGCCAAGATCAATTATAGGTTAAATGATAACAACCATATTTATTTTTCGACATATCTAGGCGGGGACAGGTTCTACAGTTTTGCCCTGAATGGTGACAACGCCCTGGATTGGGGAAATATCACTTCTACCCTCCGATGGAATCATATTTTCAACAGCCGGGTGTTTTCAAATTTCACCTCCTACTTCAGTAATTATCGATACTCCTATTACATTAATGACGATTTAAAGAACTTCATATGGAAATCAAACATCAGGGAAGAAGGGGTAAAAGCGGATTTCAATGCAAACCTGAACGCATTCAATATCATCAAATTCGGTTTTGCTTCAATTTATCATTATTTCTCACCGGGAATAATTGAGCCGCATTCTTCACAATCCAGCATACAGGCATTTTCATTGGGGAATAAGCGGGCTATTGAACTTTCAGGCTACCTGAGCAATGAGCAGAAATTTTCTAATCATTTCAGCATTGAATACGGATTCCGCTATGTCGGCCTCGCCAATATTGGTCCGGATACAGTTTTTTATTACAACCTGGACAAATCTATTGTTACCGGTTATAAATCATATAATAAAAATGAGTTGGTGAAGTATTATCAAAGTATTGAACCCCGTCTTTCGTTCCGGTATCTTTTTAATGAAAGGAACTCAGTTAAACTGGCCTATGGCTACACCACGCAATTGCTCCATCTATTGAGCAATTCTTCCCTTGGTTTGCCAACCGATGTATGGATGCCTCCCGATCACTACATTCATCCCCAGTCATCCAATCAGTATGTATTGGGTTATTATCATCTATTTGCCAAGGGCAGTTATGAATTTACAACAGAAGTATATTATAAAACCCTTCGGAACATTATCGATTTTAAGGATAATGCCAATCTTTTTATGAATAAACATATTGATAATCAAGTTCTGGATGGCAAAGGTTATGCCCATGGCACCGAGTTCATGATGGAAAAGAAAAGCGGGGACCTCACGGGCTGGATTTCCTATACCTGGTCCAAAACACAATATAAAATTGATGGCATTAATGAGAATACATACTACTCTCCACGATGGGATATTCGCCACAATTTGGCAATTACCGGAAACTATCTCATTAACCAAAATTGGTCCGTTTCTTCAACATTTAAATATACATCCGGAGGGTTTGTCACGGTTCCGGAAGGATCTTATGTTTATGATGGTGCGGCTTTTAACTATTATACAGAAAGAAATGGTTATCAAATCGAGCCCTATCACAGGCTCGACCTTTCTTTCAAGTATGTGTCCCCTAAAAACATGACCCGAAGGTGGAAATCAGAATGGATGTTCAGTATTTATAATGTGTATAACCGGAAAAACATCTATGCCCTTTTTGTTCACCAGGAAGGATATCTGACATCAAGCCGTTTTTACAGGATGTATCTTATGGGAATTGTTCCAACCTTAAGCTATAACGTCAAATTTTAACTATGCTTTGTAAATCAACCCCGATATTTACGCTGATCCTGGTGGCAATCTCCTGCCAGGAGGAATATGATCTTCAACTTGGTTCCATAAAACCCAGGCTGGTCGTTGAGGCAAACATTACAAACCAGAAGGGGCCTTACCTGGTCCGTTTGACAAAAAGCAGGTCGCAGCTCACAAATAATCCTTATAAGATTCCCGATAGTGATACCGCCTGGAATACAGCAAAAGATTTTGCAGAGTCCATCCAGGATGCTGAAATTTATATAGAAGATAATACAAACGCCATTGTAGATACCCTGGTAAAATGTCCAAAGGGCCACTGGGTTTATTATCATGATACCATAAGCAACTATGATTGGTCCTATTTTTCAGTGGCCGATACCAGTATTTTACTCGGATATTATAAAACCACGAAACTGAAAGGCATTGCCGGGCATACTTATACACTTACCATTAAATGGCAGGGATCGGAATATCATGCCGTCAGTTATATGCCCCCTTTGCCTGGTTTGGATTCGGTGAAATTCAATTTTACGAAAGGAGATATTGGGAAAGACGATTACAACATTCCCCTGCTTTATTTTAAAGAGCCACAGAATGAGAGAAATTATTATTTGTTTATTACTCCAGGAAAAAGCTCTGTCTGGCCATATTCGGTTTTGAGCGACGAATTTTTAAAGCCTTACGTGAATGGCTTGGATGTATGTAAAGGAATATCACCGGATTATTGGATGACGGATTATCCTGGTACTAATATGAGCTATTATTTTATTGAAATGCATTCGTTAACAAAGGAAGGGTACAATTATTATAAGGCATTGCTTCAGCAGTTCCGCACCGATGGCGGTGCCTATGCCCCAACTCCGGCCACACCTCCCGGAAATATTGATAATGGCGCTTTGGGATTTTTTAAAACCTCGGCAGTAAATAGAGTTGAGTTTAAGAATTACTAAAATACTGCCTTCAAGTCATGCGAAAACTTCCTTAAGCTTTTTATCCATGAATTCATCTAATTCAGGGCTGATATTATCTATTAGTCTTCCGCAGGAAATGATTGATGGGAAGTGATTCTTTCTTAACCCCGAAAAAACTGGATAGAATATATATTCGGAATTAGTATAGGTTCGTTAATATAATAATGTTAAGATACGCATTTATTAGTGGTAGGATACTTATATACTAATGTCCTGACATAAATTGTGAACCTAAGGGGACGGAGTTCGAACCAGTATATGCTTGAATTACAGAAGATCAAAGAGTTAATGTGTATTTTTTAAATACCATTGAAAATATAATGCTAATTACCAGGATATAAAAAATTTGTAAAAAGAATATTCTGAAGAATAGGCAATTTTCATTCTTGCTTAGATGAACGCTGGAGTAAAATGTAAACTGATCATCAAGTTCAAAAGTTTACAATAGTTAGTATTGGGTTTGCGACGGGCTTATAAAGTGATGTTATTTAGAAACAATCGGTACTATTGACCACGTTTCGCCAGAAATAATGCAATTATACAAATAACTTATTAACAGTACTTTGGCTTATAAATTGGGTAGTCAGGATACTCCGGCTGGCAGTGGTCCCTAACACTGATTTTTCCACTTTCGCTAATCGATTTTATAATACTTTGATTATTTCTAAGGGATCATAAAAGCTTTTATATTTGGTATCCGGAAGAGCAGACCTGCTGTTATCTTTACAAGACTTTAATCAGCTTTTTTTGTACAATTCCTTGTGAGCTTCGGATAGATACTGCATAAATCCCTTCGGGTAAAGCGCTTATATCGATATGATTTTCCTGATGCTTGAGCTGCTTTTGCAATACTAACTTTCCTTCAATTCCATAAATTGATAAATCCATGCTTGAGCTATTCTCAGATCGTATAATTATCTCATCAGTTGCCGGATTTGGATAAATACTGAACTGTTCAGAGTTGTCAATCACAGTAATTTGAGTGGCACTGGCATTCCTTAGACATCGAACTGAATAACCAACATTACTATCTAGAATATATTCAAATGATATATAGGCAAATGGATCATTGTAGACCATTGAAACTATTGAAATAAAATCGTTTACACGGTAACTGCTCAACCAAAATCCAATTCCACCCATAAAGTTATATCCACCTGATTTTCCTCCTGATCCTCCGGGTAAGGCTGTAAATCCACTTTCGTTGGTAGCTTCAGCATTGGGTGGATCCCAATGAATGGTATCTGCTTCCTTTAACTTTGCCCCGGCTTCCATTTCTCCTCCATTGTAATCTATCAATATTCTCCATTCAGCACTGCTTGGTAAATGCCAGCCATCAGGACAAACTCCTTGTACACCACTTGGGATATTGTTGCTCGAAGCTGCACTGTGCATAGCAGCTTCCCAGCTGTACAGTCGACCATAAATAGCAGCCAACGAATCGCTGATGTTGTAAGACCATACATAGTCGATAACTGTGCTGTCCGAATAATGGAGGGATTTCAGGTTTTCGCTCATCCACACCTGTGTGCCAATATTAACCGTGTGATAGATGTTTCCGTCCCAATCGGTTGCCGTTTGTGCCTGTATCCCATTTACACATAGTAATAGAAATAGAGCAGCCCATATGGCCATAAAATAAATATAAACCTTCATTGGATGGGGATTATTTATCATATCAGATTAAAGTTACTGGTAATCAATTATAAAATGGAATTTAAGACAAAAAAAGCAGAAATCAAGTGAATTTTGACCAATATAGAATGATTGAAGGTTTAATTACGAAATCCTATGCTGAAATAACTCAATGCAAGACATAGACAATGAACAGGTTCAACCCGATGGACTGCTATTTTTTTGCATTGTTCTTCATAATATCCTAAAGGAAGCCGATTAGATGCTGTAAAAAGCATTATGTGACCTTTGAAGATATCTATGATACCTTCAGCGAGCTTTTCAGTGGATACGATTATGGTGCAAGCAAATCTGACTTCTGATTTATAATTCCGGTTGCTGCTAGCAACTTTTCGCGTCGCTTCTGTAACCAAGCCGTTCACCTCAACCCTTCGTCATTCAACTTGCAGAACAGGCAATCACATATAGTTTATAAGTCCAGCGCGCGACCCCGGAGGGATTACTCGCTGGCGCTCGTGATCCACAATGAGGGGGTTCTACAAGACCAATGATGTCCCCCGCCAAAGGTGGGGGACATCATTGGTCTTGTGACCCCGAGAGGATTCAAACCTGAAATCCTTGTTGGAGTATTAAAACTAATAAGTAATTTAAATGACTGAATATGAATATTATATTAATAAATTTCACTATTTAATTTTAGAATTTCGTTTTAATCCAACATTCTCCTGGTCTAGAACCGGATCTAAAGTGGAAAATTTCGAGGCCTCCTGATCGAGTATCTTCGTATAATATTGATAGTAACGCTACAACAAATATGGTTCGATTCCTATATAAACCAGTTTTTACATGTTATCATATTTATTTTCAACCTACTTATTTAGTAGGGGCCGTTTCAGGGTCCAATTGTTCAAAAATTCTTCCTTTAAAATGTGATTGTAAGGCTCATATAGCATAGGCTTCAGAAGGATTATAAATGTCAAATATGTCAACTCAGTTGACAATTAATACATATCTCTTTTCCGATCGCCATACCTTCACATCATAATTCAACAAGATGGAGGTCAAGATTCAAGCTTTGACAGAACAGGAGGTCCGGGAGATCGTTCGTGATGAGACAAAAAAACTCATGAACTTAGAATTTCAGCCAAAGCAAAAAGATCCTGTTCAACCTTACATGACCAAAAAGGAGTTAGCGGTATTTGCGCGAATGTCCCCTGGTCTGGTTAATCGACTGGCGAATGAAGGAAAATTTATTCGTCACAGAATTGGTGGAAGAGTACTTTTTGATCGAAGCCAGGTACTTGAAGCAATAAGAAGCGGATCATCTGTTAAATATTCCCGAAAATGAATGGATATTCTCAAACCAGAAAATGGTTTGACTGGTGTTTTGAGAATCCTCGCAAAGCCAGGCCAATTCATGGGATACTCTTTCTTTGGTGCATAGAGAAGGCTAATCGTCTTGGATGGGCTGAAGAATTTCAGTTACCATCCGATGAGGCAGCAGCTGCATGTGGGGCGGCTGATCGTGAAACAATTCTTAAAGCGATAGATGATTTAGAATCCTGGGGTTTTATAAAGGTAATTCAACAAGCAAAAAACCGCTTTACTGCAAGATGGATTAAGGTAATTAGTGAGGAAATACAACTAAATGGCAGCCTTAAATCGGCAATCTTATATCATCCGAAAAAACCGGATGCTAGACCGGATGCTAAATCAGATGCTAAACCGGATGCTATGCCAATACTT
>Ga0209593_10000512_pt1 | contig 18204 bp, 25 predicted proteins | sample PPLLaktember2015_3_FD_187260 | JGI IMG/M metagenome (GOLD analysis project Ga0209593, IMG submission 187260) | Freshwater sediment microbial communities from Prairie Pothole Lake near Jamestown, North Dakota, USA - PPLs Lake P7 Core (6) Depth... | ecosystem: Environmental > Aquatic > Freshwater...
CAGTCACTCCCACGAAGATGAGCTACTGCGTAATGACCAGGTGCGGAGAGTTTTGCTTGTCTCTGTCTGTCTCGACTCCTCTACAGTCGGCTGTGGAGTACATCATCGACGAGTGGGCAGTCCGGGAACTAACAGAGTTGCACGTTCTCACCGCCCCAAACGCCAGAGAGCAGATGCGTATGGCCGCAACAAGGGAGGTCATGAAGCCCGGCTCCCACGAACAGCCGCCGGAGGCTCCGCAAAGCTGACGCCGGAGCGCCCCTTTTTCTGTGAGGCCGGACGGAGCGAGTGAAGAAAGGGACCATTGTCCCGAAGGAGATAAGGATGTCAGGCGATAGAAGGTTCTTGAAGGTGATGGCGGTAGGGCTGTTGGCAGCAGGGCTCGTGGCGACAATCGTTGCCGCGGCCAGCATGGCTGCACTCGGAGGGGGTCGCTGGCCGTTCATCTTGGTCTGCGAAGGCGGCTACATGTTCGGATGCGGCGTCATGGCCCTGTACATGGTCATCCACTGGCCCGGCGCGAAGGGGTCCTGAATGTACTACGACCGCGTGATTCGGAGTCTACTCCTGAGCATGGCGATAGTCGCGATTCTGACCGTGGGTCTGTGGGCGGCCGTCGCGAGCAGCCATATGGTCGATGCCCAGGTGATTCGTGCGTTCACCCTATTCGTAGAAGGAGGTTTGCCTTGAAGAAACTACTCGTAATCCTTGCCCTGGCGGCAGTCCTGGCCGTCGCAGTCCCGGTCGCGGTGTCCGCTGACGGCGTGTCGGCAGACATCCCGTTGAAGGTCGGCTGGAACATGGTGTCGGTGCCCCTGGTGCCGGACAACCCGGCTGCCGACGTGGTGTTCGCCGGCGCGGAGGCGGTCTACTGGTGGGACCCGGCGACCAAGTCGTACGTCTACAACCCGCCCATCGACCCCTGCAAGGGGTACTGGGTCGCATCGACAACCGCCCAGGTCATCACCGTCACCGGCCAGCCCTGGACAGGCTAGAGGAGACATGGGGGCCGGCGCGCGTCGGCCCCCGAGTCCACATGACAACTGACACGTTCATGTCGGCCATCACCACCGAGGAGAATCGCGGCGTGCGCTACCTCCTGTCAGTGTTGTTCACATGCTCGGACGAGCACGGAGGCTGCGAGGATTGCGCCGTGCGGCGCGCGTGTACGAGCTGGTGGGACGGGGTAGGGTGTAAGGTCGACGCCTCCTCCTGGAGGAAGGCAAGCGTCAAGTGGCGACGGATCATCGCCGCACAAAGATGCCTGAGATTGCGCTTAGGAATATCACCGCCAGCCCCCACACGAAGCCGACAGACAGCGGCAGCAGCACGATCCACTTGAACAGACCGCCCTCCGGGTTGTCCAGGAATGAGTAGTCCCACAGCAGCAGCCGCGGCACCCCCACAGTGAAGAACCCGGTGATCAGCTTCGGAATCGTCCAGGCCCCCGTGCCCGTGATCTCGAGCAAGCTCATGCCCGTCAGGGCATCCATGATGCCGAGCTCCGTCGCCCCGAAGTAGGCCCCCTCGATGAACAGACACAGCAGGGTCGAGACGACGTAGCTAAAGGCGAAGAAAATCACAAACTTAGGGCTCATCATAGGGGCGACATCTTCTCCTTCACGAGTACAGCCAGCGCGATCAGTACGAGCGGCACCGTGACCCAGTAGGGGATGATACCGATCCTCGACGCGAAGAGCATCCCGGCCCCGGCCACGAGGGACATCGCCATGAGGCTCTTCGACAGATGGTAGGTCAGCAGACACAGCCCCACGATGGCGGCGAACACGAACAGGAACCAGAAGAGCGCCCGCGGTATGTCGCCAGCGTCCAGGATGGAGTTGACGACGGCGACTCCCGGTATGTCCTCCATATCGGCGTCGAGCTCGCCGAACAGGTTGTCGGGCACGGTCGGGAGGGTCCCGGACATGCTACTCCCCGAGTCGGTAGATGTGCCCGGCGCCTCGGCCGGGGCAAGCGGGACCATTGCCGCGAGGGTGGCGGTGACGTCCGGGTCGGATGATGCCGCGGGGAATGACGGCGTCGCGTCGTTGCCGTTCCCCGACAGGTCCGTGAACGTCGCGGCGTTCTCCCATTCGATGTGCTGTCTGAGCGTCGCCCCTTGCCACTGTTTCAGGTACTCCAGATAGGCGAACGACGCGTCGTCGGCAGAGACCCATGCGACCGCGTTGTCGTTGACACCGCCCCCCGTCACGGTCCCGGTCGCGGCGACAGCCCCATCGAGCGTCAGCGTCACGTTCGGGTTCGCAAAATCGAGGTTCACGGTATGCTCACCCGACGCTGTGGGGGCGAACAGGATTGCCCTGTCGGCAACGTGATTGCACCATTCGATGTCCCGCAGCAGCGCGGCCTCAGTCTGCGCCGTGCCGGCAGAGTTGTAGAAGCGGGTCCGCACCTGAGTTACGGTGTACGCGCCGGGGAGCCATACGGTTGTCCACGAGGAGTTAGGGTAGGTGCCCATGTAGACGTCATGCCATGCCCCGCTGTAGTAGGCGTCGACGTCGATCTGAGTCCAGGACGCGGCGTCGTACTCCGCATAGAATCGGATGGCCGGGATGGTGAGATTCCACGCGTCCATGCGGCAAATGATGTAGTCCGTCCATGAGGTCGCCGGAGTGGAGCCGACGTCGGCGCCGGTTGCCGTGTTGCTGTCGTCGATGTTGGTCTCGTTGGCCCACACGCTGCCGGGGTCTTCAATAGATGTAGTCCCCGGGTAGAAATCGGAGAACGCGTCGCCATCTATACACAGCATCGCCATGATGCCGTCCTGCATCCCGGCGAGCCAGACAGCATCCTGTTTGTAGAGCAGGTTGCGAGGCGTGCCCGAGTTGTCAGCCGGGAGAGACACGTACCCCTTCAACTCCACTGTCCAGTCGTTCCCCGGCTCCAGCGTCGCCGCGTCCACCGCCGTCATGCCCGTCGCCCCAGGGAGGTAGCGGATCGGCGCGCTCATGTCCGGCCCCCCCATATAGAGATGAGCGAGCGTCGTTGCGGTCGCCGCCAGGGAGCCGGAATGATAGAAGTACCACTGGCCGGTCGCCCCCGGCTTCGGCATGAAGGCCATCGCGTTCCCCGCGGCAGTGTCGTACCAGATGTTGTTGAAGGTCGCGTCCAGCATCCCGCCGTCGATGAACGCCTGGGTATTCAGGTCGAGCCGCACCGTGACACCCGAAACAGCGGCCCCGGCATTGGCGATGTGGATGATTCCTGCATACTCAGCATCGGATTCGTCCGCCGCGAGCGGGATTCCACTCAATATGATGGCTACCAGGGCCGCCGCCAAAGCTCTACGGATATACATAGTTCCCCCTTACGAGGTTCTGAAAAACAAGATGTAACCGATGAAAAGGACGAAACAGATGACCACGAGAGCCAGCACCGTGAGCGACAGAAAGCCGAGCACGGCAGCCATGCCCATGAGGACCGGCAGTAGGATGAGCGCGGGGGTGGACGTGTTGAATGTGCGCTCGCAGAGGATGACGAGTCCGATGAACGGCAGCAGGACGAGGAACAATCCGCCGAGCAGTTGCGGCGTCACATGGAACAGGTCGGCTACCGAGTCGATGCCGTCGCCGACCCACGTCCCATCGAACCGCGCTTCGTAGAGGTCAGCCTGTCCCGTGCCCCAGGCGCGGGGCGTCGTGTCCATATTGACTGACTGAATCCAGAACAGTGGCGGGCACAACGCCTGGAGTCCGGGGATGGCGCCGGTCATGTAGGTCTGTCCCGTCTCGTCGAGGATGGCGCCCTCTTCCGATGTTTCGAGGAGCGTCACACTCCAGTTCGATTCGAGGGATTCAATCGCCGGAATCATCCAGTCGTAGAGAGCCTGTTGATTGGCGGTTGCGCCGGAGACATTCGAGTATGACGACGGCCCGAGCACGAGAGACGTTGTCGGCGGCGTCGCCCACGCGGCGGGCGTTCCCTGCAATGTCACGGTGTACGGGTCGCCCCACGTCGGAGCGGTCGCCGCGTCGAAGTAGAGCCCCACGATGCCCTGGTCATAGCCGTCGTTGTAGTACGGGTAGGGAGTGACGACGCCGAGCTGGTCCACTCCGTCCATGAGACGGACGAGGAACAGCTCTTGTGCTGTGTCGGTGGGCTCGGCGGTGGGGTCGTAGAGGATAAGGTAGTGAACGCCGACGAACATATCGCCCGTCTCCAGCAGGTCACGGCAAACAATCGCGTCCTGAATGGCGAGCGTGTCCGGCACGGCCGGGTCGGCCAGCACGGGCGAGACGATGCTCAGGACTGCGACGGCTGCTGCAAGCGCCGCACGGACTCTGCCCACAAGTAGATGGTGCACCACAGTTCGGGTGTCTTCGGCGCGTGCGTGCCCAGCTCCCAGCGGTAGAGGGTCACGCGGTCCACACCGAGCCGTCGCTGTAGTTCCTGCTGTGTGAGTCCGGCAGCGCGCAGCGTCCGAATGTCGTCCTGCGTGCTGGAGGCAAGGCGCACCCCTGCTGCTACTGGCGGAGGGGGCAGTACCACTTGTCTCATCCACTCTAGTATACCTCATGCTCTCTCCAGTGCCCGCGCTCTCCTAATCATAGATATAGTACCGGCCCCTAGTGTTGCACCCGTGCAACATGAAAGCTCACTCCAGCGTGTAGGGTAGATGTATCGGGGCAATCCCGAAATCTAAGAGAGGAGGTAAAGCCAATGGGTAAATCGGGTAGCGTAATTTTCGGAATCATCATGGTGGCGGTGATGTTCGTGATATTCCCCATCGTGATGGATTCGGCGCACACGCTCCAGACAGATGTCGAGGTCCAGACCGAGGCGGCTGTGGTGACGGGCGCGGGCGTGACGGATGCTGACATCGTGCTCACCGAGGCGCTGTGGGATGACGACAACACCTACGTGACGAGCATCGTGTCTGACAACGTGCTGGACACCCCCGTCGCTGGCGTCTACACCGCTGGAACAACGAGTCTGAATGTCACCGGCCTTGCAGCGGCGGACACCCGGACACTCGTCCTCACCTACGAGTACGACGGACTGACTGACTACACGGGCATGGGCGCCCTCGTCGCCGTCGCACCGCTGTTGCTCTTCCTGGCGGTAATCGGTGCGGTCGTCGGCGGGCTCTACGTGTCATTCAAGGGGTAGTGGTGGTCCCGGCTTGCACAACGCTATGAAAGGAGGAAAGCCAAACATGGGTGGTAACTCGAAGATTTTCGTCGGCCTGATCATGATCGCGGTCGCGTTCGTGATCTTCCCCATCGTCCTTGACGGCGCGCAGACGATTCTCACCGACCCGAACCTTGCTGACTACACCGGGCTCGAGACCCTCGTCCAGATCGCCCCGGTCCTGATATTCATCAGCATGCTGCTCGGCGGTGGGCTCATGACCTTCATGGGCGTCAAGGGCCGCAAGTAGACCACGGGCCCCTCGTGCACGAAGCGCGGGGGGCTCTATTCACACGAAAGGACTGGAGCGATGGACCTACGAGGCAAACCGAAACATAAGGCATTGCAGGTCACAGAAGACCATCGAGTGCGAGAGGTCAACCTAGAAGTTGACGCCGGCAGCATCGTGGACCATCGCTCCGGTCGCGCTTGGGGGCTCGTGCCTGGGGCGGTGATCCCGCTCCGCAACACCCGCAAGCCCTACTTCCTGCTGTGTGGACGGTGCGACGGACCATTCAACGCCCGCAAAGGCCGATGGGAAGCGTATGCCGAAGACGAAGTCCGGCGTATCGCGGAGCAGAGTGTCGACCACGAGATTGCCGAGCTACCGAGGCTCGCCATCCGGGAGAAGGCCGCCTCCATGTTCCGGCTGTGCATGGCGGGCTTGACGCTGTCCGTCGTCCTCATGGCGATGGTCATTCTGATTACATCGGGACACATAAGGATACCCGGACTATGAGAAGGAACGAAGCGAGACAGAGGGAACGCCGGAGCTTGAACGTGCTCATCGTCGACCCTGAGAAGGGCTGGGGGTTGACTCACCGAGACGACCCACCGGGCGAGCCGCTCGAATACAAGGGGCGACTGGTTCATCTGTGCCTGGTGAACGGCGAGACGCTCACGGCGATTGAACTACCTGAGAAGACGAAGTCGAGCCCGGAGCGATTGCACCGCGCGCGCAACTGGCCCGAGTCGCGCCAGCTATTCGGTGTGGTGCGCTCGGCCTGGGAGAAGCTGGAGCTCGGGCTCTGGCTCCCGGCGCTCGGCATACTGGCGCTCCTGGTGTTCCTCATGTTCTCGGAGTTGAAGGGATAGGTATGCCAGCACAGACACGCAGACGTAACAACGGACACAACGTACCCGGCATGGAGGCCCCGTTCTCGGGAGATTCCATATCCGACATTGAACGGACCTTCGCTGCTGGGGAAATGCCGAATGTCGCCCGCGAGTTCGTGCATCCCGGAAAGCAGGGCAACTACGAAGACATTCTCATGCGGACGGTCTTCAGGGACGAGAATCAACGGAACGCGGCCATCATCTTCCTACGCAAGTGCGAGGAGTTCGGGCTCGAAGACCACATCGACATGATGGTGAACTGGCTCGCGGCCTCCGTGTCGGTCGGTGGACGGGCACGGCTGGAGCTCCTCCAGGCAATCACGGGCGTTATAGCGACCGACCTGAATCCGAGTGCCAGGCACTCACGCTATCCGGACAAACGAAAGGAAGAAGGTGAGCGGTGAGCCGTGGCTACATTGCGGGATTCGTGGGAGTCGAGGGGTGCGGCAAGACTCTCACCATGTCAGCATATGCACTACGCCACCGGGCTCAGGGCAACCCGGTGCTCGGCTACCCCGGCTGGTATCTGAAAGACGGACGTAAGGGGAGCCCCACGTTCGGACAGCCGTGGTCGGAGCCAATCGACCCAGCTCAGTCACTTCTCATTCAGAACCTCCCCCGCAAGGCGGGAATGTTCATCGACGAGCTCCCGCAGTTCTATGACTCCATGCTGTCGGCAACTACAACGTCACGGTTGTTCGGCCAGGTCGGGACACAGCGCCGGAAGATCGACCTGACTATAGGCTACACGGCGCAGAACTGGCTACACGTACACCCGCGCATCCGGTACGCGACCCACTTCCTGATAGTGTGCAGGGACCAATACTTTGACCCGTGGCAACGCGCCGACGGCCGGGAGCGCGGCCAGTTCATCAACCTGACCTGCTGGGACTTGAAAGGATTCGTGACAGGGCGAGAGTGGACGTGCATGGGAATGTCGACGCTGTTCGCTCACCACTACTGGGACTACTATGACACCGAGTCTATCGTCGATGCCGCGGACGGCATGATACAGGTGACGACGAAGAAACGGCAGATCACGTACGATGCTCGGCTGGACGCGCAGCACCGCATCTATCAGCCAGGCGAGAAGGTCGAGGACGAGCTGGGCACATTCGACAGAGACGCTCCTCCTCCTCCGGTCGACCTCACGGGCGACTCGCAAGCCGACATAGAGATTCTCACCAAGTTGGCAGAACAGGGAATCACACCGGCGAAGCTGGCGGCAGTCAGCAGGGGGCTCGCTCGTGGACGTCGCTGAGGTCCTGCTCATGGTGGGGCTCGGCGTCGTGGCGCTCATGGGGCGGCACGTCGTCCTCTACGTCGGCGCGTTCATCGGGCTGCTGCTGTGGGGGTTCACCATCGCCGACACTGACCTGACCACTGGCATCGCGGTGTGCTGCGCCGCCGGATACTTCCTCTATCGGGTGTATGACTCATGGACAGGACGCTAAGACTCGGTGTTCTGCTGGCGCTCGTGCTGGCGCTGGTCCCGGCCCCCGCGGGAGCGGCCGGGCTTGACGTCCAGTTCGCGGTAGTCGAAGAGACGCCCGTCAGCGTCACGATTCGCGCCACGATTACGGGCGCTACCGGCCCGATACAGGCGACGGCGCGGGTAGAGCCCCTGAGAGACGGCGAGTCCGTACCACCGGTCCGCGGCGTCAAGGTGGACGCTGTAGAGAAGGTCGCGGTGTACGCGCACACGCCGCAGACCGAGACGCAGCGCATCCCCATCGCCGAGGCGATAGCCGCACTGGACACTGAGATTCTCGCCCTCAAGAACACGAAGGGCTTGAAGTCTGAGGAGATTGACGCACGAAGGGAGGAATGGCATGGCAAAGAAGCCGAGCTCGAGGCGCTGCGTTCGGAGGCGGACAAAGGCGCGACGCTCACCGAAGTCGAGGAAGTAGTCGCGCATCGCTACACGCTGGAGACGCGGGAGCGGCTCGCGCTCGTGGCGCACTGCAACGTGGGGGATGCAATCCTGCTCCCCGCGCAGTCATGGGCCGAGCCGCCGCCGTCGCTGCTTCTCTCCGACACTGAGCTATCGCTCGACGACACACTCACCAACTGGGGCGAGAGCACCGCAGTCTACGAGTGGACAATCGACACTGGCGAGTGTCGCACTCCGACCGGCGGCTGGGGGTCCTCCGGCGTGCTGGTCGTGAATATCAACGGACAGGATTACTACGACACCGAGAACTCCTCGTGGTGGGCAACCAACTGGCCGTATCGGATGCAGCTCACCATCGACAACAGCGCCAGCACTGAGAACCTCGTCGACTTCCCCCTCATGGTGAAGCTGACACCCGCCCGCTTCGACTACTCGCACTCGCAGCCGGACGGCGACGACATCCGCTTCGTGGACGCCGACGACAGCAAGGCGCTGAACTTCGAGGTCGACACCTGGGACAGCGGGGGCGACTCGTGGTTCTGGGTGCAGGTGCCGCAGATAGACGCGGCGAGCAACACCGACTACATCTGGATGTACTACGGCTCGCCGACCGTGGGGAACGGGGAGAACGCCGAGGTCGTGTGGGAGAACGGGTACGTCGCCGTCTACCACATGAACAACAAGCCGGGCGACGCGACGAAGATTCTCGACTCGACCGCCAATCACAACCACGGCACGAAAGGGGCTGGTGCTGCCGCTCCGACTGAGGTAGCGGGCAGCGTGGGAATGGCGCAGAGCTTTGATGGCGGGGACGCCATCGCTGTAGCGAGCAACGCGAGCCTGAAGCCCGCACAACTGTCTATCGTGGCCCTGGTGTCAATCACGAACTGGACAGCCGAGTCGTTGGAAACCATAGTCAGCAAGGGCGCGGTAGCCACCACGGGCACAGGCTACGACCTGATTTCGCCTAACAATCTTGCCGAAATGTCGGCTTCTGTCTACCAATCCGACGGGGCACGGAAGCGCGCAACTGGGGATTGGATTCCACGCGATGCAAACCCGAGTTGCTACGGGATGACGGCAGACGGGGTCAATGTTCAATGCTATCGGAACGGCACTGCCGCAGGCGCGGCGGTAGCTTACGACGGGACAATCCTGCACAACAACAACGCACTGTACATCGGCAAGTACTACCTGGGCGCATCGTACTACCTCCGGGGCCCCATCTGCGAACTCCGCCTCTCCTCCGTCGCCCGAACGGCAGAGTGGATTGAGGCAGAGAATCTCGCGCTGACCGATGCCCTGCTCACCTACGGCGTCGAGGACTTGCCGGATGCTGCGGCCCCTGTGGTTCCCGTCCCTGTAATCGAGACTGCCGAGGCGCTGCTCTGTGTCGCTGTCGCCTGGGCCGCCGTGAAACAGCGGCACATCATCCTCTATGTGGCGGCGTTCGTCCTGCTGCTCTTCACCGGGTTCGCCATAGCCGAGACGACCGGGATGCTCGCCGTCATGCCGTTCTGCTTCGCAGTCTACATGCTCTACATGGCCGCACTCTCAGTAGGGAGGCGATAGATGCCAACACTCAAACCGGGCACTCAGGAATACCGGGACTACTACAACGCTGTTGACCCTGTCACGCCGGCCAACGCACCGAAGGCAACGTCCGGCGGTGGTGAGGATGACAGCAGCGACCCGTTCGCCGGAGCCAGGGCAAAGGGCACGGCGGGCACGGGCCGGACACGGGCCGATATGTCCAGCATCACGCGCGAGAAGGCGCCCGCCGCGAGCGCCACGGCGAAGGCCGTCACTGTCAAGCGCGCCACGGTCCGGGACGAAGGCACGAGCCGCATACGGGCCGATATGTCGAGCGTCACGCGCAACAGGGGAGCCGACCCGTTCATCGGCGCAACCGCCAGGGGAACGACCGGCGCAGCACTCGCAGCGCCCATCGACTCCTACGCGGCGAAGCCCACGGGCAAGAGTGCGAAGTCAACCGCGCTGCGCGTCGCCTTCATCCCGTTCCGCAACGAAGGCGGGTACAACCTCGCGTGGATGGTAGAGAGCGGCGTGTCGGCACAGCGGATGCACGAGGCGGGATTCTCCGACAAGCAGATAGGCGCAGCAATCGCGGAGGCCATCCGACGCAGCTACGGCACGAAGGAAGCTCAGAAGGTAGAGGTCATGGCCGCCGGCTGCTGCCCCACGTCCATGCCGCAGAAGGAACGCATCGACAAGCTCGGCGGCCTCATGGCCGACGTCTATGCGAAGCTGCAGAGGAAACAGGAAGGGCGCGATAGTGCTGAGGCGGCAGCGCAAAGCGAATCGCAGCGCACTAGCGTCGCGCTACCTGGCGAAGAGAGGGCTTGGTATCACTGGCCGACCGGCACAACAATCTCAGATGAGGAGTACCGGAAGGCGACGAACGGCGGACGCAACGCGAGCTCCGACGAATACTCCCGCGCCGCGCCCCAAGTGCGCCGCGGAGCTATCGAAGCGGCAGCGTCGCTGTTCTTCCTCCCGGTACAGGCCGCACTCCCCGAGCGCACCAAAGATGAAACGACCGGCATGGACATAGCGGTCGGATTGGCGCAGATCGCCACATGGCTCATGCCGTTGGCTCCGAAGGGCGTCGGCTCGGCCTTGGCGGTTGGAGCCGGGTCAGTGTTCGGCGTGACCACCGTGCAGAACTGGAAGTCGATGTCCACACCGAGCAAGGTCGCCAGCGTCGCTATCTCAGCCACGCTATTCGTCTCGGGAGTGCACGGAGTCCTACAGCCGTCGTTCAAGCCCGTCACCATCCCGCTGAAAGACGGGGGGAAGGCAGTCGTCTGGAGCGGGCTTTCGATACGAGGACAGCGCGCCGTAGGTATCACTCGCCTCCCGCCCGAGTACACGACTATCGCCGAGGGATGGCAGCCCGTCACGCGCCTCGAGACGACAGTCGCCGGTACTCGCTCGGCACTGAAAGCGATGGGGATACCGGACAAAGAGATAGAGAGGCTGTCCGGAACTCTCGACCTGAGCCGGAGTATCAAGGGGACGCGGTCGCGCTGGGAGCCGACACAAGTGCGCGTCGAGGACGTCGCGCCGCAAGCCCTCACTCCCGACGAGCTCGCTATCGTGCTCCGACAGGCATACAAGAACAAAGACTACGTCGAGATGGTATTCGGATCCACGACCATGAAGCCCCAACTGGAGCCGAGTCTACGCGACTGGCGCCAGCTCGGCGACGTCGAAGTCCAGTTCGGGTCCAGGACGAACGCCGAGCGCGTCAATCAGATTGCGAAGGACATGCTCGCCGACCTGGAGAAGCAAAGCCCGGGCAAGTTCTCTATTGACCAGACGGGGATGCGTCTCGTGTCGGAAGGGCGTCACGCCGTCGAGTTGAAACTCCCGAACGACCCGGCCGGCACTGGAGCCGGTCAGCCGCGGCAGCGGGCGCTGGGTGCGTGGGACATAGAGTTCCATGAGGCACCGATAGCGGTCGAGTATCCCGGCATCGGGACGCTCCGCATCATGCGTCTTAGCGAGACCGGCGTCCGCAAGATGGCGAGCATTACGGAACTCACGCCCGAGGGATTCGCGCCTCCCGCGCACCGGACGAAGGACATCATCGACTACTACGTCATCATCCGCACGCTCAAGGGCAAGGACGTCGCGGACCGCTGGGCGGCTCTGTACGGACTCAACCCCGACGAGGCGATGGCCGCAGCGGCGAAGAATCCTCCAGTCATGGACCGCTGGGCATACGACCCGAGCGGGGCGAGAACGGCGGGAGCCCCGGCCGCGAGTCTGTCACTGCCGGCCGAGGCGGCAGAATACGTGAGGCAGTCCAGCCCAGCACTCTATCGTGACATCACGTCGCCAATCGCACCGAGCCCCGCGGCTTCGCTGGGGCAGCGATACTCAATCTCAGCGCCGAGCCCAAGCAAGGGAATACGCAGCCCGTCCAGCCCCAGCAGAGCTGCAAGTCCGAGCAGTCCCTCCAGCCCCAGCAGAGCCGCAAGTCCGAGCAGTCCCTCCAGCCCCAGCAGAGCCGCAAGTCCGAGCAGTCCGTCGAGAGCGAGCAGGGCAGCAAGTCCGACGAGTCCCGCCAGCCCCAGCAGCCCGCGCAGCCCTACAAGTCCGGCCAGCCCGAGCAGCCCGGCGAGCCCAGCAAGCCCCAACAGTCCTGGTAGCCCGGCAAGCCCCAGTGTTCCGACAGCCCCATCGGCCCCTGTTGGTAAAGGGACGCGCGCCAAGCGGAACAGCACCGTTCGCCCCGTCGAGAAGCGCACGCAAGAATCCACGGGCAGAATCCAGTGGAAGCAGGGCGCGTACTGGATCATGGTGACACCGCCGGCCGTCGAGGGCGAGCGATTCACGAACGTCCAGTACAGCCGCGAGCCGTTCTGGGGTGTGCGGATTGTGACCGGCTCGCCGGAGCGGACATTCGCCTACAAGGGCAACCCGCCCAAGCGATTCCTGTACGAGATGGGCGCGACCAGTGTCGACATCTTCTCCCGCGAGAAGCCGCACCTTCGCTATAGACAGACGGCGGCCGGTCGTGCTAACAATAGGAGAGGACGACGACGGGGGAGGCTGATATGACGTGGTTCCGTGAACATCCGCGAGCGACACTGGCGATTGCACTAGCAGTAGTGGTGGCGGCGCAGATTGCGCTACTGCTGGGAGCGTACAGTACGGCAACGATGATGGCGCTGGCCCTGGGGCCGTATGCCGCGCTCGCCCTACTCAATGGGTGGGTGCTGAGGATGAAGCACCGCTCGCTTCACTGGCTCTGGCTCTACCTGTTCTACAACTGGGGCGGGGCGCTCATCCCGGTCGGCATTGCGCTCTTCGTCAAGCCCTCAGAGCAACCTATCAACCAGCAGGTGTGACCGCTGCGCCCGGAGCGCATCATCCGCCTGCTGGTCCTTCGTGTACTCCCCTACCATCTCGAGGTTCGTCCATCCTCCCAGCGTTTGCACGTACCGTGAGTCCACTCCCGCCGCCAGCGTCATCCGCGCCCAGGTGTGACGGAACACATGGGGCGAGCACTGCTTCGTGATACCCGCCAGCTTCGCCATCGTCAGCAGCGCCTCCCGCAGTCCCTCATAGGTCAGCGGCCGGCGCTCCTCCGACAGTAGCAGCTTGTCGCTGTCGCCGCGGTGCACTCCCCTATCGGCCGGATGTGTGTCCAGTCCGAGGTAGACGCGCAGTTCCTTCACCGTGCGCTCGCTCAGGTGGACGACCCGCTCTTTGTTCCCCTTGCCCTTCACGATCCGCACGGCTCTGTTCTTCAAGTCGACATCAGCAAGCGACAGCCCGAGAAACTCCGCAGCCCTCATCCCGGTGTCGATGAGGACGAGCACGATGACGCGGTTGCGCCGGCCGAGGAACGTCTGCCGGCTCTGCGTGGCGATGAGCTTCCGAATCTCCGGGCCGGTCAGTGTGGGCTTGATCCGCTCCGGAAGAGTCGGCGCCTTGAATCCGGCGAGCGGGCTCTTCTCCAGGTACTCGTGCGACACGCACCAGTTGAAGAAGGCGCGGAACGTGCGGAAGTGGGCATGGAGCGAGTGCGTCTTCGTAAGGTCACGTGACGCGAAGAATCCCCGGATGTCGTCCTGGCCGATGTCCGCCAGCTCGACCCGGGGGAGCCGGTCGCTCAGGTGGCGGAGAGCCTCGTCGTAGAACTGGATCGTGCGCGGGCTGCGGTTTGCGAATTCGAGGTCATTGAGGAAGTTGTTGACTGCCGCTTCGAGAGTTACCGGAATCAGTCCGCTCAAAACCGACTCCCCACGTACGCGATGTTGAAGATCAGTCCGCGTAACACTGCCCCACTCCCATGCTTTTACGTTCATTGGCTGGGGATCGAGGATTCGAACCTCGCCTGGCTGATCCAGAGTCAGTCCACAGAAAAGGGCAGCGAGGTCCGGGAGCGCGGAGTCATGGCGTCAGAATTGTCTCCAGCGTCCACCGAGAATCACCCTTCCTAAGACCGACACCGCATCACTCGCGAACACACTCTCCCCGTCGACGCCGGGGCGAACATGCACCTGGGAGCCCACCCTCCAAGCGCGACGCATGACGTTCGCGCCCCCAATCTTGACTATGTAGACCCCACCGCCCTCAGTCACAACCGTGCTCGCCGTGACCACTACGTAATCGCCCGAGTCCAGTCCCTCCTCAGTCAATGGCTCTGTCACTTCGAGAGCATACACGTCGCCGCTTCCCTCCAGTCGTGCCAACGGCACTTCGACGTATTCCCCGGTATGCTCCCGGACCTCTCCCGGCACAGTCCCGCGTAGAGGAACCTGCGTTGTCTCTAGCGCGCGGCAACGGTCGCTCAGTTCGCGGAGGGTGTCCGCCAAAGACGCGACGGGCAACGGCTCGCCGGCGGCAAACGTAGCTACCGGGACACCGAGGGCACGCGCGATGGCCTGGACGATGCCCATGCTCGGGTGCCTCTTGCGCCCCGTCTCGAGGCCCTGGAGGTAGTTCTTGCTGACTCCAGATGCCCGCGCGAGCGTGTCCAGAGACATGCTCCGGCGTTCTCGCCATTCCCTCAGTGTGCTCCCGAAGGCTTCCATTGGTTACTAGTGTCACACAGTCCCGGCACGGGGGGCAATGTGTTTCTGTAGTGTATCGCTACCGCTTGACAGCGTGTGGTCCATGTGTTACCGTAGTCACCGATGGACACACCACAGGTAGACATCCTCAGGACCAGCCTGGAGGCAATCCGCCTCCGCGACGGCCTTTCGCTGACCGCCCAGGCTCACCGGATAGGGGTGAGCCATTCTCAGCTCAGTCTCTTCAACCGCGGGAAGCGCGGCGCTGGAGAGAAACTACTCCGGGGAATCGTGACGAACATCCCGGAGTTGGCTCCAGTCGTCAACAAGTACCTGGGCAACGGACATGACACCGACTGAATCGGGTCGCAAGGGCGGCAACGCCACGTACCGCACGCTCGGACTGGTGCGGTGTGCGGAGTGCGGCCGCCTCCATGACACCGGCTACATGGCCCGTTTAGGCGCCCGAGGGGGCGCCGTCTCCGGGCCGGAGTTCCGCCGCAAGTACGGGGCCGACTACTTCTCCCGCATCGGCAAGCTCGGCGGACGACCACGACGGCAAGCGGCTGGGACCGCTGTCGATAGAGGGGAGGGCGCGCTCACCTCCCGCCCTCCCCGGAGGAGTCAGTGATGACCATCGAAACCACCTACCCGCCCGAGAACCTACGGGAGTTCGTCGACAAACACTGCCTCGACAAGTTCTCCGACTCGTGTCACGACTCACCATGCCGCTACTCCAGTCACATGCACGGCTGCACGCACCCACTGCACCCCAAGAACGCAGTCGGCTGGACAGTGCCCATCACCATCCTCCAGGCCATCGACCCCGGCTTCTCCGTGACCGAGGACGAGGACACTCTCCTCGTCTGGCATGGCACCGAGCTCGTCGGCCGGTACTCCCGCAACGCCAGCGTGGCATCCATCATCGCCGACGCCCGGCAGCACATGAGGGAGCACCACGACGTCACTCTCCCCTACTCCGTCCATGCCGTCGCCGGGGGCGCCTAGATGGTCGTCACCGTCGCCATCGGGCTCTTGGGCATCGCCCTGGTTGTCATCATCCTCCACGCCATCGCCCAGGCGGAGCGCCGGGGCATGGAGGCGGAGGACCGGCGATTCCACGCCCTGCTGGAGAGAGCAGGGGCACCGGAGCCCGCGCCGGATGCCGACAGTCAGCCTGGAGAACACCGTGGGCTGTGCACTCCGTCACATCCAATCGGTTTCGTGCCCGTAGCATCAAAATCTGAGGGGGTGTCTCATGGCAGTCGTGGTCACTAGGTTCGAGTCATGGCTGGAGACGGTCGGGGCGCTGGTCGAGAAGCGCGGCTCCGTCCTGGAGCCCGACGACATCCCGTTCTACATGAGCCTCTACCGGGAGGACCTCGACCCGGAGCAAGCGGTCGAGAAGGCAATATGTCTCTAGTCGATGACATCGCCCAGCGCCAACAGCGGCCCCGGCTCGGCGGATGGCCGCGCCCGACATGGACGCCGCGCACCAACCGGGAGCCGGACGCCACGGTGTTCGATGAGGGCGACGTGAGGTTCCTCTCGGAACAGATGCACGACGCCGAGGATATCCGCACCATGCTGGTGGACGCGACAGACGCGGAGCTGGAGGCCGACACTCTCGACACGCTCGGCGAGACTCCCGGCAAGGCATCCTACTACCGGGACTATGCCCGGACCGTGCGCGCAGCGTGCCGAGTCGCTCAGGGCCGCATGAACGCGGCCGCTCCCGCTCCCCTACCCGGACGTCTGGACGCCGCCGAAGTCAAGCGCCGTGTCGACCTCGTCTCCTACATCGAGCGGCAGAACATCCCGCTCCGCAAGGCCGGACACGACCGATTCATCGGCGCGTGCCCGTTCCATGAGGACCGGAGCCCGAGCATGTCCGTCTGGACTGACGGGCATTGGAAGTGTTTTGGCTGCGGCGCCGGAGGCGATGTGTTCGCGTTCGTCATGCGGCAGCGCGGGTGCGGCTTCCGGGAGGCGGTGCAAGTGGTCGCGGGAGGCACATCGTAATGGCAACCTTCGACGAGCTCCGGGCGCGCGCTAAGGCCAACTGGCTCCTGGGATTGCCGCGCCTCGAGAACATCACCGACATCATCGAACACTTCGGCGACGTCAACGGCGATGAGGAGCGTATCGACGCGGAGCTCGACCGCCTCTACTGTGGCGAGTACCACCTGTCCGACCTCGGCAACGCCCAGCGGCTCGTCACCCTGTTCGCCGATGAGATCCGCTACTCAGTCAAGCGGCGCCGGTGGCTCATCTGGACCGGCGCACGCTGGGAGTGGGATGACGAAGTGCTCGCCGTGCAGCGCGCGAAGCGCGTCGTGCAGTCAATGTACGAATCCGCCGGCAAGCAAGCGGACGACGACGGCAGACGAACGCTCGCCCGGTGGGCGCTCCAGTCCGAGAGCACGTCCCGGCTCATGGCGATGGTGAAGAGCGCCGAGTCGGAGGCGTCCCTGCATATCAGCGACGACGCCGTGGACGCCGATCCGTACCTCTTCAACGTAGAGAACGGGACAATCAACCTGGCGACCGGCGAGTTCCGCGACCATCGGCGGGAGGACTTCATCACCGCTATGGCGCCCGTCACCTGGGACCCGAACGCGACCGGCGAGATGTGGGCGAAGTTCCTCTCAGACATTACGGCTGGCGACGCCGACCTGCAACGCTACCTGGCCCGCGCTGTCGGCTACAGCATGACCGGCAACGCTCGGGAGGACATCGTCTTCTTCATCTACGGGCCGGGCGGCAACGGCAAGTCCACCTTCCTGTCGACTGTCTCGCGGATGATGGGCGACGGCTACGCCGGGACCATCCCCGTCCACGAGCTCATCGACAACGCGAAGGGCGGCGCCGGGCACCGTGACGCCATAGCGTCTCTAGCCGGCACGCGCATGGTTCTCGTGGCCGAGCTCCCCGACCGCATGAAGATCGACATGGGGCTCATCAAGGCCCTCACCGGCGGCGATGCCATATCAGTCTCGCGCAAGTACGAGCACAGCTTCACGTTCCGGCCCACGTTCAAGCCGTGGCTCTACGGCAACTCGAAGCCCCGTGTCCCGGAGATTGACGACGGCACATGGCGGCGCGTGCGACTCGTGCCGTTCCTCGTCCAGTTCCGGCGCGGCGAGAACGAAATCACCGACATGGAGGAGCGCCTCCAGGCTGAGATGCCCGCCGTGCTGCAGTGGGCCGTCGCCGGGGCCGTCGACTGGCACGCGCACGGGCTCACCGACCCCGAGGCAGTGTCCTACGCCACGAGCGAGTACCGGGAGGAAGAGGATGTTGTGGGGCAGTTCATAGAGGCGTGCTGTGTGACCGACGTCGGAAGGCGTGTGTCGAAGGCTGAGATGTTCGACCGCTACAAGCGGTGGTGTGAGGACAACGGAGAGGTTCCGGTCGGCACAAAGACGTTCACGCTTCGGCTCCGTGGGCATGACATCCGGGAGGACAAGAGCGGGAGCGTTCGGTATT
>Ga0209593_10000513_pt1 | contig 18197 bp, 16 predicted proteins | sample PPLLaktember2015_3_FD_187260 | JGI IMG/M metagenome (GOLD analysis project Ga0209593, IMG submission 187260) | Freshwater sediment microbial communities from Prairie Pothole Lake near Jamestown, North Dakota, USA - PPLs Lake P7 Core (6) Depth... | ecosystem: Environmental > Aquatic > Freshwater...
CATTTAAAATTAATGCATCCCAAGCCAATTCAATACTTCGTTAAGCCTGATATTAATTGATAGCGGAATAAAACCTGGAACGTTTAGTTCTTGAATCTACTTTTTTCAAATCCAGCTTAATTAAATCATACTAGGCAAACTGCCAAATAACTAAAAATGACAGTCCGGCCATGGCCGCGCCAATTAAAGCCCCTGCCAATACATCGCTAGGGTAATGCAATCCAAGCACTACGCGTGACAATCCCACCATCACAGTAAACGGCATTAAAATCATGGCTAACTGAGGATAGTAGCTTAATGCGACCACACTAAATAGAACTGCATGCAAGGTATGGCCAGACGGGAAACTAAATTTATCAAGCGGGATGCCGATCAGGTTGATCTCCTGACGTACTTCATAAGGCCTTGGTCGCAAAGTTTTGCCTTTTAACCACTTATAAAGCAATGTACCGAGCAACCCGGCTATCCCCATGTGCAGTACGGGCAATATCCCGTCAGCACCTTTAATAACCAGTACAGCAAACATGAGACCATACCAGAACACACCATCACCAAGCCGGCTCACCAATCTAAAGCTATCGCGTATCAGCCAGTACTGGCTAGTATGGTTTACCGCCACACACATATTGCTATCTAGTCGGTGCATACGATGTAAATATAACCGTATTTTAAATGACATTTGTCACCTCCAATTTGACTTAAATTGAGGCTAGCATGTCATTACAATATGAATGTTTTATGAATGAAAAGTGAATATTTGAAGCATTAAAATTGTACGGACGATGGCTCCAACCAGCTGCCAGTTAGATTACTTAAGCTGTAGCTTCAGTAACTACTTTAGCTATTTTCTCAGCCAGCATTTGCACTTGCTGCTGATTTTCCCCTTCAACCATCACTCGAATTTTAGGCTCCGTACCTGATGCTCTGAGCAAAACCCGGCCACGATTTGCCAGTTCACTTTCAGCCGTCTTTACCGATGCCTGAATCTCGGCATGTTTCGCTAAATCTATTTTTTTAGCAGTTTTAACATTGATAAGCACCTGTGGATAAAGGCTTAAATCCGCGCCTAATTGGCCTAATGTTTTTTTACTTTGAATGACAGCATGCAGTACCTGTAGCGCAGCAATAATACCATCACCACTACTGTGTTTATCCAGCGTCAGGATATGACCTGAATTCTCTCCGCCCAATTGCCAGTTATTTTGATTGAGCAACTCTAGTACATAGCGATCGCCAACTTTTGCGCGTGTAAAAGGAATATTCATTGCGGCAAGTTTGTGTTCCAGCGCCAAGTTCGTCATTAGCGTACCAGCAACACCGCCCTGCAATGTACCATTTTGCTGGCGCATAGCAGCAATAATATAGAGCAGTTGATCGCCGTCTAACAACTGACCATCTGCAGCTACCATCATCACACGGTCGCCATCGCCATCAAATGCAATCCCTAAATCTGCTTTGTGTTCCAACACCGCTTTTTGTAAAGCCTGAGGGTGTGTTGAGCCTACCTGCTCATTAATATTCAAACCATCCGGCTTATTGCCAATTGCAATCACCTCCGCACCTAGCTCATGGAATACGGGTGGTGCCACATGGTATGTGGCACCATGTGCGCAATCTAAAATAATTTTTAATCCACGCAGGTCAAGATGGTTAGGGAAGGTACTTTTACAAAACTCCACGTAACGCCCGGCCGCGTCATCAATGCGGCGCGCTTTACCCAACTTGGCCGACTCCATGACCTGCATCGGCTGCTCAAGCGCTGCTTCAATTGCATGCTCAACATCATCAGGCAATTTGGTACCAAGGCTTGAGAAAAACTTGATGCCGTTATCATAAAAAGGATTGTGCGAGGCAGAAATCACGATACCGGCCTGTGCGCGCAAAGCACGGGTAAGGTAAGCCACTGCCGGCGTCGGCATTGGGCCAGTCAGCAGCACATCAACACCGGCAGCAGATAATCCAGCTTCCAAGGCCGCTTCCAGCATATACCCTGAGATTCTGGTATCTTTACCAATCAAGACAGCAGGATGAGCCCCTTTTGCCAGGTGGCTATCTATGCTGGTCAGTACCCGGCCGGCGGCATAACCTAAACGCATCACAAATTCAGGCGTAATGAGTGCATCTCCAACACGACCGCGAATACCATCTGTACCAAAATATTTTTTACTCATCTGTGTTTCTTTCTACCACTTTCGTTATTGTTGTCTAGCGCCATTCCACATTGTAATGTCATCTTTCGAGTATGGCCCTTGGCGGGGGAAACTTCCCAACATATAGTACCCATCTGAATCATGCAGATTACTCAGCCACATCCCTTTAAAACTATTACCGGTTTTATCAAAATACATATTCACAAAACCTTGACCAAACTTATCACGCCACCGGCAAAGTAAATTATTATTTTCCAATGGCATGCAAGGGCTAAGCGACCCCATCTCAACCTTTGAATTTCCAGAATAAATCATCATGTAGCGGCCAACAATATTGCCTTGTGAACCGGGAAATAGTTTTGTAATAACACTGCTGGTACCAACCGAGATCAATGAACCTTGATAAGTCCCCAAAAACCTCTCCTGCCTGGATTTGTTTCCGGTCGGTCTAATTGCCACCGGGTTGTCACGCTCCAGCATAAACACCGCCCATCTTGGCTCTTGATCCAGATTTAGCTGAACATTAGCACTCATTTTCTTTAGAATCCGGTACGCTTGTCCATAAAACTTTGCCTCATACTCGGGGTCAGGTTTTTCTGCCCATTTGATGGGTGAAATACGTGGTTTGAGTGGTGCAAAATTTCGGTAATCGGCAGCGCCTTGAAGCCAAGGCTCGAATCCTTGCTTAGTGTGGGTTCTCATTAAAGAGAATGTGTCATACCCTCCATGGTCAGGGGGCGCCACAAAAAATTTTGGTGCTAGAATTGTAACGGCGCGCATTAAATCCGAATAGTACAAACACGTTGCAAATGCTTGTTTACCATCGTCTGTCCCGGCAACATCATATTCACAGTCCAACCGCTCCAAAACACTTAAAACCCCTGTTTGCATGACTGCAAACATCTGCTCATAACGTGCGTTGGTAAGTTTGTTTCTGCATAAATTTCCACCATCCGTACCTCTTTTTTCCTCACACGCTTTCCCATACAAATCATATGGGTAGCCTACTAAACGCGGAAATTTGTAATGATAGAGTGCCGGTTCAAAACCAATGGTTTCCAGTCTTTTTTGCGCATAACTTCTTGCCTGCTCATTCTTTGTGCAATCGGATGCCACGCCTTCACGATTTAGCAACGGTGTAGTTTCACACATCCTTAAAATTACTTCTGCAACCGGATCGCCGTTATCAGTCGCTTGCTTCAACAAAGACAACCACGTTGCATTTAGCTTAAGAATCGCGTCCTGGTAGGCTTGTTCCTGAACAGTTTGCTTTTTGTTGCATTGATCAAGCGCTGCTTTTTCTTTTAGCTCATTTTTTGTAATTTGAGCCTCGGTTAAACCTTCTATCGAAATATTCCGATTAGAACCGCAGTAAATTTTAGGCATCGCCGCTATATCATTAAGCATTTTTTGCAGCGCCCAAGGGTTCATATACCCCCTAGCATCAATTATGGCTGTTGTTTGCTGAAGATGTGTGGCGGTTGAGCCTGCACACCCAATTTGCAGCAAACAAAGGGCTATCGCTATTTTTTTAAAAAGTGATGTCATCTAAATTTCCCGAAAAACAGCGAATAGGCAATTATTGCAGCGAGTGTGATGATCAACAGCTGAATAATTTGCTCTTGTGTGACACTCCCGGCTTTTCTATTTACAGAAAACTTTTCTTTCACTTCCTGATGCGCCTCTAAATAAGCCTCCACAGTCTCTTTTGCAGCTTTAAGGCCTAATCCGGTATTTGCTCTCGTAATCTCGATTGCCAGAATGAGATTACCATTCTCAATAGCCGTTATTGCCTCACTCGCAAGAATCACGCTATTTGGTTCAACTGTTGAATTCATAGCGTCTCCCTACCCAAAATCTTAACTCAGCCATTTAAATTATTAAGAGACAATTGCAGTCACCACTTTGAGCGCATCCACGGCGGCCTTAACATCATGCACACGCAGTATTTTCGCCCCCTTCATGGCAGATATTACGGAAGCGGCAATACCGGCAGACAAGCGCTGCTGCTCATCACCGCCGGAAATCCTGCCTAACACTGATTTACGCGAGAGTCCTACCAAAAGCGGCAGACCGATTTCAGCCAAACTATCCAAATGCTGAATAAGTGCAATATTATGTTCGGTAGTCTTACCAAAACCGAAACCAGGATCAAGTAAGATACGTTCTTTAACAATTCCATGCGCTAAAGCCGCAACCAGTCTATCCACTAAAAATTGTTTAACCTCGGCTACCACATCTGTATAACCTGGATTTAACTGCATGGTTTGCGGGGTGCCTTGCATGTGCATCAAACATACACCGGCATTACTATTAGCTACAATTTCAAACGCGCCATCCTCTTGCAATGCGCGAATATCATTCACAATATCTGCTCCTGCTTCAATCGCAGCGCGCATCACTTCAGGTTTATAGGTATCAATTGAAAGTGGTACCGTGGTCACTGCACTCAATGCTTCGAGAACCGGAATTACACGGTCGAGCTCTTCGGCTAAACTCACAGGCATTGCACCTGGGCGCGTAGATTCGCCGCCTATATCAAGAATATCAGCGCCATCTGCAATCAACTGTAATCCATGCTCAACAGCTAAATTGGTAGAAGAATATTTTCCACCATCAGAAAATGAATCAGGGGTTACATTCACAATTCCCATGACACGAGGATGACTTAAATCAAGCTGGAACTTGCCGCAGAGGAATTTAGAATTAGTATTCATAAGCAATTATACTAAATAAAAAGGGCCAGATATCCAGCCCTTTTAAGTTTCCATTGAATCAATATTTTTTTGTCTATATTTTAAATTTTCGCACTCGGCTGAGGTGCCGGTGCTGCGCTCGCATCTGGTGGAGTTGAACCGGTCGTCGAACTTGCCTTGGCTTGCGTCGGTTTTGGCGCGCGAACTGGAATGCCGGCCATAATGTCATTGATCTGATTAGAATCAATTGTCTCATATTCCATTAAAGCAGCCGCCATCGCCTCCACTTTATCGCGATTATCCTCTAATAACTTGCGTGCAAGTGCATATTGCTCATCCAATATACGGCGAATTTCGGCGTCCACTTTTTGCTGTGTCGCTTCAGAAACAGTTTTTGAACTCATGCTACCAAAAAATGAATCTTGCTCACTGCCTGTGTACACCATAGTACCCATCGCATCGCTCATGCCATAGCGTGTCACCATATCACGTGCCAATTTAGTTGCACGCTCAAAGTCATTCGATGCCCCCGTCGACATCTGATGCATGAAAACTTCTTCCGCAATACGTCCACCAAACAAAATAGAAATCTCTTCCAGCATTTTGTCTTTGTAATTGCTGATGCGGTCAAATTCAGGCAACTGCCATGTTAAGCCTAATGCCCAACCACGCGGCATGATTGTTACCTTATGCACTGGGTCAGCTTTTGGCAGTAACTTGGCAACCACTGCATGGCCTGACTCATGGTAAGCAGTATTGCGGCGCTCGTCCTCGCGCATCACCATAGATTTGCGCTCCGGACCCATAAAGATTTTATCTTTAGCATCTTCAAAATCCTGCATTTCCACAGTACGCTTATTGCGACGTGCAGCAAACAAGGCAGCCTCGTTCACCAAGTTAGCTAAATCAGCGCCACTGAAACCTGGCGTACCGCGTGCAATAATATCCGCCTTAACATCTGGATCAATAGGTACTTTACGCATATGCACTAGCAAAATCTGTTCGCGACCTTTAATGTCCGGCAAGCCAACCATTACTTGACGGTCAAAACGGCCAGGACGCAATAAGGCTTTATCAAGCACATCGGCTCTGTTAGTCGCAGCAATTACTATCACGCCGGAATTAGGCTCAAAGCCGTCCATTTCCACCAGCATTTGATTAAGGGTTTGTTCGCGTTCATCGTTACCGCCACCAGTACCTGCACCGCGGCTACGACCAACTGCATCAATTTCATCAATAAAGATAATGCAAGGCGAGTTCTTTTTAGCGGTTTCAAACATATCACGCACGCGTGATGCCCCAACACCAACAAACATTTCAACAAAGTCGGAACCTGAAATGGTAAAGAACGGTACTTTAGCTTCACCGGCAATGGCACGCGCCAATAAGGTTTTACCAGTACCTGGAGGACCCACCATCAAAACACCGCGAGGGATACGGCCACCTAATTTTTGAAATTTGGTAGGATCCCGTAAAAATTCAACCAACTCGAAAACTTCTTCTTTAGCTTCATCGCAACCGGCGACATCAGCAAATGTAGTCTGATTATTACCTTCGTCTAATTGGCGTGCTTTGCTTTTACCAAAAGAGAATGGACCGCCGCCCTTGCCGCCACCTTGCATTTGGCGCATAAAGAACACCCAGACGCCTATCAGCAAAATCATTGGAAACCAGGACACAAAAATACTCATGAGCAAAGATTGCTCTTCCTCTGGTTTAGCTTCTACCGCAACATTGTATTTAAGCAAGTCGCCCATCAAGCCTGGATCATACGGTGCATAAGTATCGAATTTTTTACCATCTTGGGTAACGCCATGTAAGACGCGACCTACTATTTGCACTTTTGCAATACGACCATCTTTTACGTCTTGAATAAATTGGGAATAAACGACTTGACCATCTGCGCTGTTCTTAACACCAGACAGATTAAAAATCGCCATTAACACCATTGCAATGGCCAACCAAATGGCAACATTCTTAAACACGTTGTTCAAAATTCAGTTCCTCTTATCAACAACAATACTTGTGATTTATTAGTAGCTTATACCAAATTTTACGGTTTGCGACCCAAACCCAACAAATAAACTTCACTACTTCTATCACGTGAAGCTTTAGGCTTACGCGTCACAACCTTATCAAACATCTGGCGCATATTTTGCAGAATTTCTTCAAATCCAGCGCCTATAAATACCTTGACCAAAAAGTTACCACTTGGTTTCAGCCATTCTTTGCTGAAGTCTAATGCCAATTCAGTTAAATAAGCTGCGCCAGCTTGGTCAACATCTTTAACACCACTGATATTGGGGGCCATGTCGGCAATTACAAGGTCAACTTGTGTTTTATTTATCTTCTCTTCTAATAGCCTTAGTACTGACTCTTCACGAAAATCCCCCTGAATAAAGGTCACACCGGCTATGGGCTGCATCTCAAGTATATCCAGTGCAATGACTTTTCCTTGCCCTTTCAAGCGCTGTACAACTACTTGCGACCAACTGCCAGGCGTCGATCCCAGATCGACTACGGTCATCCCGGGTTTGATAAGCCTGTCTTTATCGTCAATCTCCATGAGTTTGTACGCAGCACGTGCACGATAGCCTTCCTTCTGCGCAAGCTTCACATAGGGGTCATTCAGATGCTCTTGCATCCACGCTTTACTAGTTCGGGATGCTTTCATCTCTGGGTTAACTTTTTGGCCTGGTTAGGCACTATCAAATATCGTGTTAAAATGGGCAATTAATTAATCCTGTAAGAAAATGATGAAACTAAGTACTAAACAAATCGCCCATTTACGCGGCCTTGCACACAACTTAAATCCTGTTGTGATGATAGGCAATAACGGGCTCACCGAAAATGTAATTAAAGAAATAGAACTTAACTTAAATGCACATGAACTCATTAAAGTGCAAGTGGCTGGTGATGACCGTGATGCGCGCAAAGCCATATTTGATGAAGTCTGCAACAAAACCAATGCAGTTGCAGTACATCACATTGGCAAACAGTTAGTATTTTATCGTGCGAGCAGCTCTGTAAAAGAGAGTGCTAAAATCATTATTCCAAAACTTTAGAACTTTTAGCGCGTGTTTTCTAATTGACTATCGTGCTTTTAGCACCATCACAATAGCTAGCAAGCATTCAAATACGTATGCCATGCTAGCAACACCATGCCAATTTCTAAAGCGGTCTGCAAATACACTCTGCATCACATCTGCTGGCAAAGCTTGTGATTTAAGGCCTTCCAATATTGGCTGAATGCCAAAATGGCCAGCCAACACCAGCAGTAGCATCAGAAAAACTGCCCAGAAAAAAGCCTGTTTCAGTGCAGGCGTACCGAATTGCACTAAACGGTAAATGAGTAAATAAAAAGCACTTGCCAAGCCAATGTAGCTCACCACATTAAACAATTTTCCAGCCAGCATACCGGCGAGCCGCTTATCCTGCAAACTATCAAATAACACATAAGCACTTATGCCGGTGGCCCAAAGCACGCCAGCCCATAAGGTAATAATGATAAGTGATAGTCTATAAGCCATATTAATTAGCAACCTTTATTAAACATACAAAACATCCAACACTTCAAACTCTTTAATACCGCCGGGCGCTGAAATCTCTGCCACGTCTCCCACTGATTTCCCAATCAAACCACGAGCAATTGGTGAGCTTACAGAGATTTTACCATTTTTAATATCAGCTTCGTCCTCACCTACGATTTGGTAAGTTTTGTTATCACCGGAATCCATATCTTCAATATTAACCGTTGCACCAAATACCACCCGGCCTTCGGCATTGAGTGTTTTCGGGTCTATAATCTGTAAATTGGACAACTTAGCCTCAAGCTCGGCGATACGTCCCTCAATAAAGCTTTGACGCTCTTTTGCAGACTCGTATTCTGCATTTTCAGACAAATCACCTTGTGCGCGTGCTTCTGCAATTGCCTGAATAATATTCGGCCTATCAACGCCACGCAAGCGCTGCAACTCTTCTTTTAGTAGCTCTGCGCCACGAATAGTTACTGGAAATTGACTCACTGCCATACTGCTACCTCGTATAAAAAATAAACCACACTCACATGAGCGTGGTTTTCAAAAGTAAAAATTAGATTTTTTGCGAATTAAGCTAAGTTTATTTTAGCTAAGCTGTTTATGCAAGTTTTGTAATGACTCAACTTGTATTTCTTGCATATGCGCCATACCGATACATGCAGCTTTTGCACCCGCTAGAGTCGTGTAATAAGTCACTTTATTTTGCAAAGCACTACGGCGAATCTCGTATGAGTCAGCCACGGCACGCTTGTCTTCGGTTACATTCACAATAAAGCTGATATCACCATTCTTGATCATATCCACAATATGTGGGCGCCCTTCAGCTACTTTATTCACCGCTTGCACTTGCAGACCGTTAGCTACCAGCGCGGCTGCCGTACCCTTAGTCGCCACCAATTCAAAGCCTAACTGGTGTAATTGTTGTGCAATTTCCACCACTTTCAAGTAATCTTCTTTACGCACACTGATAAAAGCGCGTCCACCTTCTGGCAATTTGGTCGAAGCGCCTAGTTGTGACTTCAGGAATGCCTCGGCAAAAGTACTGCCAACACCCATCACTTCACCGGTAGATTTCATTTCAGGGCCTAGAATCGTGTCTACGCCAGGGAATTTGATGAACGGGAATACCGCTTCTTTCACCGAGTAGAATGGCGGAATAATTTCACGCGTCACATTTTGTGATGCGAGCGATTGCCCTACCATACAACGCGCAGCCACTTTAGCCAACTGCAAACCGCAGGCTTTAGATACAAATGGCACCGTGCGTGAAGCACGTGGATTCACCTCTAAAACATATACAGTCTCGCCTTGAATGGCAAACTGTACATTCATTAGCCCAACAACACCCAAGGCTTTAGCCATCTGCTTGGTTTGCACGCGTAGTTCATCCTGCAATTTAGCAGATAAACTATAAGGTGGCAGTGAACATGCTGAGTCACCGGAGTGAACGCCGGCTTGCTCCACGTGCTCCATGATGCCGCCGATAATCACATCACCTGTGTTATCGCACAGTGCATCCACATCCACTTCCAGCGCATCGTTCAAGAACCTATCCAATAATACTGGCGATTCGTTAGACACTTTGACCGCTTCACGCATATAGCGCTCTAGCTGGCTTTGCTCCTGCACGATTTCCATGGCGCGACCACCTAACACATAGCTAGGGCGTACCACTAATGGATAGCCAATTTCCAGCGCCAGACGAATTGCATCTTCCGGCGTTCTCGCAGTGCGGTTTGGCGGTTGTTTTAAACCTAACTCCTGCAGCATTTTCTGGAAGCGTTCGCGGTCCTCTGCCTTATCAATCGCATCAGGCGTTGTACCGATAATCGGCACACCGGCTTTTTCCAAATCACGCGCTAATTTCAACGGTGTTTGACCGCCGTACTGCACAATCACACCCACTGGTTTTTCCAGTGCTACAATTTCCAGCACATCTTCCAATGTAACCGGCTCAAAGTACAAGCGGTCTGAAGTATCGTAATCCGTAGAAACAGTCTCCGGGTTACAGTTAACCATGATAGTTTCATAACCATCTTCACGCATGGCAAATGCTGCATGCACACAGCAGTAATCAAACTCGATACCCTGCCCGATTCGGTTCGGGCCACCGCCCAGCACCATGATTTTCTTTTTATTGCTTGGCTGCGCTTCGCACTCTTCTTCATAGGTTGAATACATGTATGCGGTATTGGTAGCAAATTCTGCCGCACAGGTATCCACACGTTTATATACAGGACGCACACTCAATGCTTGGCGGTAAGCACGCACCGCATGCTGGTCAGTATCTAACAGCCTGGCTAACCGTCTGTCGGCAAAACCGCGACGTTTTAATTGTAACAAGGCGGCTTTATCCAGGTCAGCAAGATTTTTACCTTTTAATGCCTGCTCGCGATCAATAATATCTTTGATTTGCACCAAGAACCAAGTGTCAATTTTTGAAATATCGAATACTTCAGCAACACTCAAACCCATACGGAATGCGTCACCTACGTACCAGATGCGCTCGGGTCCAGGCACGCCGATTTCTTTAGTGATGGTATCCAGGTCTGTAGTTTTCTCATCCAGACCATCAACGCCAACCTCTAGACCACGCAGTGCTTTCTGGAATGACTCCTGGAAAGTACGGCCGATTGCCATCACCTCACCCACAGATTTCATCTGTGTCGTTAAGCGTGAATCTGCCTGCGGGAATTTTTCAAAAGCAAATCTAGGTATTTTGGTAACAACGTAGTCAATGCTTGGCTCAAACGATGCAGGAGTAGCACCGCCAGTGATTTCATTGCGTAATTCATCCAGCGTAAACCCTACAGCCAATTTAGCAGCCACTTTTGCAATTGGGAAGCCAGTCGCTTTTGATGCGAGTGCAGAAGAACGTGACACACGCGGATTCATCTCAATGACAATCATACGGCCATCGTCAGGATTAATCGCAAACTGGACGTTTGAACCGCCGGTATCCACACCGATTTCACGCAATACTGCCAGTGAGGCATTACGCATGATCTGGTATTCTTTATCCGTCAAGGTCTGCGCTGGCGCTACGGTAATAGAGTCACCGGTATGCACACCCATTGGATCAAGGTTTTCAATTGAGCAGATGATGATGCAGTTGTCAGCAGAATCGCGCACCACTTCCATCTCATACTCTTTCCAGCCAAGCAGAGATTCTTCAATCAAAAGTTCACTGGTCGGTGACGCATCCAGGCCACGCTCGCAAATTGCAATAAACTCTTCACGATTGTAAGCAATGCCGCCGCCGCTACCGCCCATGGTGAAAGAAGGGCGGATAATCGCTGGGTAACCAATACCAGCCTGCACCTGCAATGCCTCTTCCATACTATGCGCAACGGCTGACTTGGCAGAACCCAAACCGATTTTCGTCATCGCTTCTTTAAACTTTTGACGATCTTCAGCTTTATCAATCGCCTCTTTTGAAGCGCCAATCAGTTCTACGTTGAATTTTTCAAGAACACCGTGTTTATCTAAATCCAGCGCGCAATTCAAGGCCGTTTGACCACCCATGGTAGGCAGCAATGCATCGGGACGTTCTTTTTCGATAATCTTTTCAACTACTTGCCAGGTCACTGGCTCAATGTAAGTTGCATCTGCCATTTCCGGGTCAGTCATAATCGTTGCCGGATTAGAGTTCACCAAAATAACGCGATAACCTTCTTCACGCAGCGCTTTACATGCTTGCGCACCAGAATAATCAAACTCACAAGCCTGACCAATGACAATTGGACCTGCGCCGATGATTAGAATGGATTTAATGTCAGTACGCTTAGCCATTAGCTAGCCTTTCTTTCTTCTGTATTTCTTGCTTGCATCATGCTAATGAAGCGATCAAACAAATAACTCATTTCAGTTGGGCCAGGACTTGCCTCCGGGTGCCCCTGAAAACTAAATGCGGGTTTATCCGTACGTGCGATACCTTGCAGGCTGCCGTCAAATAAAGAAACATGCGTCACCTTGATATTGGCCGGCAAAGTTGCAGCATCCGCAGCAAAACCATGGTTCTGGCTGGTGATATACACACGCTTGGTTTCAACATCTTGCACCGGATGGTTTGCGCCATGATGGCCGAACTTCATTTTTACGGTTTTTGCACCGCTAGCCAAGGCCAGCAGTTGATGACCCAGGCAGATACCGAATGTAGGCACGCCTTTATCAACGATGGTTTTAATTGCGGCAATTGCATAGTCACATGGCTCCGGGTCACCAGGGCCATTGGAAAGGAACACGCCATCCGGATTAAGCGCCAACGCTTCTTCTGCCGTTGCCTGTGCCGGCAATACGGTTACTTTGCAGCCGCGTGAAACCAGCATACGCAGAATGTTACGCTTGACGCCATAGTCATAGGCAACTACATGGAATTTTTCTTCCGGAGCTTTAGTGTAGCCCTGACCAAGCACCCATTCGCCTTCGGTAAATAGATATGATTTTTCACAGGTCACCACTTTTGCCAGATCCAGCCCAGCCATGCCTGGAAAATCTGCAATCAAGCTATTTGCCAACGCCAGCGCTTTAGCCTCATCAGCTTCACCGGCGATAATCGCTCCGGCTTGCGCGCCTTTTTCACGCAGGATACGTGTCAATTTGCGCGTATCGATATCGGAAATCGCCACCACATTGTTAGCAGCCAAGTACTCAGGCAGCGATTGTGTGCTTCTGAAATTGCTATGGGTAAGCGGCAAATCGCGAATAATCAAGCCACTGGCAAATACCTTGCCGGACTCAACGTCCTCTGTATTTACACCGTAATTTCCGATGTGTGGGTAGGTAAGCGTTACGATTTGTTTAGTATAAGACGGGTCAGTGAGAATTTCTTGGTAGCCAGTCATCGAAGTGTTGAATACAACCTCGGCCACTGCGTGGCCTGATGCTCCAATTGACATGCCACGAAACACGGTTCCATCTGCAAGTACTAGTATGGCGGGCAGGTTTTGTGACACAGTAACTCCTTGTTTTACTACATTAAATAATTATCTAGTCTTTAGTCCATCATGAACAGATGGTAGATACGCAAAACGGGAGGAGTAGGTTTACTCTTCCCGTTTCAGAATTACCGAATTATAGCGAAAAAAAAGGGACTAATCAATGTAAACATGCATTCGTATCATCTGACGGTGATGGAATTTTGCTAACAACAATTGCGCAGAAATAGCCCCCAGGAACGCCAAAAACATGTCCCATTGCGTATCCCATATGTCGCCTTGCGTTGCAAGGAAGGCAACCGCATCGCTGCCGGAAGCCAACGCCACCCACCACTCGATAAATTCATAGAAGGCGCTCATTGCCAGACAAATACAAACGACTATAAAAAACAGCCATTTACCTGGCTTTAGCGGTGATTTTCGTAGCAAAATCTCACGGGTAATGATTGCCGGAATAAAACCTTGCGCCACATGGCCTAGACGATCGTAATAGTTACGATCCCAGCCATAATAATCACGCAGCCAGCTAAACAATGGCATTTCGGCATAGGTATAGTGTCCGCCCACCAATAAAATAATGGCATGCAGTAGAACCAGCCCATATACCAAATTGGTCAGCGGAAATTTAGCATAGGTCAACATTAATATTGGCAACCCGATGAGCACTGGAAACACTTCTAGAAACCAGGTGAAATAGTCGTGCGGACGGATTGCAGACCAGACGAAAACCGCACTCAGACAAGCAAGCAGCAAGGTTAAATATTGACGATTATTCATAAGCCTTAGCACGAGAATGATCCATCGCCATGTCGTTTATATAACTAGATGCGGTTCAATCCAAGCACATCTTGCATATCAAATAAACCGGTTTTTTTGCTGATTAAAAATCTGGCAGCCCTTAACGCACCTAGCGCAAACGTAGCACGGCTACTCGCCTTATGCGTAAGCTCCACGCGCTCGCCAATTCCTGCAAACAATACGGTATGATCACCCACCACGTCACCGCCACGCACGGTAGCAAAGCCAATCGTGCCGGGGTCTCGTTCGCCGGTGACACCTTCGCGTCCGTATACTGCGCATTGCTCCAGATTCCGGCCCAGTGCACTAGCCGCTGCCTCACCCAGACGCAGCGCAGTACCTGATGGCGCATCTATTTTGTGACGATGATGCGCCTCAATGATTTCAATGTCATAACCTTCATTTAAGACTTTAGCTGCGGACTGCACTAAATTGATTAGCAACGTTACACCCACGCTCATGTTAGGCGCGAAAACAATCGGAATGTTCTTTGACGCCGCCTCAATTGCCAGTTTTTGCTCTGCTGAAAAACCAGTAGTTCCAATCACCATACTCACGTTAGCTTTTTGGCAAGCATCAAGATACTGCATACTGGCTTCAGGACGAGTGAAATCAACCAATACATCAGCACCTTTTAATGCAGCATCAATATCAGCCGTCACTTTAACACCTGACTCTTTACCAAACTGCTCACCTGCATCACGTCCAAGATGAGCATTGCCATCTCGGTCTAATGCGCCATGAAGCACCAACTCTGCATCAGAAAACACGCCTTCCAGCAAAGCATGGCCCATACGTCCAGAGCAGCCAGCTATAACAACTTTTAGTGGATTCACCATAAACTCTAAAACCTGTAACTTTCTATACTTTCAACTTAATCAAACGAAACCAAGACTTAGCAAGCTATGCAGCTATGTGCCTATAAAATCAGAAGCCTATTTTTTCCAGCATGCGATCAAAAAAACTTGGGTCACTTTCTTGCGGCAGCTCTTTAGGTTGGGGCGCCACTTTGTTTCCTGCTCGCGACTCTGCGACAGCCGGAGCAGGCTCTGCTTCCTCCAATCCAAACCGTATCTTTTTGTCAAACTGCATGCCGGATGTGGGCTCATAAGCCGGAGTTTTTACTGGCGACTCGGCAGGTACTGGTTCATTAAGGCGTTGCTCAACAACCTCCGCAGGCGCTGCCTTAACTGTAGGCGCTACCGGCTCGACCTTGACTGTATCGGCCTGAGGCGCCGCATTAAGCTGCGGCTCAGCTATTGGGGCTGGAACAGGTGTCTCCACGAGTGCTGGCACTTCCAGCGGCACTGCCAAAAGCGATTTTGGCTCATCAACTGGTGCTGGTGCCGCGTCCTCTTTTCCTTTAGCTGCTGCAGCTTTAGCGGCTTCTTCTGATTCTAATTTAGCCTTGGCTGCAGCTTCTTTTTCTGCGGCCTCTTTTGCCAGTTCTGCCTCATCTTTTTCCCAGAACTTCAGCTTATTCATCAAACCTTTATCTTCTGATTTTTTACTGGGTGCGACTACTCTTGTTCCAGTATTGCTTTTACTTTCATCCGTTTTAGCTGAATCACCGCCTGAAGGAATCACATCGCCGCGCACCGATTTTAATAATTCTTTTTCAAAATCCAGGATCACACGGCGCTGCTCAATAATTTTTCCGCCCTGACGCATCTGATAGACATAATCCCAACGATTACCATGGAAGCTATCTTGAATGAGTGGCGTCCCCATAATAAAACGCACTTGCGATTTCGTCATTCCCGGACGTAATTGCAGCAGCATTTTTGAAGTCACCACATTGCCTTGCTGCACATCAAGTTTGTAAGGTTTAATAGTGGGCAATGCTGTACCACATGACGCACACAACAATGCCAGTAAGATGAATATATAACGCATATTATGACTTTAATTTGAATTAGCGTTAATATAACACGTAGACCGTTAACCCAAAACACTGAGTTTGCCAAATACCAAAATTGTAAACTGCGAGTAACTAAAGCATGCATGACCAAAAAGACTTAAAAAATGCAGGACTTAAAGCCACTTTGCCCAGGCTTAAAATTCTAGAATTATTTGAAAACAGCAAAGAACGGCATTTGTCGGCCGAAGATGTATATAAAATCCTGATCACTTCAGATGAAGATGTAGGCTTAGCGACCGTCTACCGCGTACTCACGCAGTTTGAACAAGCAGGCTTATTAGTGCGCCATCATTTTGAGAGTGGGAAAGCCGTATTTGAGCTCAACGAAACTGGCCACCATGATCATATTGTTTGCCTGCAGTGCGGCCATGTTGAAGAATTTTGTGATGATGAAATCGAAAAGCGTCAACAATCGATTGCAAAAGAGAGGGGCTTTACCATACATGAGCACTCACTCTATATTTATGCTGACTGTACCAAGAACCCATGCGACCGCAAAAACTAGCTGTTATGCAATTGCCGCCATCCCGGATTAATATAATTTTCAGATAGTGTGATTTAAGGTCAAGTTACAGTATATTTTCAATATTACGGCATACCGTGACATTAAGCTTTTCTAATTCAAACCCAGCATCTCTGTTGCATGCTGCCGGGTAGTATCTGTAATCGCCAAGCCGCCCAGCATTCGGGCAACTTCCTCTATACGGTGCGTGTCATCTAAAGGTTCAATTCTGCTGAGCGTTTGCTCATTCACTAGCGACTTACTTACGCGCAAGTGATGCTGACCAAGCGCGGCAACTTGCGGCAAGTGTGTAATCACTAACACTTGACGCTGCGCGCCTAATTGCTTGAGCAAATTACCGACCACTTCAGCCACGCCTCCGCCGATACCTACATCAACCTCGTCAAAGATCATGGTAGGCACGCTACCTTGCTGTGCAGTTACCACGCGAATTGCCAAGCTGATACGAGACAGTTCTCCGCCTGAGGCCACCTTATTTAACGCACGCGGCACTACGCCGGCATGACCAGCCACCATAAACTCAACCTGCTCTAAACCATTTGCTCCGGGCTGCTGAGGGCTTAACTCCACAACAAACTTTCCGCCGCTTAATGATAAACGCTGCATTTCGGCAGTGATTTTCTCATGCAGAATCGTCGCGGCTTTCTTTCTACCCGCGCTTAAATTTTCTGCAAGCTGTGTATATTCACTCAACGCCTGCGCCTCCTGCTGCGCCAGCGCCCCACCATCTTCCACCTCCGCCAACTCAGCCATCCGCGCCTGCCAGGTTGCAAGCAAAGCTGGCAAATCCTCCACCTGCACGCGATATTTGCGTGCTGCAGAATGAATCGCCTGAATACGCGCTTCGACTTCGTTCAAACGCTCTGGATCCAAATCCACATGCTGAATATACCGGCTGATAAACCGGCTGGTTTCCTGCACTTGGATCATGCCTGAATCAAGCGATTCCAGCGCTTCGCTTAATGTTGCATCGTACTCCTGCATGCCATGTAACTTGTGCTGCACTTGTGATAACAAACTCAAGACTGACAAGTCACCTTCACTCAACGATTCCAGGCAAGCCTCACCATCCTTAATCAAACCGGCTCCATTGGAAAGACGAGTATGCTCTTGCTGTAGCGCTTCCCATTCTTCTGCCTCAAAAGCAAGCTGCGCCAGTTCACGCGTGTCATCACGCAATTCCGCCAATTCATCTGCATAGGCAGCGGCATTCTTTTCCAGCGTCAAGCGCATCACGTTCAGATGATGCCAATGCTTGTATTTCATTGCCACTTCATTTGCAACAGGCGTTAAGCTGCCAAATTCATCCAGGATTTGACGTTGAGTAGCTAATTTAAGTAGCGAATGATGTGCATTCTGACTATAGATATCAACCAGCAACTCACCAATATCTTTAAGCTGCTGAATTGTGACTGGCGTGCCGTTAATAAAAGCGCGTGAACGCCCATCCGCATACATCACACGGCGCATCACCAGCTCACCTGCATCGCTTTCCAGTTCAGCTTGATGTAACCATAATTGCGCATCCGGATTATTGCCTATGGTAAACATGGCGCTAATTTCTGCTTTATCACAGCCAGTTCGTATAACGCCGCCCTCACCCCGCGCACCCAATGCCAGTGATAAAGCATCA
>Ga0209593_10000514_pt1 | contig 18103 bp, 15 predicted proteins | sample PPLLaktember2015_3_FD_187260 | JGI IMG/M metagenome (GOLD analysis project Ga0209593, IMG submission 187260) | Freshwater sediment microbial communities from Prairie Pothole Lake near Jamestown, North Dakota, USA - PPLs Lake P7 Core (6) Depth... | ecosystem: Environmental > Aquatic > Freshwater...
AGTGCAGGCGAGACGCCTGCGCTCCCAGCGGCCGTCCCCTTCGGCTGTCACTTCCTTGAGGTCCTTGAGGTCCTCGCTTTTTCCTCTACCTCACCACCCTAAACATGCGGTTCCAGCGAGTGCGGGTAAAGAAGTAGATCACGCGCTCGGCGTAAAGCTTCAGGACGTCCCCAGGCGAGGTCTTCAGATAAGCATCCCGATCGTCTTCGTACGACCAGAACACGACGAGCGGTCGTCCGACGACGTGATCCCGGGGGAGAAACCCGAAGTAGCGGCTGTCCGCGCTGTCATCCCGATTGTCACCCATCATGAAATAGTGGCCGGCTGGAACGGTTACCGGCCCGAAGTTGTCGCGCCGGCTCTCCCCGCCAAAATAATGGACTGAACCGCTCGGGTAGGTGTTCGGGTCAGAGTGGACCTTGTACGGCTCATCCAGCTTGCGGCCGTTGATGTGTACGTTCTTATCCCGGATCTCCAGGGTTTCACCGGGCAAGCCGATCAACCGCTTGACGTAGAGGACTTCCGGCTGATTGGGGAATTTGAACACGATGATGTCGCCGCGGTTCAGGTCGTGGTGCGGCGTACCCGGGACTGGGGTTACGAAGGCGTTGCGAAGCGTGAATTTGTCGATGAGCAGGCGGTCTCCGACCAGGATGGTTGGCTCCATGGAGGGCGTGGGCACGGTCATCGGGTGTACGACATACGTCGTGACGAACAGCGCGAAAATCGTCATGACGACCGTCGTCACGTAGTACTCACGAAACGTACTATGCTGCTGGCCCTCTTTCTTTTCCTTCTGGTCTTTCTGCTTGCCTGTCTTGGCTGTCGTTGTTTCGGCCATTCCCTCTTCCGTTACGAAAAAATGATTATAGCAACTGGATTGACGATTGACGATTGACGATTAACAATTTGAAGGAGCGGAGGCACGATGAAAAACAGAAATGACCAATCGTCAATCGTCAGTCGGGAGTCGTCAGTCGGCTTGACCCGGAGGCAGTTCGCGGCACGAGCCGGAGCCGGGATCCTGTCCGTGTCAGTAATAGACGGCGGGTTGGTGCGAAGTTACGCCGCCAACCAGAAAGTCAAACTGGGCGTTATCGGCTGCGGAGGCCGCGGTACCTGGATTGCCAAGTTCTTCGCGCGCCATGGCGGCTATGACGTGGTCGCGGCCGCGGATTACTTCCAGGATCGCGTCGATGACTTCGGAACTCAACTGCAGGTTCCGGCCGCGCGAAGGTACACGGGGCTGTCGGGCTACAAACGCCTGCTCGAGAGTGATGTGGAGGCCGTCGCGATCGAGAGCCCGCCGTACTTTCATCCGGAACAGGCCGCAGCAGCCGTTGCTGCCGGAAAACATGTCTACCTGGCCAAGCCCATAGCCGTGGACGTTCCGGGTTGCCAGAGCATCCAGGCAAGCAGCCGGCAGGCGACCGAGAAAAAACGCTGCTTTCTCGTCGATTTTCAAACCCGCGCCAACACGTTCTATCAAGAGGCGATCAAGCGGGTGCACGAAGGCGCGCTGGGAGAGATGGCTTTCGGCGAATCGACCTATCATGCGGACAACCCGTTTGAGGAAAAGTACAAGTACTTCGAGGCGGATCCGTCCAATGCCGAGAACCGCCTGCGCGCCTGGGGCCTGGATCGGGTCCTGTCCGGGGACATCATCACCGAGCAGAATATCCATACCCTGGACGTCCAGAACTGGATCATGAAGGAGCCGCCATTGTCGGCCGTGGGAACGGGAGGACTGAAGGGACGCCGGAAACTGGGCACTTGCTGGGACCACTTCACCATTCTGTTCACCTACCCGCAAAATGTCGGGATCACGTTCAGTTCCCGGCAGTTCAAGGGACACGGGACCAGACCCGAAGGGATCCGCAACCGGGTGTTCGGTTCGAAAGGCGTGCTCGAGACCGAGTATGGAGGCCAGGTTCTAATCCGGGGCGACAACTTCTATCGGGGCGGCGATACGAATCGGATCTATGACGAGGGAGCGATCACGAATATCGCGGCGTTCCACAACGATATTTCGACTGCCAATTACCAGAATCTGACCACTGAGCCGAGCGTCCAAAGCAACCTGATTACGATCCTCGGTCGAACCGCTGCCTACGAGGGGCGCCAGGTCACATGGAACGAGTTGATGAAAAACGCCCAGCCACTGGACGCCAGGCTGCAAGGCTTGTCGGACTGAGAAGGACAAACACGGACGAACACGGACGAACACAGACAGGGACCGGCTGACGGTCCGTGTTAGTCCGTGTCAGTCTGTGCCACTCCCTCCTGTTCCGGCTCGCTGCCCGAAATTGGGGCCGCCGGTTCAACCGACCGAGGCGCAACCACCACTGCCTCCCTTTCAGGCGGCTTTGGCCTTCTCAACCGGTACAGCTCCAGCTCGCCACCATATAGACCCACCTGAAAGCCGGAACGGACGAAAACGACAACTTGCTGAAGCGCCATCAGGAGAAGGATAGGCAGCCACGTTGTGGTCGGTAACACGCTCCGCACCATCATGTACAGCAGGTGAACCATACCCATGAGCCCTGCAAAAAAGATGATGAGGGCAAAGGCGCGCAGGATGTTTCGAAACACAAAAACCAGCGAGCGCAGATAGGCTCCAGCCATGCCAGTCGTGCCTTCCAACACGGTCTCGATACGAGCGTAGTGCAGAGCAAGTAGGAACACCGTGCCAATCACCGCGCTCAGTACTCCCTGACCCAGGACGAGGAGCAGGGACGTGAGTTCCGCGGCGCTCTCCGACAGGCGAAAGACCAGGGCTCCGAGTGCCACGTTCAGGGCGAGCAAGATTGTTCCGGCGCACAGTCCCGCCCCGAGCAGCAGGCGGAAGAATCGCAGGAAGTAGCGGCTGGCGCCTGCGAAAAATTGCTCGAGAAAAGGCCCGCGGCCGGGATTTGCCAAAACGCTGAGCACTCCTCCTGACAGGAAGGTACTGATCAGTAAAGCGCACAGGACTAGCCAGAAGATGAGGTTGCTCAGGAGTCTCACAACCGTGGAATAGTCGTATCGTAAGAGGTCAAACAGGAGCGGGAGAGAAAAACCTCTGAGCATCTCCTCTGCCGCGGGCATCTGGTCCATCCTGCCCAGCCAGCCGAAGACGGGCCAAGCGACGGCCAATGCAAGGATCAGGTTAGTCAGCCAGACGATCAGAACAGCCGGTATGTTTGCCGTGATCTCGTAAAGCCCCTTCTTGAGCGCGTGCATTATCGACATAAGGATCGTCTTTCGGGTGTTCTCCCAGGGGGCGTTACGCCAGCAGGCCGATGAGGCTGAGCAGGCCTTGAAGGGCGAAGAGAATATGCGAAAACCACTTCGCCGCAGGTCTCGAATCAGCCTTCACCGCCCGGCTGTTATTCGTCCAGTTCACGTCGAGCTCGATTTTGTGTTCGGGGTCCACTTCAGCTTTGGCGAGCCGGCTCGAGTAATCCTCGGACAACCTTGTCCAGCGGGCCTTGCCGTCCCAGCGCTTGAGCACCTTGTGCCCGTCCTCGAAAGTCAGCAAAACGTCGACCGGGAACCAGGCGTCGCTGTTGCGCCTGACCAGCACCCGTGACCGAAATTGGCGCTGCCCGGTGCCTTTCCCTGACGCCTGTTTCCCCTTGGCCGGCAACGTGACTTTTCCGGCCGGTCGGTCAAAGATCCCGACGGGGTCAGGAACTTGATAGGTGGAGACTTCTGCGATTTGATAATCCAATGGCCCGCTGCCCTTGAGAAACTGGTCGAAAAACCAGTTCAGGTCGCGTCCGGACACCTCATTCGCAACGTCGATGAAATCCTGCGAGCCGGGGTGCCTGAAGCGCCAACGTTCGTGGTAGGTCCGCATAATCCTGGCCATCGCTGGCTTCCCGATATGATTCTCCAGCGTGCGGAGCATCAGTTCCGGCTTGGTGTACGAGTAGAACGAATAGTCGGACTGGTATGACCAGGAGGGTTGCAGGCTCGTGTCGTACCGCCTGAAAGGGCTGTTCTCCAGTCGCATGATGTCGCGCTCCGTCAGTTCCACGCCGAGGAATTGAATCCACCTTCCCCGGCCCCCGTCGCTCTGCTCGATCGCTCGGCCCGTCGAATAGCTGTTGATACCCTCGTCGAGCCACGCTTCTTCGAACTCGTTGTTCCCTACCATCGCGTACCACCATTGGTGGCCGGCTTCATGCACAGTGACCAATTCCGGAAACAGTATCCGGTCAAACGGCCGATAGGAGAACAATTCACTGGTGCCTGCAGTGATGAGCGTCGGATATTCCATGCCGCCGCCGCCCGGGCCGACCGGGTCAACTACGGTGAGCGTCTTGTAGGGATAGCGCCCGTACCACAGCCCGTACCACTTCAGAGTCAGGCGGGCCGCGCGTTCGTACCGTCCCAACTGGTCGAGATGGTTTGGCTGCATCAGGAATATTAAATCGACGTCCGAGAGGCGAACTTCATCGAGCGGGCGGTCGAGCAGTCTTGCGGTTTGCTGGTACTCGGCCTCGGAGACGTCGGTCCGGCCTGAGAACTTCTTCTTGACGACGACGTAATCCGGTCCCGCCGTCCAGGCAAAATCGTGGATGTTGTCCTCTTCGAACAGATACGTGGATTCCCCTTTGCCGTTGTCTTTCTTCCACCGGAGCTGTCCGGTTGCTCCAATTCGGAAACTGGAGGGGATGGTTATTTCGGTCGAGTAGTGGCCGTAATCAGCATAGAATTCTGAGTTCGGATGGAACTGATGGCAATTCCACCCTCCTGTCGTTCGACCCCGCATACCCGCCGGCTCGTAGACTCCGAGTTTCGGGAACCATTGTGCGACCATGAAAGTCCCTTTGCTGTGTCCCGTACGGACACGCAAGTCCGGGAGCTGAGCGCGAAAAGAAAGACGCACTGACACCTGGCCTCCGGGCGGAACTGGCTGAGGCAGCTTCACCTTCACCACCGTCTGGTCGTCGGTGTTGCCGTCATCGGGATGCTCAAAGCTCATCCCTTTCGTCAGGTCTGTCCCGTTCTCCAGTCGGAGCGAGACGACATCCACCCAGCCCCAAGTGGACTCCTTAACCCCGGAGCGAAAACCGCGGTTCTGCTGGAGAGTCGTTCGTGAATTCTTGAAGCCGTTGAAGTAGAGGTGAAACCAGAGCTCCCCGACCTGGTCCTGAGAAGGGTTGCGCCACGTAATCCGCTCCTGGCCATTCAGCTGCTTGGCCTTCGGGTCGAGGCGGACCTGGATTCGGTAATCTACCACTCGGTCGGCTCGCTCAGGCAGCCTGTCGGCCGCCGCGGACAGGCAGGAGGCGATAAGCCAGGGAAGGAGGATGATTCGGATGTTAGTCGGCATATGAAACACCGGACTGCGGTTACAGAGCCGCGCAGTGGAGGGCTGCGAAGCGTCCGGCCGAGGGCCCTTGTTTGAGGTTGTACGCCGGTACGACCTCAATCCCGATCCCCAGGACCTCTTGATCGCTACAAGCATATGACCTCCGTTCTAACAGTGGCTCAATCGCCCTACTCTCTTGACGTCGGATTCGTCCTGGCTTCGATTCTTCAGCTCTAGAACACTGAGCCCGGTCCGCGGGTCCCGAAAGTGAGGCGCTATTTCTGCCAACGGCACCAGGACGAAGTTTCGTTCGTACAGTAGGGGATGGGGTACGACCAACGTCTGGTCGTCGATTATAGACTGCCCGAAGAACAAGATGTCGACATCGATTTCTCTGGGGCCTTTGTCAACGCGGCGAGTACGCCCGAGCCGCCGCTCGACACGAAGGCAGGACTCCAGCAGTGTATGGGCCGACAAGTCGGTCTGCACCTCGCAGACCATATTGAGGAAGTCTGGCTGGTCCAGGACGTAAAGCGGGTCCGTGCGATAGACCGACGAGCAGGTTACGACGTTGACGCTTTCTTCAGCCAGGACGTTAAGCGCGGATTGCAGCTGTTCCCCCCGGTTCCCGACGTTTGAGCCGAGCGACAGGAAGATGGCTGAGGAGAAATCCTGGTCGTGGCTAGAAGACACTGGGTGGTCTCCTGATCGTGCCGAAAGAACCTATGCCCTTGAGAAAGAACGAAAAACGAACCTGTTTCTCCTGCCGGACTCCGAAGTTGAACGATTGCATTTCAACGGATACGCCGCAGCAGTCCCAGAAGTAGTTGGCTCGTGACAGCGAGCCGAGGAAACGGGAAGCGTGGGCGTCATAGCTGAAGGAAGTGGATAGCGAGAATCCCCGCTCCAGGCTCCCGATCGACACGTTCCCAGTCACCTGGTTGCTCTCGAATGTTCCCGGCTCCAGCTCATGTGTGACGAAGTAGCTTGTTCCCACCGTGAAGCGCGGTCGGATGAAGTATCCGGTGAGCGAGAAGTTCCGGTACTGGCCGAACTCCGGGTCATAGTCTCCGCGCACGTCGAAGCTGGTGCCGGGGTCGGGGGAGAACCTGACCTGGGTGACAACCGGGGAGAAACTCCGGCGAATGCCGCCGAAGTGAAAACCGGTTAAAGAAGTAAACGGCGCGATCTGGTTTATTCTTTCGGCGTCGAAACTCCCCGAGAAATCCGGGTCAAAGAAGTGCTTCTGGCCGATCCGGACCGAAAGCCACTCGTGATTGACCATGACACCGTCTACCTTGCGCTTAGTGAAGAACCGGTTAAAGAGGTTGTATTCCACTTCGTTGGTGTTGACGATCGTGTCGTCTTCATCGAAGCGGATGATCTGATCGAACTCGTCCACGCCGTGCAGGTAGCGATAGCGCATGGTGGGTTCGATGGTGTGTTTCCATCCCGAACCTGATTTCCGCCCGTAGACCTTCGACAGTCCCCAGCCCTGAAGATTCAGGCCTAAGTCGACGTAGTTCCGGTGGATACTGTCGCGGCTCATCGCGAGCCCCCCGGAGTCGGTCATCATGAAACTGTCGCTGTAGAAGGTTTCTCTGATTGCCAGTTCGGGCGTTGCGCGCAACCCCATGAAGAGAGGCACCGAGAGATAAGCCCGAGGAAAGAAATCCAACCGTTGTGTCGTGCCTGTCTCGGAGATCAGCGGATCACTCCGGCTGAGACCGCGGGCCGAGGCGTCAAAGTCGAGATAGACGGGGCTGCCCAAAAGGCGCCTTCCCGAGGAACGGAAAATCAGAGCCGGCGTGCTGCGGATGATGATATTGCGGACCGGGAAGACCGTCTCGTCCCGTGACAGCAGGAGATTCGCGGTCCCGACCTGGAAGTTCTTGGTCAAGAAGATCCGCGAATTCTCCGTCGGGCGTGTTGCTGTATAAAAGTCCTCAGAGAACACCTGGCGGAACAGGAAGTTTGAAACCAGGTTGAAATCCGCTACGGCCCGGTAACCGTTGCCGAACTGCGTTTCGCCCAGGCCGTTAAAGCTCGCCCCGCCCTGATCCTTGCGGTCGTCGATCATGAAGCCATCCAGATCAAGGCTGGAGGCGGCATTCGGGCGGGTTCTGAAAGTGAAGCCGTGGCCAAAGCCGCGCTCGGAGAAGTAGGTCTCGCTGAAGATGAGATCGGCGCTCCGGCCGAGAACCAGGTAGAAGGATTGAGTGACTCTTCGCCCCTTGTTGCTGGAACTCCCTGTTGTGGGCATCAGAAAGCCGCTCGATCGCTCCTTTTTCCCGGTAGGGAAGAGCATCACCGGCAGATAGAAGACCGGGATGTTCTTGATTCGAAAGAGGGTGTGGGTAAATCGGGCGTTGCCGCCGAGCGGTATCTTTGCATCCCTGACAGTGAAACTCCACTTGGGGACTTCTTCCCCGCAGGCTGTCAAAAAACCCCTCTTTGCCCGATAAGTCTCGGGACCTGTCTTGAGCAGGATCCGGGCTTTGACGAACAGCTCCTGGTCTGTGTACCCGTCCGCGTCGTAGATCGTTCCCGTGTCGGTCTTGAGGTCGAGGTCCGCCCGGCTTCCCTTCAGCCATTGAACGCCACGTCGCAGGTCTATTGGTCCCTCGGCAGCCACCTTCTCGGTGTCCGCCTTGTACGTGACCTTCTGCGCCTTGAGGACGCTGTCCTCGAACGTGATAACCACGTCTCCTTCGGCTATCCAAAGGTCCTGCGCTTCCCGGCTGATCTTGTCGGCGGTGATCTTGACGATGCCGGCGTGATACGGCATTTCGACGCTGACCCGGTCTTGGGCATGGACGCCGCTTCCAATCGTTAGAAGCAACAGAACCGGCACCAGCCAACCGAGGCGACGCATCCCCTAAAGATACGCGTCCGGAGGTTGGGGTCGCAAGCCATAGCTGGCACGAGCCACGTCGTCCATCGCGGTTCGTGCCGATTAGCAACGCGGCAGAAGACAGGCTAAAATGACGGGCGGCTCCCGGCAGACAAAAGAAAAGGGCCTTGGTGGGGGGGAGGGTATCCAATCCAAGGCCCTTTGGCGCTCATTGCTGAGTCACTAGATATGATGCTGCCGGCTTGAAAAAGTTTTCAAAAAGTTTTCAAAAAGTTGATCACGATGAGTATTTTTTTTCATATTTTCAACAAATGGCAACCCCTCAACGTCTTACAGACACGTTTTGTGAGCGTTTAAGCCTGTTTACATTTTTTCACCTCGGCTCGGACGCCCGAATCGGCATTGCGGAGAGTCAGGAAGGGCTGATCGTGACGGTGGCGCACTCGAGAGTGGTCCCTTTCGAGTTCAGACTTTCCTGGCCGGAAATTGAGCAGATGCTTGCTGACCCAGCCCGGTTCGAGGGCTACATGCTCGATCACCTGACCCGCCACCGGCAGTCTTGAAGGAGCCTGGTAGTGGGTCAGTTTGGCGTGCTGGAGTCGCCTTACAGAGCCGCGCACGCAGTGGAGGGCTGCGGAGCGCTTTCTGCAAAGCAGCCTGGAGCGGAGTAAGCGGGACCACCCAACGCGCAGTGGGGTTCGTTGGGTGGTCCCGCTTACTCCGCTCCAGGCTGCTTCGCAGAAAGCGCTCCGCAGCCCTCCACTGCGTGCGCGGCTCTGTGAGGCGACTCCAGCACTCCAAACTGACCCACTACCTGGAGCCCAGCGGGTTTGACAAGGACGAAGCTTCTCGGCGAGAATAAAGGTTCTTCAAGGTGGCCCTGTCGTCTAGTGGCCTAGGACGCTGGCCTCTCACGCCGGTAACACGGGTTCGAATCCCGTCGGGGCTACCACCTTCTCTTGGCAGTTTTCCCCTAAGGACCTAAAGGACCTAAAGGACCTAAAGGACCTAAAGGACCCCAAGGACACCAAGGACACTAGGGACAACGAAGGAATATGGTTGTCCTTGAGGTCCTTGGGGTCCTTGGGGTCCTTGGGGTCCTTTAGGTCCTTTGATTCAGCGTTACTTTCGCGGCTCGCTGGAGGGCGGCACCAAGCCTTTCATTCGAAGGTAGGTCACGAGGTTGCCGTAGTGCTCCGTATTGTGCCCATAGTTCATCGCAAGCACGGTGATCTTCGCCCCCTGCCGGCCGAAGAAGGTCACCATCTGGGCGGCCTGGGCATCGGTCAAACCGTTGTAGACTTTCTCGCTGTAAGCAAACGCGTCCTTGAGAGCCTGGATTAGCTCCGCTTTGGTCGTCTTGTTCTTCTCGATCCCGGGCTCAGGGTTCTTTTCGCCCAGGAGCGCCGAGCCAAACAGGTATTGAGCGTCGGCGATATGCCCGAGGATCTGGCCGAAACTCCTGACATCTTGACTGGGTTTGAAGGAGTAGTTCTCCTCCGGCATCTTCTCTGCCGCCCGGATCACGTAGTCCTTGACCCTGGCATCGAGCGCCTTCTGGCCGGTTACCAGCGGGTCCGCAGGTGTTTGAGCCAAAGCCAGGGTTGCGGTCGCCAGGATGGCGGCGATCAGCAGAAAAGCGGAAAAGCAACGATCGTTTCTCATCATCAACCTCCGGAAGCAACGAAATTGAAAAGACTTCAACGCTGACCGAGATTATAGACGAACGTTATACGGTGGGATACAGGGCGCGGGAAGATGCTGCCGCGGAATAGGGAACCAGCAGCGTAACCGCGGTTCCCGCGCCGGGTCGTGTCTCGACTTCCATGCGACCTCCGAAGACGGTCAGTCGGCGCTCGATGCTGCTCAGGCCGAATCCGGCACGGTTTGCAGAACGCGCGAGAGTTCTATCCGGGTTGAAGCCTTTACCGCTGTCCTCGACCCGAACCGCGATTTGGCTGCCGTCAGAAGTCAACTTGATCCGTGCTTCGCGAGCCTCCGAGTGCTTGACGACGTTAAGCAGAAGCTCGCTCACGGCGCTAAAGAGAAAGACCTTGACCGGCTCTTCGCACCCGGGGAGATCAGGAGCGATCTCCACGTCCAGATGGAGACCGTGGAGCTGCTCCGTCCGGTCCGCCGCCCAGACGAGCGCCTGCCCAAGCTCCGAGTTCCGGAGGATAGGCGGGCTGATTTCGTACGAGAGCGACCGTGCTTTGGCGATCGATTGCTCGAGCAGACTTTCAAGCTCCTGGGCGGTCGATGCAACTTCCGGCGAATTCTTTCCGTGCGTTCGGATCGCGGTGGCGCGCAGTTTAGAACCAACCAGAAGCTGCTGAAGGTCCTCGTGAATTTTGTCGGCGATTCTCTGCCGCTCCCGTTGTTCGGTCTCGGTCAGTTCCTTGGCCAGCTCTTGCAGCATGTCGTTTTGTCGCGTCAACTCCTGGTTCGCTTTCGCTAGTTCCTGCGTGCGCAGCAAGACTTGAGCCTCGAGCTTCTCCGAATACTGTTGCTCCTTGGAATGGAGCTCCCGCAGTTCGCGCTCCAGAAAGGTCCTGCCAAGTGCGATCGCGACCTGGTTTGAAAACGACTCCATGAGGGCGAGCTCATCCGCCTTGAAACTGTCGCGCCGTGTGGTGGCGAAAGACAGGACTCCCAGGACTTTGCCGCGATAGGTGAGAACGTTGCACGCATGCGCCCGAAGGCCGCCCTTCCGCAGTTTGGCGAAAATAGGGCTGTCGCATGACTGGATACACCCGGGGGTTAGGCGCTGGCCTTCCCGCGCTGCGGTACCGCAGGACGTTCGGCTCAGATCCAACCACTCGATCTCGCCGGCCTCTGCGGCGCTTACGCCCCGAGAGGCGTGCAGACGGAGCGTGCCATCGGCTGTCCCGTTCAGATAAAGAAAGTAGGCCTGGCACTCCAGCTCATGCATTGCCTGCTCGCAAAGCTGCTGAATCTCGGTCTCAGGCTGGTCGCTGAGAAGCAGCTGATTCGAGGCTGAGGCCAGCAGGGCGAGCTGGCGGTTCCGTTTCGACAGCTCCTGTTGCGCCTTCCGACGGTCGGTAATATCCTGAATCGTCCCGATCAGGCGAGCGGAACCGCCCGAGCGACCAGGGTCTACCCGCGCGTGCTCCAGCACGAATCTGACCTGTCCGTCAGTCCGAACAATTCGATGCTCGATGTGATAGTCTTCACCGCTTTCCTGGGCCTTACGGGAAGCCTCGCTGACTAAGCAACGGTCCTCCGGATGCACGAAATCGAAAAAGGCGCTGAGAGTCGGTTTGAAGGTGCTTGTATCGCACCCGAAGATCCGGAAGGTTTCGGCGGACCACTCCAAAGTGTCGTTGTCGAGATCCGATACCCAGCTGCCGATCCGGCCTCTTTCGCCGCCTGAGGGTAACCTGGGTGCTGCCCCCTTCTCTTTGTCCATCAATACTTCCTTGCTGCTCTTCCTGCCGCAGCAGGCGTTTCGGCCAATATTCTACAAAAGGCTCACATTGTTAGCAATAAATTAGTGATATTGACGTGGGATGGAAGGGTTGAATTTTTGTCCGGGACGGGCGGGGTGGCGGCGTAGCGGGTGGGTTTCGAATCCGGCCGCCGTTTTTGCGGCCGGATTCGAAACCCACCCTTCCACGTCGCCACGAGCACGGACCTGCTGGTGGTCTACCAGGCGATCCCGTAATCCTCCCCGTGATTGCTCGCCCCACCCCACAGGCTCCCGTGCTCGGTATCGAAGTAGATGGCGGTGATGGGCCCGGACGTCTTGGGACTGTAGTCCAGCCGGTACCCCATCCGGACGAGCTCTCGGCGCACCCAGGGAGGAACATCCTGGTTGAGCGTCAGTCGGCCTGGCTCGACTTTGTGATCCTCGAAGGAGCCCCTCATCTGGTAGCTCGTGATGTTGGCGGCCTCGCACGCCTCCTGGACGGTCATGCCAAACTCCACCACATTCAGGAAGAACTGCAGGAGGTTTTGGTCCTGAGTATCCCCGCCTTGAACCGAAAAACACAGGAACGGCTTCTGATCCTTCAGGGCCAGGGACGGCGTCAGGGTGACCCGTGGACGTTTGCCGGGCGCGACCACGTTGTATGGGTTATCGGCTTCATTAACCACGAAACTCTGCATGCGCTGGCTCATCCCGATGCCGGTGTTGCCGGCGATGCAGGCGGGCAGCCATCCCCCGCTGGGTGTAACCGAAATGACCCAGCCTTTCTCGTCGGCCGCCTGAATCGAGGTTGTTCCTGCCCGGAAAGCGGCGTCAATCCGGGCCTGTTCCTCCGCATCCGGAACGAAGAGTTCCGTGTTGCCGCTCGGCCGGGTCCGCACGTTCGTCCAGTTCTTCAGGAGGTCGGCAAAGGGGTTGGTTGAGTTCTGGAAAGGATAAGGGTCGCCGGGACGCACGTCCGGATTGTTTTTCTTCCAGTCAATGAGTTTCCGGCGGTCCTCGGCATACTTCTTCGAGAGCAGTCCTTGGATCGGCTCTTCAGGCGGAAACGCCGGGTCACCGTAATAGAAGTCCCGATCCGCGAATGCCAGGTTCATGGTCTGGTAGAGGGTATGGATGTAACGGGCGGTGTTGTATCCCATGCTCTGCACGTCGAGCGGCTCGAGGATGTTCAGCGCCTGGAGCATGGCCGGACCCTGGGTCCAGGTGGTCAGCTTGTAGACGTCGATCCCTTTGTACGTGGTCATGACCGGTTCCTCGATCTTGACCTTCCAGTTAGCCAGATCGGCCGGCGTGTGGAGCCCGCCCTGTTCCTGGGACCCACGGCAGAACTCGGTGGCGATGTCGCCTTTGTAGAAGCGATCGTAGGCGGCGTAGATCGCCTGCTTTCGATCCTTGCCGGCCTTCAGTGCGTCGGACTCAGTCTGGACCAGCTTTTGGAGAGTGGCGGCCAGATCGGGCTGATGCCAGATCTCGCCGGGCTGAGGAGGTTCGTCAGGACGGTCGGAATGAGGGAAGAACACCTTTCTCGAGTAAGGCCACTGTTTCAGTTTCTCCCGATTGATCCTGATACTCCTGACCAGCTCCGCTTCGATTGGATACCCCTCGCCGGCCATCTGGATCGCGGGCGTCAGAACCTGCTTGAGTGAGAGCGTGCCGAATTCCGCCAGCATCACCATGAGCGCCCCCGGGTTCCCGGGGGTGACAGCGGCCAGCGGCCCTTCATCGGGCGGGAATTGCATATTCTTCTGTTTGAAGAATTCCGGGGTTGCACCGCTGGGAGCGACTCCCAGCCCGTTGATTGCGACTACTTTTTTCGTCGTCGGGTTATAGATCAAAGCCTGGGTCTCGCCTCCCCAGCTCAGCACGTCATACATAGTGCAAACGACGGCAAGCATGGCGCAGGCAGAATCTATAGCGTTGCCGCCTTGTTCAAAGATCCTGGCGCCGGCGGTTGCCCCCAGCGGCTTACCGGTGATCGCCACCCAGTGTTTCCCGTGGAGCACCGGTTTCTGGGTCTGAGCCCACGCGATCGGAGTTACCAGTGTGACCATCAGAACTAACTGGACGCCTTTCTTTGCCCAACACTTGGTCTCGCTCATGGGACCCGAGCTTAACCGAAATCGGGGCAGAAGTGAATGACCGAAAGGCTTGCACGCCTGCTTGCGCCATTCCCTTATATTGCAGTCTGACTGTCTTCCAGAGTATAAAGGCGACAACGGCTGAAACGGATTGCTGATAAACCGTGCTATTTGCTGATTGTCCGCCCTGGAACAACCACGGGAGTTCTTGATGGAAAACAGGAAGACCGAACAAGGGCTCATGCCCGAAAGTACCAATCAAGTTTACAACTTGCGACTTTACGTCGCTGGTCAGACGCCGCGAAGCCTTCGTGCCTTTGCCAATCTTCGCGACATTTGCGACAAGCATCTGGCGGGGCGCTATACAATTGAAGTCATTGATCTACTGGAAAATCCGCAATTGGCTCAAGGCGATCAGATCCTGGCGATCCCGACCCTCGTGAGGAAGCTTCCTCCTCCCCTGCGTAAGATTATCGGCGATTTGTCGAACACGGAGAAGGTCCTGGTAGGTTTGGATTTAAAATCGAGGAGCCTTAAGTGAAAGATGCGACCAAGGATTTTGAACGAGCCCTGCGTGAACTGGAAAGTGAACGTTACGTGCTGCGTCTTTACACGACCGGCATGACGCCCCGATCGATGCGGGCAGTAGAGTCAATTAAAGCGATCTGCGAGGAACATCTGAAGGGGCGTTACGAACTGGAGATCATCGATATTCATGAACAGCCGGTCCTGGCGCGTGGCGATCAGATCATTGCTGCTCCCACGCTGATAAAACGACTCCCCGAGCCGTTACGCCGGTTGATTGGTGATTTGTCCGACTCCGAGCGGGTTTTGCTGGGTCTGGATTTGCGGCCGGTTCTGGAGGAGCAGCCAGCGAAAGATGCCGACGAAGAGAATAACTGATCTCGTAGCCGAGAATGAGGCGTTAAAGCGGCGGCTGGAGGAGGCAGAGGATACGCTCGACGCGATCCGTCGCGGGGAAGTAGACGCGCTGGTCGTGCAGACGAGCAGGGGAGATCAAGTCTTCGCTCTGAAGAGTGCCGATCACCCCTACCGGGTCCTCGTCGAATCGATGGGCGAGGGCGCATTGACCCTCTCCGAGGACGGGATTATCCTGCACACCAACCAGGCGTTTGCCCGACTGGTCAGGTACCCCCACTCCAAAGTGATCGGATCTTCCGTTTTCGATTTCTTTCAGGTGGAGAGCCTGAGCACGCTCGGCCGGTTCTTCAAGAAGACTGGAGCGGGTAAGCCTCAACGGGCTGAGTTCGGGCTTCAGCCGAACGCTGGACCGGAGCTTCCAGTCCTTCTTTCAGCGACCCGCCTTCGACTTGAAGACGACGAGGTCATTTGTGTTGTAGTGACCGATCTGTCCGATGTCAGGGCGGCCGAGCAGGCCTTGCGCAAGGCCCATGACGAGCTGGAGATACGGGTACGGGAAAGGACCGCACAACTGCGCGAAGCGCGGGATGCCCTGGAGCAAAGGGTCCAGGAGCGGACGGAGGAGTTGCGGCGCCTGACGGATTATCTGGATCGAGTCCGTGAGGAAGAGAGCAAGAGAATTGCCGGCGAGATCCACGACGAACTCGGCGCGGCCGTTACTTCCGCCAAGCTCGAGTTGGCCTGGCTGAGGCAGAGCTTGAAAGACGAGGACCAGCAGAAAAAAGCCGAGAATATCTCGCTCGTGCTGGACGATATCATCCGTGCTATTCGTCGGATCTCACACGATTTGCGTCCGTCTGTGCTGGACGCTTTCGGCCTCGCGGCAGGAATCGAGGCCCTGGTTGAAGAGTTCCGGAAGCGAACACGCGTGGAGTGCCGTCTGCACGTTGATGCTGATGGGGGAAAGGAGTTCCAGGCGCTGGCTCTGTACCGGATTTGTCAGGAAGCGTTGACTAACGTCACGCGACACGCGGAAGCCACTCGAGTCGAAGTCTCTCTGCTCGCTGAAGACAACCGTCTGATTTTGAAGGTCAAGGATAACGGCAAAGGAATCGCGCCCGCCAGGCTTGCCAAGGGCGGCAGCGGACTCCTCGGGATGCGGGAGCGAGCCAAGCGGCTCGGGGGAGATCTGACGGTCTCATCGGTCGAACACAAGGGAACGGAAGTCGAGGCGTGGGTCCCCCTTGCCGTTACTCCTCAGGCTCGTTCGGCCGTTTAATCGCGGCTCTTCCATCCCGGGTTCACCACACGATATTAAAACCCTGCAGAAACTCCTGGTCGGACTTGCTTAGCGCCTTGATCCTCGAATTGCGTCGGATGACTCCGAGTTCGACCGAGATGCCGAACCGTTTTAGGACGCAAGCCTCAGCTTCGCTGCCCCGAGGCGTATCGGCGATGGCTCGGGCCAGGTTCAGGAAGTTCTCAAGTTCAGGCAGGACGTATTCCTGAATGAAGAAGCGGCAACGCCTCTGTACGATTTGAGGCAGGCTCGTCTTCTCCACCGCATCCAGAACCTTTAATGCGTTCTCGATCTGACACAATAGATCAGGAGCAGGAAAAACATAGCGGGGCGCTGGCAACCCGCTTCTCCTGCAAACCTCACCGACCAGCTCTCTCTCTATGGCAAACTCCGGAAAATGCAGGCAGATCGGCACACTCCCCCTCTTCGTCGGCGGGAGAAGATTATAGAGCAGAAAATTCTGATTCAGTAATCGAAATTACTGATCTGAAGAGGCGAGAAGAGGCTCGTGTCCACTACAGGAGGAAGCGTACGCCGGAGGCGCATTAGTGAGCCAACGAATAACACGGATCACACGGATCAGGCTAGCGCTGGTCCGTGTGATCCGTGTTATTCGTTGGCTCACTAATGCGCCTTACCCAGTGCACCGCTTACAGTTCTTTGACATGGATGTTCCTGAATTGCACGAGGGCAGGCGGGCTATTCCATTGGCCATTGGCCTTGGCCCCGTGATGCTGAAGGCCGAGGGGGCCGCGCCTGGCTATCCCGGGGAGCTGCGCGTTTTGAATTACGGTTTTTCCGTTCAAAACCACGGTTAGACGGTCCCCCCGCATCGTGATTTCATAAGTATTCCATTCGCCGATGTTTTTATCGGCGAGCAGCTTGGGCGTGACGCCGGCCCGCACCTCCGCAGGCAAGTTCTTGTCCATGCGATACCCGTACACTTCGCCGGAGCCCACGGGCCAACACCAGATGTTCACTTGGGACTTCGGTTGCCCGCGCAGCAGAATGCCCGAGTCCGAATCGGGCACGACCGTCTGGATCTCTTTCCCGTTCTCATCGAGCTTGTGATCACCGGTTGGCAGAATGATCGGGACATTGGGATTCTTGTAGGGTGTCGCCTTGATACGCCACTCCGCTCTTACGACAAAATCCCCGTATTCCTTGACCGTCCAGAGGCTCTTGTCGCCCTTGGCTTCGCTCTCGGCGTCATAGTCGATCACGCCGTTTATGATCTTCCAATGGCCATTATCCCCCTCCGGGACCTTCCATCCGGAGAAGCTTTTCCCGTCAAAAATCGATACAAAACCGGCGGGCGCTGCATTCTGAGCATCCGACGTCAGGAAATTTGGCCCGAGAACCAGAACCAAAACGAGCATCGCCGGCAAAAGCCACAAGATTCTTCTGTCCATGTCCTTACTCCATCCCAATCGCTGATTGACGAAATGCGGTTGATGACTGACCCTTAACGATTTGCGGCCAAGACCCATGATCGATCATCGATCGCGAATGGTCAATGCGAGGCTGCGGACGGTCACTGCGCCGATGACGACGGCGCCGCCGACGATCGCCCAGGCCCCGGGTTTCTCACCGAGAAACAGGAGCACCCAGATCGGGTTGAGAATCGGCTCGATCACAGGAATAAGGATCGCCTCAATTGCAGTTACAAACTTGATCGCAATGGCGTAGAAGAGGTAGGAGAGACCCAGCTGCAGGAGGCCCAGCGCCAGGAGGGCAGACCAGTCGGACAACGCCGTGGGGAACTCGGAGAAGTAAAAGGGGGAGCATAAGATCGCCGTTAGGATGTTGCCGAGCAGCACGGATTCGATGGTCGATCCTTCCTTTTGCTTACGCATCAGCAGGACTAACCAGGCGAAAGAAATCCCGCTCGCAATGGCAGCGGCATTACCCCAGAACCCGGCGGGCGAGAGGCTGTCGAGGAAAAAAAGCCCCATGCCGGCAAAAGCGGCCGCGATCGTGGCCCAATCGATCCACCGAATTCTCTCACGTAGAAACCAGTGAGAAAGCAGCGCCACGTAGATGGGGGCCGTGTATTGAAGGAGGATAGCGTTCGCAGCCGTAGTCAGCCGGGTTGCGAGCACGAAGAGGATGACGGTCGCGGCGTAGGCAAAAGCGGCGCCGATTTGCGCACCCGACCAGTGAAAATGAGGGCGGCGAACCACCAGGGCGATCAAAACGGCCGCAATGGCGCTGCGGGCGCCGGAAATCGCGAGCG
>Ga0209593_10000518_pt1 | contig 18040 bp, 21 predicted proteins | sample PPLLaktember2015_3_FD_187260 | JGI IMG/M metagenome (GOLD analysis project Ga0209593, IMG submission 187260) | Freshwater sediment microbial communities from Prairie Pothole Lake near Jamestown, North Dakota, USA - PPLs Lake P7 Core (6) Depth... | ecosystem: Environmental > Aquatic > Freshwater...
GCATCGATCGAATTCGCGCCGCCGCACTGGCTGCGCAGGCCGCGCGAATGCGGGCTCCGCTTCCCTTGCCGAATCGCTCAGGCCGACGGCACGTCTGAGCCTCGGAGGAAATCGGGGCGCATGATCTCTCGAAGGGCGTCCAGCTTTGCGGCATCGCGGGCAAGCGCGTAGAGCCCCGGAGCCAGGCCGTTCACGCGGTGCACGAAGAGGCCCAGTCGAGCCCACCTTCCTTCAGCGTCCCCCGTTGCCCGCGACAAGTCGCGGCACAAGGCAAACAGACGCGGGAGACGCCTCCCAGCCCCTTCGCACCGTGCGTCCGCCTTCGCCCAACGCCTGTTTGCCCGAGGGTACTTGCCCGGCTAGCACCTAGAGTCCTGACCTGTCGTACTCACCAGCTACGGTGGACCTCGCTGGCTGAGTGTCCCGCTGCATCTCGCCCCGGGAGAGCAGGACCCGCAGCCCCGGCCGAATGGAACGGGACACGATGATCAGGACACGCGAAGAGATACAGACACTCACCATCGAAGAGACCCAGGCGCTGGCCGTCCGAGAGCGCCTCATCGAGTACGGCAGCCGCAGGGGGCAGCTGGGTGCGGCCGTCCTCCCCTTCACGCGCGAGCCGGACGGCAACCTCCTCATCTTCTTTCCCCAGGACCGCGCCCGGATCCGGGTCCAGCCGCCCGGCATCGGTGCCGCCTCAGGCGTGGTCCTGACCGCGGTAGTTGTTGTCGGCCGGCCGGTCCAGATGGAGATCTCGACTATCCCGGTGAGGTGGGACGCCTCACGGGGCGACTGGGTGCCCTACGCCGCCGCCGCGACGGGCGACGTGGTCGCGGTGGTGTGGGAGAAGATCGAGACGCTCGCCACCAGGTCAGGCTGGTCCATGCCTCCGCCCCGCACGTAGCTCCGGCGGCGCCACACCCGTACTACCTGCTCCCGGGCTCGCCACCCGATCTCGGGCCCAACGTGAGCGTGCGAGGGGGACGTCCGCCAAGGACACCGGAAGCCCACGATGGCGAATCACGGGCTCGCGGAACTGCGGTTGGTCGCCCACGAAATTGGAGGAGATCGCTCCTGCCAAGGTGTGCGTACCGACTGCTCTACCTCCGCAGCGGCGAGCAGCCACGCCGGGCCCTCCTGGTACCGTCACTCTCCCCTTCCCGGCTGAAACGACACGCCCCGCCTTGGTCTCCGGCGCAAGAACCCGGTTTGTTCTTCCTTGGACGGCAGGTAGCCAAGATCCTCGCCCAGCTCGGGGCTCGCACCCGCGCGCAGGCAGTGGCGATGCTGGTGCGCTGAAGGATGGCCCGTCCGGGCCATTCGCGGCTTTCGCGGCCCTGCTATCGGGAAACCCAGGGAGGTTTCCATGATCGTTCTCGATCGCGTTGCCAAGGAGTCCGTCATGAAGGCGCTGCTCTGCACCCGGCTCGGTCCGCCCGAGTCTCTCGTCCTCACCGAGGGGCTTCCGTCGCCCAAGCCGTCCGTCGGCGAGGTCAACCTCAAGGTGCTGGTGGGCCCCGTGAGGGACACCCACGCTCGCCGAAGGGCCTCGTTGCTCGAGCGCCTGGTCAACCTGGTGGTGGGGATCCGTGCGACCGCCGGCGAGGGCCTCGACGTGGACGTCGCCCGGGCGGTGGACGAGGCCTTCGCCTCGATCGCCCGCGAGTACCGACGCTGAGGTTTCCATGATCGTTCTCGATCGCGTGCCAAGGAGTCCGTCATGAAGGCGCTGCTCTGCACCCGGCTCGGTCCGCCCGAGTCTCTCGTCCTCACCGAGGGGCTTCCGTCGCCCAAGCTGTCCGCCGGCGAGGTCAAGCTCAAGGTGCTGGTGGCGGGGATCAACTTCCCCGACACGCTGATCATCGAAGGCAAGTATCAGTTCAAACCCGACCTGCCCTTCGCGCCGGGGGGCGAGGCCGTGGCCCGAGTCGTGGAGCTCGGCGAAGACGTCGAGGGCCTGGCCATCGGCGATCGCGTCATCGCCTGCAACGCGTTCGGAATGCTGGCCGAAGAGGTCTGCCTACCCGCGTCTCAAGTCATCAAGCTGGCAAGTCCCAAGCTCTCGGACCGGGAGGCGGGTGGCTTCCTGATGACCTACGCGACCTCCTACTACGCCTTGAAGCAAAGGGGGGGACTCCGCGCGGGAGAGACGCTCGCGGTGCTCGGGGCCGCCGGCGGCGTTGGTCTCGCGGCGGTGCAGCTCGGGAAGGCCATGGGCGCCAAGGTCATCGCGTGCGCCAGCACTGACGCCAAGCTCGCAGTGTGCAAAGCCCAAGGTGCCGACATCTTGATCAATACCTCCACGCAAGAGTTGAAGGATGCGCTTAGGGCCGCCACGAACGGCGACGGGGTCGATGTGGTCTATGACCCCGTCGGAGGGACCCAGTCGGAGGAAGCGGTGCGTGCCTTGGCCTGGGGTGGGCGGCTGCTGGTGGTGGGGTTTGCCAGCGGTTCCATCCCCCAGCTCCCACTGAACCTGACCTTGCTCAAGAGCTGCGCGGTGATTGGCGTCTTCTGGGGCGCGTACGCCGCGCGCGAACCCGAGAACTTCCGGCAGGACATGGCGGAGCTCCTCGCGCTCGTGGACGCTGGCCGATTGAAGCCGGTGATCAGTGGCAGCTTTCCGCTGGCGCGCGGTGGCGAAGCGATTCGGCAGCTCGCGGACCGCAAGGCCAGCGGTAAGGTCGTGGTCACCATCGGCTGACGCGGCATGCTCCTGACGACAGCTCCTCCTCCGGCGGCTGGATGGGCTACGTTTCCACGGGATGGCGCTCCCCGTGACCCGCTACGCGCGCAGCGGCGAGGTGCACATCGCCTGGCAGTCGCTGGGTGATGGTCGGCTCGACCTGATCTTCATCCCCGGCTGGGTCTCGCACGTCGAAGCGAACTGGCGCTTTCCCGAGGTGGCCTCGTTCCTCCGCACGCTGGCGGAGCGCTGCCGGCTGCTGGTCTTCGACAAGCGCGGCACCGGGCTGTCCGATCCGATGCCGCGCGCCTCGACGATCGAGGAACGAATGGACGACGTGCGCGCGGTGCTGGACGCCGCGGCGGTGCGCCGCGCGGTCGTGTTCGGAGCGTCGGAGGGCGTATCGCTGGCGATCCTCTTCGCTGCCACGTATCCCGAGCGCACGCTGGGCCTCGTGGCCTACGGCGGCTTCGCCTGCCGCCGCCGCACGCCCGACTACCCCTGGGCGCCGTCCGACAAGGCGAGCGCGAGGCTGATGGAGCTGGTGCAGCGCTCGTGGGGCGGCCCGATGGAGCTCGACACGCTGACGCCGTCGCGCGCGAACGATCACCGCTTCGTCATGCGCTTCGCCTCCTACCTGCGCCAGAGCGCGAGCCCCGGCGCCGCCGCGGCGCTGCTCCGCTACAACACCGACGTCGATTCCCGGGCCGCGCTCGCGCACGTGGCTGCGCCGGCGCTGGTGCTGCACCGCACCGCTGACCGCGACGCGAAGATCGACGAAGGCCGTTTCATCGCCCGCCACATCACCGGCGCGCAGTTCGTGGAGCTGCCCGGCGCCGATCACTGGCCGTTCGTAGGCGATTCGGCGGCGCTGCTCGGGGAGGTGCACCGGTTCCTCGAGCGGCTCCCCTCGCTGCCGCGGCGACCGGGCCGGCGCATGCCGAAACCGCCACGCAAGCCTCCGGTGATGTCCACCCTCACCTCGCGCCAGCGGCAGATCCTGGAGCTGCTCGCCCAGGGCCGGTCGAACCGGGAGATCGCGCAGGTGCTCACTCGCAGCGAGCACACCGTGCACCGACACGTGGCCAACATCCTCGCCCAGCTCGGCGTTCGCACCCGCGCGCAGGCGGTGGCGATACTGGTGCGCTGAAGGTTGGCCCGTCCGGACTGAGTCTTGCCTGCGCGTGCCGAGCGTCGGAGGGTTACGCGTCACCCCGCGGTCCGATCCAGTTTGGCGGATTCACTGGCAGCTCGGACAGCGCAGCCAACCCTTGCTGATAGCGCGGTGGCAGCGGTCGCAGAGCACCTCCACGTCTTCGTCCAGGAACTGGGGGTGATCCGACGGACGATGGTCCGCGCGCCCTGGGTCACTCCGCCCCCTTTGAGAAGATGCCGGGCAACCGTACTGCCGCTCGAGCGGCGCCTTTCCGGTTCGAGTCGCCGGCTCCGTCCGAGAGCCTCTCACCATCGGGCTGGGACCGGCCGCGCTCGTGGCATGACGGCCGGGAGACTCTTTCTGCGCAAAGGGAGCTGGAGTCGGAGCTTTGCGCGAGGAGTTGCCTATGAAGGCAACACTTTTCTGCAGGATCATCGTGACGTGGGGGTTGGGACTCGGGGCGCTTACTGCAGCGGCGCAAAGCCGCCCGCCGACCACCGAGCAACTCGGCAGAGACCCGGGCGCGTTGCGCCAGGAGGCCGAGCAGCAGCGCGCCCAGGAGACCGTCCAACAACAGCAAGGTAGCCAGCAGCAGGCCGACCAGCAGTGGAACGACGCGCTGCGCCAGAATCAGTCGCGTGCCGCGGCCAACACGGCGCAGGGCGAGGCCGTCCGGCGAAGCTGGCAGCAGCGGCCGCCGCTCGCGCCCGATCACAACCCGCTGCTCGGCCGCTGGGAGTCGCTCGGTTCCGGCCGGCGGCCTTCCGCGGCCGGCGTTTCGCCGGAGATCGCCAAGCTGGCCTCCGAACTGATCGGCGGGATGACGAGTGGGCTGTGCGACTCCATGCTCGGCCACGGCACGATCGAGTTCCGGCCCGCCGGGCTCGTCGCGATTGGTAGCGACGGCCGCGAGCACCCGATGTACCGCGCCGAGTACCGCGGCGGCGGCTCGCGCGTCGTCGTGCTGCCGCAGGGCGGCATCACGTTCACGCACATGATCATCGATTTCAGCGGACGGGACCGCGCCACCGTCGCGGTGGTGGGCTGCGGGCTGAGGCGCGTCGGCGGCAGCGACGGAGCGAGGCCGACGGCGATGACCACCGCCCCGGCCGCAGATGGCCCGGCGCCGAGTCAATGGATGCTGCTGGGAACGACGGCCGCGAACGGCGGCATGGATGTCTACGTGTCGCGCTCGACCATCCGCAGGTCGGGTTCCCTGGCGAAGATGGCCGACCTGTGGGACTTCAAAACTCGCCACGAGTTCGAGGGGAACCCGTTCCTGTCGGCGCGCAACCACTACGAGTACGACTGCGCCAGGTCGCGTCGCCGCATGCTCGCGACGACCGGCTTTTCCGGGCACATGGGCCAGGGGACGGTCGTCGGTTCCAGCGACGATGTCGGCGCCTGGGAACCGGTCGGGACCAGCGGTGTGCTACACGACCACTGGAAGGTGGCCTGCACCCGGCAGTAGCGACGACGCTCAGCGCAACGTGCCGACATAGATCGCGCCGCCGGAAGCTCGCTCGCCGTCGGGTCGGGCCTCAACCGGAGACATCGCAACGAGCCAGAACGAGATTGCTCCACGCCGTCCGTTCTACCCCGCTCGTCCGGCTGTGCTCGTCGTGATTCCCCCGCCAGTTTGACTCTCGCCGGACGGCAAACTGTGCCGAGTAGAAGCCTCGCCGGCTTAGATCTCCGCGGACAGGAAAACCTGGGTCATCCGGAGTTCCCGGGCACGGCGGACCCATCCGCAGAGATGGACGCCTCCGCTTGGCGCACAGCGGGAAGCGTGAAGCTTCCGTGTCGCCACCGCTCCCTGCGTTTCCTCGGCTAACCACTCCAACTCGCGAGAACGGTCGGCCCGGAGCGCCGCGCACGGCCGCTGCTATACCTAGAGACATGACGATCAAGAGATTGGACCACGTCAGCGTCGTCGTCGACGACCTTGCAGCCTGGGGGAGCGCCAACTCCCTCAATCCTCCCTCAATCGCCTTCGAAGTGATTTACCGGTTCCCGCGGCTGCTCGTCGGTCCAGCGGTTACCACCAGCCGCCGTGCGAGGTGGAGCGCGAGGAGCACGAGGAGAGGGGCGGTGGCCAGGCCCGGCGTGTAGCGGCCCTCCAGCAGGGACCAGCCCAGGTGGCCGGTCCCGTTGAGGATCTCCAGTCCGACCCAAGCCCAGGCGATCGCCCGTGCTGGACGCCAGCTCCCGCGGACCGGGCCGAGAAAGCAGAGGAGACCGAGGGCGATCAGGACGCCGTTGGCGATGACGAAGCCGCGCCGCAGATCGCTGGAGACGAGGCCACTGACGAAGCGCGCTGGAGGGAAGACCTCGTAGAGCTTGCCCAGGTACTCCTCGACCGAGTGCGCTGCCTGCGCAGCGATGAGCGGGACGAACGGGCCGGAGATGCCCCGCGGCGCGGCGATGGTTGGATCCCTTCCCATGCGGACGAGGAAGCCTCCCCAGCGCGATCGTACTCCGGAGCAGACCGCACAATTCCGTTCCGAGGGGTTACGCCCAGATGAGTGAGCGGCGCGTTCGGACGGCGATAGCGGGCGCCCCCCCGGATCAGGGTCCAGCGTCGAGCACCGCGAAGCCCTCGCGGCCGGCGCCCTCGCGCGCGACCGGGTCTCGGAAGAGCGCCCTCCGGCGTACCTTCCAGACCGACGTCCCTCGCCTGCCCCCGCTGCGGGGGCACCGCAGCGTCGTGGCGATCGTCCTCCGTTCCTCGACGGCCCAGGCCATCCTCGAGCACTTACGGCTCCCCTCCAGGCCGCTTCCCCTCGCTCCGGCCACCTCCCCGCCCCAGGTCGGCCTCTGGTGAGTGCCGTCCGACGTTCGAGACTCGCCTTGGCCTGCCGACGGGCCCTTGACTACTCTACCCTCGGCGGAAATGAGTTTTCACTCGTAGAGTTAAGCCGAGGAACACAAATGCCTATTGCTGCGTTCAACAACGTAACCGACGGACTCGATCCGAGTCGAAGAAACCGCGGGCACTTTATCGTCAACACCAATTTGGATGATGACGGGCCCTGGGTTCCGTATGCGGAGGGGGTCTGGATCCAGCCTTGCTGTTTTAACGCCACGACTGGAGGGTTCAGCGTTGTTCTGAAGGGTTTGCCCGGCGCCAAGCTCGGCGTCCACTACCACGTTGGCATCGTTCGTGGGTATACGATGCGTGGCCACTGGCGGTACTTGGAGCATGAATGGACCGCAAAGCCAGGAACCTTCATCTACGAACCGGCTGGCGAAGCTCACACGCTGGTCATCACCGACGATTCACCAGAACCAGCGCTGATCCTCTTCATGGTCGAGGGCGGCCTCGTCTATCTGGACAAGGGGGTGAATGGCGCCTTTGCTGCTTTCGAGGACGGGTTCAGCGCGCTTGAGCTGACTCGGAAGTACTATCGCGAGGCTGGTCTGGATGTCGGCCAGTTGGACCTGCTGATTCGTTAGCTAACGCACCCGGCCTAACCCGGCGCTCAACCGGGCGTGCAAAGCCCGTGTGCGAGGCGGTGTAGCAAGCCAGGCATTGATACAAACTTTTCGTGTATCCGGGTCGGATTCCCTTCGACCTCCCACAGTTCACCCACCGGCTCGAGCAGCTCACCCGCCGCGTAGAACTGCTCGAACGCGCCCTAGAAATGGGAGACGGCAGCGGGCGAGGGCGGGGAGCTTGCACTCTAGCGGGGCAGCGAGGGCCGCTCCGTCTCGACACTAGTCGGCGAGTGCCGCGCAGAACGGGTCGTACGCAAGGTCGAGGATGTCGTGCCTCCCGGCCGACCTGATCTGCCCGGTCGTGTGGTCGAACTCGACGAGACCCGTCTCCTGGAGCAACGTCCCGTCGTGCTGCTCGTTGGCGATCAGGAATACGCCCGTGATCGTCTGCGTGTCCTCGGCGTAGACGTACGTGGAGGCGTAGTGGCCGCGGAACTCCACCACGCGGCCGGTGAGCAGGTTCGTGTGCGTCTCCGTGATCGTGTGGTGACCCACGTTGCGCACCGGGTTCCCGTCGTTGTCGAAGTAGACTGTGTGCTTGCCCGTGTTCAGCCCGTCGATCGAGACGTCGAAGCCGTCGCAGCTGTATGTGAACGCGTACGGGTCGTAGTCGTCCGTCGTGATGGGTTGGACGGCAGCGGCTGTACCAGGGACTGCGGCGCAAACCAGGACTACGAGAGACAGCACAGCTCGGACCAGCCTCCCTGCTTTCATGTGGAACCCCCACGTCTGGCGTCCCCAGCATGCACAGGACGCCTGGGCCCACAGGAATGCAAGAACCACCGCGTTACACGCTGCCGACGCGGAAGAAGCGAGGTCTCAACTGGGACTACGCTTGACGAGCGCCATGCAAGATCCGCGGCCTCCCCCGGAGCCACAGTCTTGCCTGACCCAGAGGAGTAAGAGCGGATGGTCCAGATTCCGTCGGGTTGGTCCAGCCCCATCCCGTCGGATAGGCCGCCCGTCCGACCCTCTACGGCACAAGGGAAGCACACGGCTTTGATGGGCCCGGACCTCGCTTGGGAGCCAATTGTCCCCGAGCGATACGGAGGCATCGGGCTCGGGAACTCACAGTTTCCGCCGTACCCGGCCCCCTGACCAGCCTCGCCACGGGCGACGCCTCGCCGAGGCTGGTGGAGGCCTACCGTCCGCACCCGAACGCCATCAAGGCGCTCGCCCGCTGCGACCATTGCTACTCCTCCGGACGAGGGGCTGGCTCCGGTCGCCTACGGAATGATGCCGGCGATGAGTGCGGACTACCCGCTGCGGAGGAGGGATCAGCGGGCCGCGCGGGGGCTGAAGCTCTATGAGACGTTCGTCGCGGCGTGAGGAGTGGCCGGCTGCAGACTCAGCGTTCCTCGACGGGAATCACGAGGGGGAATCAGTTGGGGACGCTTGCGATCGATCACAGCCCGGGCAGCCACCGGTCCAGACAGAGGCAACTCCCACAAGCACAGCCGCTGAAGCGGAGCATGAGGCGCAGGAACGGCGTACTTGTTGGACGAGGAGGTGGCCATGATTGCCGTGTTCGTGACGTTCGAGTACCACGAGGACTTCGACCGCAAGCGCATCCTCGGGATCGCCGAGAATGCGAAGGGGACATTTGCCGGGATGCCTGGCCTCCGGCAGAAGGCGTTCACCGTCGATGACGAGAACCGGAGCGCGAGGAACGTCTATCTCTGGGAGTCCGAAGAGGCGGCGCGAGCATTCTTCACACCAAAGCTTGCCGAGCGCATCAAGGGCCTCTACGGCGTCGCGGCGCGCATCGAGTTCGCGGAGGTCGCCGCGCTGGTCGACAACGCGGCAGCGCGGGCCGCGTAGAGATTCGCTCGGCGAGCCGGCCTCTCACGAGGGCTGGATGGCCACCCGCCTCCGCCGAAGCCCGAGGTGTCCGGAGGCCTTGAGGAGGTTGGCCGCGACGTCTCAGTTCGCGTGGGTTCGTCTCACACGAGGGAGGGCGCCCTCGTTCTCCTCACCCACACCCGGGAGCTCACGTGCGCCAGAACAGAGGGCCGCGGACGAGTTCGGTGGAGGTAATCTGAAGTTGCTCACGGGTGCTCGCTCGAATTTGCGACAATGCCCCCCATCGGCAACGGCGGCACCGGGCCTTGGCGCACTTACTGCGGGGCAGTTGAACCGGCTTTGGACCTCCGCGCGAGAAGCAGGACAGCGGCGAGCGAGACACCGAACCCAGCGCACGCAAGCACGATCCAAGCCTCTGGACGGATCAACCAGGCCCCCAGCCTCCGCGGTGCCGTCCGGTCGTCGGCGGCCAGGGCCCGGCGGTGGGCTGAGCTCAACTCCTCCTTCGAGGGCGGCCCCGACAGGGTTGCAGCCCAGAGGCCCTTCGGCGAAAGGACGAACGTCTGGTCGGCGTGAGTGAAGCCCGAGCCGCTGTTCATCACGCGGAAATCGAGATCGTCGAAGAGCTCGCGAGTCGCCGCCGCGTCGATGGAGCGCACCACGAGCCACTCGGAAGGAAAGTCTAGCCGTTCGCGGAACCGCCGAAGATCTGCCGCGACGTCCTTGGGATCGAAGGAGAGCAGTACCACACGAAAATCTGCCGACGCTCCTGGAAGCGCCTGCTTCAGAGCAACCGCCGTCAACGGGCAGCTTCCGGTGCAGCGCGTGAAGATGGGCACGAGAAGCGTCGGCTCTCCCGCGGTTCCGAGATTCTGGTGCCGGTCGTGCTCGTCGAGAATGGCCAGGCTGCGTGGCACCAGACCCGGCCGCGCCGGCGGGAGCAGTTCAGCCAATATCAGGCTCATGACCCAGAAACCGCTCATGCGACTACTCCGATACGAGCGGGTACTTGGCGCCGAGCACCTGAATCAGCGGCGGGATGTATGAGATCAGAATCGCAATCACTCCGGCGACGATCCACGGCCTAAAGTTTCTAACAGCTCCAACGTCCTCGTTGTGGTACGCCTCCGACTCGGGCAGCGCGAACGAGTCGGCCTGCTGCTCGGATCGCGCGCTCGCGAGGCTGCGGACGAGCACATAGAAGAACAGCAGCACCGCGAGACCCATGATGCTCCCACCCACCGCTCCGATGTATTCGCCGATGCGCCAGTCGGGCCGGTACGCGTCAGAAAGCTCGTCGAGATACGACATCCCCAGATTGGTCCTCCTCGGTACGCCCTTCAGGCCCCCGTAGAAAAGCCCCGCCGAGAAGGTGAACACACCGATGGTCCACACGTACGGAATCGATACCGCTACTCTCGGCGCAACGATCTTCTTCCCCAAGACGCCTACCGAAAGGTAGAGGCTCATCCCCAGAATGGCGAGGAACACCGGACCAGCAACGGTCAAGTGGAAGTGCGCTGGGAGCCACGATGTATTGTGAATCACCGCGTTCATCGAATACGAGGCATTCACGATGCCGGTGATTCCGCCGAGGATGAAGATGACCAGGCCGAGGAAGAGATAGGGAAACAGCCACCGCTCCTTGTCGAAGTGCGGCAGCTTCGCCCACCAGGCGAAGAGCCCCTTCCCGCCATTCTGACGGGCTCCGTGCTCGAGCGACGCTGCCAGCGTGAATGCGGTGAGCAGGCTCGGAACAGCGACCAGGAAGGTCAGCGCTGTGTGCAGCGCCTTGTATCCGGAGGAGATGGCCGGCTCGGCGAACTGGTGGTGCAGACCGAGCGGCGTCGACAGCACGATGAAGGCCAGGAACACGAAGCGTCCATAGAAATCACTGTACAGCTTGCCGCCTGCCAACCGCGGCATGATCACGTAATACATGACATAGGCCGGCAGGAGCCAGAAGTAGACCAGCGGGTGTCCGAAGAACCAGAACAAGAGGCGTGAGAGGACGACGTTGACACCTGCGGTCAAGCCCAGCGACCAGGGGATCAGCTGGACAAGCAATTCATACGCGACCGGCAGCGTGCACATCTGCCAGATGATGAAAGTGGAAAAGATTCCAACTGCCCCCAGCGGCGTCTTCTCCCTCGGATGGTCCTTGCGCCACCGTAAGTAACCGGGAATCCACCCCCAGAACGACACCCAGGAGCCAACGACCAACAAGACGACTCCAATGTAAAAGAGCGGATGTGCCTTCATCGGCGCGTAGAAGGTGTAGAGCACGTCGGCCTTGCCGGCGAAGATCGGACCGGCGGCGACCAGCGTCCCCACGACCATCAAGGCGGCTCCGGCCTTCGCGGCCGCGGCAGAAACGCTCGGGCCCAGCTGCTGGCTGACCACCGCGTGCCCGAACGCCACTGCAAAGAAGGTGGTGAGCACGATGGCATTGATCACGCCATGTGCGGTCAAGCCCTTGTAGTAGCCGATGCCGAGGAACGACGTCTCCTGGATCAGTCCCGCCCGATAGAACACCTGCAGCACGCCATGGTACGCGCCAAAGATAAACAAAGTAAGCGGGAAGAGCAGCTCGAGGACGATGGTCGCGCGCAGATCTTTCTGGATCACGGCGTCACCTCGATCCAGCCCATCATGTTGTCGTGCCCGGACTTGCAGAATTCGTGGCATAGAATCTGATGCTTGCCGGCTTTGTCGAATCGCGCCTGCGCGTAGTTTACCGCGCCGGGAATGGCCATGAGATTGACATTGGTCCGGTCGATCATGAAACCGTGCACGATGTCCTTACTGGTGACATAGAAGTCGACGACGGAGCCCCTCTCCACCTTGATCCGGTTCGGCTTGAAGGACCATGTCTTCGCCACCACGTGAGCCTCATACCGGCCGGGAGCCACCCGGATCAGCTCGCCCTCCTCGAAGGGCTTGACGTTGGTGATGCAGGTGGGCACGGAGATGCCAAGGCGAATCGCCGCGTAAGCGATCAACCCCAGCATCGCGGCGGCGAACATCAGCGAGGCCAGGAGAACCTTCTTCTCGACGTTGGGAACGGCGGAATTGATGGCCATGGTGTCAGTGGCGGCGGATCATCAGAACGTAGAAGAACAGCCAGACCAGGGAGAAGAAGGCGACCATCAGAACAAAGAACGCGACGGCTCCCCTGGGGAAGAACTCCGCTTCGTTCGATGGTGTCTGCATCATGCTCGCCCCCTCGGGACAGCCGCACGATTCCGGAGGTCCAGACGGTACCACTGACCCTGTTCTCCCGCGAGTTGGGAGTGTGATGTCATCAGGGAACCGACGTCAATGCGAAGGGTGAGGAAGATTGAGAGGCGGCGACGCGGAGTGCCGAGGCAGACCTTCGTGGGTCAGCGCGAGGGAACCCCCGGGGCTAGGCACGCGCAGGAACATCGCGGGGCTCCGTCCGACGGGTCTTCAGGTTCCCGACCTGGACCTTCGAGGGCAGCAACAGCACGGCTTCCAACCTGACTCCACCCTGCAGTCCTCGAACTGCTGGACACGACCGGGCTCCTCGAGAGCTTCTCGATGCCGAGCGACTGCGCCTGGTCTTCGACCTGGAGTTCCCACGGGCGGGGCTCATCCGCATCGATGCCGCGGATCAGTTGCTGGTCGATGTCCGCGAATGGTTGCGATGAGAAAGGGTCGATCTCAACCTGCATGTTCTTCAGCAACTCGGCCGCCGCCCTAACGCTCACGGCAGGCCAGCTCGTGCACGAGATCGCGCGCACCTGGGCAAGCCCACCAGGCCAGGTGCCCGCAGGCGACTGCAGTGCGACGCTTCGACGATGTCCGCGTTCCTGAACCCCTGGCATAGCTCCGGAGCCGAGTCCGAGCGCTCATTCCGTGGGGCCAACGATCAGATTGGCCCCAGAGCGCTAGAGCCCAAGCACCTCGCCGCAAGCTACGGGATTCGTTGGGCGACCAAGCGGGCTTGAACCGCTTACCCCCGGAGCAACAGTGGCCTGACGCTCCACCGTCTCCCCACGACAGCTCCCGCCCTGGATCGCCGCTCCCCCTCGCGGAGCCCGATCTCCCCTGCCTGCTCGACCCGAGCGCCTCCCGCCGCAACCATGGGACCCCGGCAAACTGCCGGAATCACTGACACTTCTCCGAGGAGGCGGGACGCGCTTGACAGAGGTAACTAACTAGTTGGATGATATAACTATCTAGTTAGTTGTCTCTGGTCGGAGGTTGCAATGCGCGGGGTCATCACGGGGCGCGATGTGATGGGGAACGTCAGGATCATCTACCGGGAGTTCGGCGCTCGCTGTCTCGCGCGCTGCCTCTGGGTGTTGGTGAGCGGCAAGCGGACGACGTTCCTCGACGTCGTCAGTCAGCACTGAAGGTGGAATAGGTGCCGCCTCGGCGAACCCATCCGGCAAGGGCCGGGATTCCTGGCCAGGGAGGTCGGTGGTCATGGCCATTTCGCTCACGCCGTCGCAGCTGAAGACCATCTGTCCCGACGCGCCTGCCCACGCCACGCTGCCGCTGAACGTGGTGCTGGCCCAGACGGGCAGCATCACCCCCCTGCGCGCCGCGATGCTTGTCGCGCAGCTCGCGGCGGCCTCCGAGCGCTTCCGCCTGCTGGAGGAGCCGGACGGTTGGTCGCGGCCGACGGCGCCCTACTTCGCCCGAGGGTGGGTCCGGCTCACCGGCCGCAGGCAGTACCGGGAGGCCGACGGCGCCCTGGACCTGGATCTCCTGGGACATCCCGAGCTGGTCACGGCGCACAACGCCGAGGTCACCGCCTGGGTCTGGAACGCTCGGCAGCTGCATCTCTTCTCCGACGCCGGCGACGTCGAGGGGTGCACGCGGGCTCTTGCCGGCGCTGCCGCGACTACGGACCGGCTTGCCCTCACCAGGGTGCTGTACGATCGGGCCTGCACCGTGTTGGCTGGGTCGCACGAGCTCATTGCGGCCTGAGGTGGTTCGGGGGTGGTCTGGTAGTGGCGCTCCGGGTTCGTGCGCTGCACCGGTCGCGGAGCGGCGAGCGAGGACCTTCCGGGGGCGCGGCCGGCGCAGGCACCGTGGCTTCGGCCTGCGTCACCGGCTGCCGAATCAGTGAGGCTCTCGGTTTGATTTGGGATGACGTCAACCTGGCTCGAGGCGAAGGTCAGATCCGCGCGCAACTCCTCCCGAAGGGTAGCCGCGGCCCTCTAAAGAACGAAGAACAGCGAGAGGACGCTGAAGCTGCCGCTCGAGGCTGTCCACGCTCTCAAGCACCAGCGCACAAAGGCCCGCGGCTTCGTCTGGCACAGCAGAACGGGCAGGCCACTGCAGCGTCGGAACGTGAGCAAGGCTTTCGACTGGGCACAGATCGGCCTGAAGGATACGGACCGACTCAACCTGCATGGTCTTCGGCGCACGGCCGCCACCCTGATGCTCACCGCGGGCCAGCCGGTACACGAGGTCGCCCGGTACTTGGGCCACAGCCCCCAAGTTCTCCTCACCTCGTACAGCCACGTGCTCCGCGGGCGGCAGGAGCACGTGGCATCGACCACGTCGGCTCTTCTGAACCCGCAGCGCAGCTCAGAGGCGGAGTCCGAGCGCTCATTCCGTGGGGCCAACGATGAGATTGGCCCCAAAGCAGCGCAGAACCCGAGCACCTTCGCCGCAAGCTGCGGGATTCGTTGGGCGACCAACCGGGATTGAACCGGTAACCCCCGGAGCCACAGTCCGAGCAGGACCACCCTCTAGCGCGAGGCGCCCGTCAAGGCTCCTGATAACTCTAGGCGGTCTCTTGGGTCGACGAGAGCACCGGACGAACACGGTTCATGCCGTCGGGGCTTGAGGGAGCGCGAACGCCCTCAATCTTCCCTCAATCGCCTTCGCGGCATTTCCGTGCGCTCGTCCTCGCCTGCCCTCGCTGCGGGGGCACCCGCCGCGGCGTGGCCCTCGTCCTCCGTTCCTCGACGGCCCAGGCCATTCTCGAGCACTTGCGGCTCCCTTCCAGACCTCTTCCCCTCGCCCCGGCCACCTCCACGCCCCAGCTCGGACTCCGGTGAGTGCTGGCCAAGGTTCGAGACTCGCCCCGGCCTGACTATGTCCCCGGGAACTGCTCTAGGATGACGCGGTACGTCTTCGCTGTGACTACGGTTCCCGCGGCGCTCACCCACGCTCCGTCGTCGCCTGCCCTCGCTGCGGGGGCACCCGCCGCGTCGTGGCCCTCGGCCTCCGTTCCTCGACGGCCAGGCCATCCTCGAGCACTTGCGCCTTCCCTCCAGGCCTCTCCCCCGCACCCCGGCCACCTCCCCGCCCCGGCTTGGCCTCTGGTGAGTGCCGTCCGAGGTTCGAGACTCACCCCGCCCTGACGACGGCCCCGGGACTGCTCTACCCTGGATAAGCGCGAGCACCCCGCCCGAATGCCACCCGGCTTCGTCGTCCTGCCCCTCGCCCCGGCCACGTCCCCGCGCCAGCTTGGGTACTGGTGAGGTGCAATCCGAGCCTCGAAACTCCTGCCCGCCTGACGACGGGCACCGGAGTGCTCTACCCTCAGCGGCCTGAGCACCCCCCAAGAGCTCCTCCGGCAAGAGTCTCGCCGCGCTTCTTCGGCCCAGCGGCCCGGCCTCCACCTGGTCTGCGCCGCGAAAACCCGGTCTGTTCTTCCTTGGGACTGGCCCTCGGTCCGACGATCTCTTTCGCCCAGGATGGCGTCCCCCCGTGCGCCACTGGAGTACGCCGAATGAGCGGGCTCCCCCACGTCCCTGCTCTGGTCTTGGGCCACCAGGGCGTTCCGGACGTGACGTCCCGCTACGATCGAGCCGACACGGTGCCCGAGGTCGCGACCGGGCTCAATGCGCGGGCAGCCTTCATTGAGCAACTGACCAAGGAGACCCCGCCGCAACGTGTCGTTTCGATCGACCGGAAGCGCATGCGCCGCTGACGCTGTCAGCTCCAAGCTCCAGCATCCTCCTCGCGCTCCCCGCGGCAACAGTGGCTGCTGCCATGGATGCAACCTACAGTAGTCTCGGGTCCTGAAGGCATACTCAAAGATGTAATAATAGGATGCGCCGTTCTAGCGTTATAGCGCGAGGAAGGAAATCCCATGACGCACGTCTCTTTGCTCCGCTTGTATGTGCTCCGGGCTACGTACCTTTTTGTGCTCGTAGGGCTGGGACTGACGGTATGGCCTTCAATCCTGAACCACACACAGGCGTGGCCACTGATGAATGGGGTGGTTAGCTGCCTGCTTGGCGGGGTGTCTATCCTGGCGGCGTTGGGTATTCGTTATCCGCTGCAGATGTTGCCCGTGCTTCTCTTCGAACTGATCTGGAAGTCGATATGGTTGATCTCGGTTGCGCTGCCGCTCTGGTCCGCAGGTCAGATGGATGCGCGAACATGGTCCACAGTCACCGATTGCCTGGTAGGGGTTACTTTGATGCCTATTGTGATTCCTTGGGGCTACGTCATTTCTAATTACGTAAAGCGTCCCGGCGATCCGTGGAAGCGAGATGCTATTTCGGCGGCCCGCGCTTTGACCCAACAATGAGGCGGGCTCGGAGGGCGCTTGGGGGGAACACGCTCAACTGAGCGCCGAGGCGGCGCCTCCTGCGCCGGCCCAGTGCACATGAGCGGATCCGTTCGAACATACATTCGAGCATGTTTGCAGGACATTCACACATTGGAAGAAGAGCGACATGACCGAACGGAGCACCGAATTGGCGCCCGAATTGAGCGGCGCGACGGACGATGCAGCCGTATCACCGGCGCGTCTCAAGGCGAGGATCGCTGGCGCGCTGTATCTGATCGTCATAGCGGGGGGCTTGCTTGCCGAAGGAGTTGTTCTGGGATCTCTCACTGTGCGTGGCGACGCCGCGGCCACCGCGCACGCGATCGCCGCCAACGAGTCGATGTGGCGCTCGGGGATCGGGGTCCATTTCCTCTATCTCGCCGGCGCGGGCATTGCGATGTACGTGCTGTTCTATCGCCTGTTTAGACGTGCGCAGCCCACATTGGCGTTGGCGGCATTTGCGTTTGCCATCACCTCGGCGGCGATAGAGGGGGCATCTCTTCTTCAGCTCTACGTCCCATTGGCGATCATCGAGAACCAGGGTGCCTTGGCCGGAATGAGCGAAGGAGAACGGCACGCACTCGCCTATCTCGCAATCCAGCTGTACGAGACTGGTTTCGGTTTCGCCCTACTCTTTTTCTCTGGCTTCTGCGCGGCGATCGGACTGCTGATCCTGCGGTCGCGCCTGGTGCCGCGCGTCATCGGGGTGATGATGGTACTAGCCGGCATTTGCTATTTGGTGAGCAGCTTAGCCACCATCGTGGCGCCGGGCTTGGCTGGCCTGCTCTTCCCGTGGATCTTACTGCCGTGCCTTGTCGGTGAGGCCTCCCTAGCCATGTGGCTGGTGGTTAAGGGCGTTGATGCTACCAAGCTGCCCAGATAGGGCACAGCGATCCATGATGAGGCGCCAGCAGCTCATGGTCGTGACGGACAACGGACCGGAGTTCACCAGCAAGGCGCTCGACCAGTGGGCGTACCAGCAGGCAGCACCGTCCGTGGAGCGGCCGCCATCCTCTTCCGTCGCTTCGTCCTGACCGAGAGGCCTTCGAGACGGTAGAGCCGGTAAACCCGCTTGTGGTTGACGACGACGCCGTCGCGTCGGAGCAGCAGGTGCAGCCGGCGGTAGCCGAACCGGGGTCTCGCCGCAGCATGCGCTCGGAGCTGGTCGAGCAGTACCCTCGGCTCCTCCCGTCGACTCGAGTACCGATGGCTGGAGCGAGAGAATCCCAGCGCTCGGCAGGCTCGACGCTCGCTCCAGCTGAAGCTCGCCCTCGTGCCCGCTGGCACCCGAGGCTGTCCGCCCCGGGCAGCCTGGCCTTCGCCCAGCGAGGTGCGCCGGCGGCGCCTCCGC
>Ga0209593_10000521_pt1 | contig 18001 bp, 12 predicted proteins | sample PPLLaktember2015_3_FD_187260 | JGI IMG/M metagenome (GOLD analysis project Ga0209593, IMG submission 187260) | Freshwater sediment microbial communities from Prairie Pothole Lake near Jamestown, North Dakota, USA - PPLs Lake P7 Core (6) Depth... | ecosystem: Environmental > Aquatic > Freshwater...
TCCTCGAAAATTTGGCTCAACAGGGCGTTCCAGGGGAGCACCGACACGCCCCTATAGCACAAAAATAACCTTAACTTAGTGGCATTCTTGACTGTCCCCTTTTTAGCCTTTTTTTCGCAGCGGCTGACAATTAAGGAAGCCGCAGGATCAGGATGGCACAACGTGCCATAATAATCCCACACGTAGTGTGGTTTTTGACTGTCCCCTTTTCTGTTGCCCACCAGGAGGAGTATGGATTGGAGGAGGCGAACCTATTTTTTATCCTTTTCCGGTTTTTTAAAATAATCCAGGATTGCATTTTTGCCTTGCTTCACTACTTCCACTGGCGGTGTTTCCAATGGGTTGCCATCAAGGTAAAGACCCTCTTCAATATAAACTTTATATTCCCATTTAATCTCCATGTCGGCATGAAGGATATCCACTGGAAGTTGGGATAGTGCGTTATTCCTTAAATCAAGGGTTTTCAGTTGTTTTAAACCGACCAAGGGTGAGACATTGGTAATTTTATTGTTATTCAGGCTCAATTCTTTTAAAGCAGTTAAACTTGCCAGGGCTGAGATATCGGTCAGTCGGTCCAGTGATTTATCTCCAGCCTTTTTTAGTATTTTCCCCGAGAGGTCGATTAGCTTTTCACGAGTTCTTTTGGGCATCGTGGGTCCGCCCCACCCTTTTACTGTTTCCTGGAAAACTTTTCCATATTCATTTTTCACTTTCGGCAGGTAGACTTCAGGAACGGGAATGTCCGATTTTTCTTCATATATAATTGAAAACAATTTTTGCACAAAATAGGGATAACCCAACGTCATATCAAAGCAAAGATCGATATCTTTTTCCGAAAACCGGAGGGGATTATTTTCCAGGTAACTTTGAGCCAGGTTTTCAACCTGTTTTTTGGTAAACCATTCCAATTCGATATTCTCGACTACCAGGCCGGAACCTCTTCTGCCGATTTCATTTTCTTTTACCAGTTCCTCGATGGTATGATTTGCGGCAAAAATACAGCTAAACACTTTCGGCTCGTCTTTTATTCCGGATACACCCTGGATTAGTTTGTTAAATTCCGCCAAAAATAGGGTTGCAGATTGGGGATCTGCGGCTGCCAGGTGCTCGATGAAGGCATCGAATTCATCCAACAAAAAAACAATATAATATTTTTTTTCAAAGAAAAGATTGCTTAATGCATAGATAAAACTGGTGTAAGCGTCATCCTTTTCATCGATTTTAAAATCGAAAAAATCTTTTAGACTCTGCCTCATATTTCGATAGAAGTGATCACGGCTTTTTGTATCTTGTGTATTCAGGTAAATAAATGCTGTATCGAAGTTTTCTTTCGACGGATAGAGTTTGATTTTTTTATCGGAATATTCGTGTTTCGATTGGATATATCTCAGCAGGGAGGTTTTTCCAACCTGTCTTTCACCCGTTACCCACACATTGCCCTGGGATCGCCCGTTAATCGTTTCATGCAGCAATTTTTTGATAATTTCATCCCGGTTGAAAAAATCCATACCTCGAACAGGGGCGTTATATATAAAGGGGTTCTGCATTTTTCCCGTTTCCGCGGAACGCTCGACGTTGCTCATATTCGATTACCTCCATTATATCTATATCGCTTGTTTTTAATTATACAGGCATAAAGAAATATTTTCAATAGTCGATGTTTACTCGTTTACACTCTTTTACTTCCTTCACTTTGAAAATAACCATTTTACTGGTACAATTATCCCTTGATAAAAATTAATCGGGAGACGCCAACCCATCCATGAATAGTAACAAGAATAATGAATATGATGTCGATATAGCCGTTGTCGGTGCCGGCCCTGCGGGCGCTACCGCTGCCTATATTTTAAGCCGGAAAGGATACAATGTCCTCCTGCTGGATAAAGCCCGGTTCCCCAGGGAAAAATTGTGCGGCGGCTGCCTGACCGCCAAAACCCTGCGGTTACTGGACCGGGTCTTTACCGAAACCCCAACCTCACTCACTCAAAAAAACATTATTAATTTCTCCTCCTCCCACTACCAAATCCGCTGCAAATCCAGGATATTAATCGATAAATACACGCACCTTCCTTTTTACTTCGTTGACAGGACTTCTTACGATTATTATTTATTTCAAAAAGCAAAAGACGCGGGCGCAATACCAATGGAAGAAGAAAAAATAGTCGAACTAAAACAAAACCCATCCTCCGGGAACTATAGTTTAGTCACTTCTAACGGGCACACCGTTTCACCCCGGTTCATTATTGCCGCCGACGGGGTCAACAGCACGATTCGATCGAAACTTTTTTTACAACACGACTCCAAAAAAAAATTGTTTAAGCAATGGAAAAACCACCTGGCTTTTGCCCTGGAAACCTTTATCCCCAGGGACACCCCATTCGAATTCCCCAATTTCCCCATTCTTTTTTACGGCTGCCATCCACATGGCTACGGTTGGTTATTTCCCAATAAAACACGCTGGGTCCTGGGAATCGGGGGCCTAAACACTCGAAACTTCGACCTCAAAACAACATTCCAACATTTTCTTTCCAGCTTAAACGATGATATCTCTCGCACCGACACCACAAAAACCACTGGTTTTCCAATCCCTTTAGGGAATTTTGTAAAAAAACCCGTCTTCAATAATATTATCCTCGCCGGAGACGCAGGGGGATTTGTCGACCCGATGCTGGGCGAAGGCATTTTCCACGCCCATAAAACCGGGGAACTGGCCGCATATAGCATCATTAACGCCATAGAAAATAACACCCCCATCGCCCCCTTTTACCAGGAACAACTTCAAACAACTTTATTTCCCGAATTTATTTACGCAAAACACTTCAGCCGACTTCTCTTCAACCCGGTCAACCGCTATCTTGGATTTCCTCTCATCAAACAACTGGATCGCTATTTTGATAAACTGGCAGAAGTTATACATGGGGACCGAACATACCGATGGTTTAAAAAAAAAAATTTTTAAAGTTGACAAAATTGTAGTAGTGTTATATTATGGTGGTATGGCTTTAAAAAAAGAAGCAAAAAATCTTGATATCTCTATAGATGCTCGTTCGGCAGTCCCTGTGTATGAGCAAGTCAAACAATCGATAAAAATTTTAATCGCATCCGGATACTTAATAGAATGCGACCGGCTAATCCCGATTCGAGAATTGGCAGGGAAACTGAAGATTAACACCAATACCATCGTCAAAGTCTATTATCAATTGGAGATGGAGGGTTATATCTATTCGATGCCCGGTTCCGGGTACTATATAAAAGGATCCGCCCCACAACGCATCGCAGGACAAGAACAATTGCTTGAACGGCTAACGGATGAATATATTTCCAAAGCCCTTACACTGGGGTATTCCGTGGAAGAAATGATATCGCTGCTGAAAACGAAAGTAAAAAAAGGAGAGTAATAACATGTCGCTGCCGTCACTATCATCTTTAACACCTGAAATAATCTGGACCATCCTCGGATTGATATTTATCTTCGCCGAGTTTTTTATCCCCGGGTTGGTCATCGCTTTTTTTGGCGTGGGAGCTTTAATAACCGCATTAACCACCTGGATAGGCATTACTCCGAGCATATCCCTTCAAATCCTTGTCTTCACTGTTTTTTCGATTCTACTCCTGGTGTTTTTGAGGAAATTCATGAAGAGTGTTTTTATGGGAACATCAAACCCCGATAACGGGAAAGTGAGCTTTGACATCCAGGTTGGAGAAATCGTTCCATGTACCGAAATGATAATCCCCGGCGAAGTCGGCGGAAAAGTAAAATACCATGGAACCTCCTGGGATGCCCGATCGGCGGAAACCATTGCTCCCGGGGAAAGCGTGAAAATCACCGGGCGCGATAACATAACACTGCTGGTTGAAAAGATAAAAAAATAAATTTTAAAAACCCATAAGGAGGAAGTTAAATGGAACCAATATCCATCGTATTATTCATATTGGCATTTTTTGTTCTTGTTTCTATTTTTAAAACAGCAACCATTGTTCCTACACAAATGATATTTATCGTGGAGCGGCTAGGGAAATACTCCCGGAACCTGGAAGCGGGATTCCATATCCTCATTCCCTTCCTGGATAAAATCTCATACAAGCATTCGTTAAAAGAAACCGCCATCGATGTGCCGCCGCAAATGTGCATTACAAAAGACAATATCTCGGTAGAAATCGACGGCGTATTGTACCTGCGCGTGATAGACCCGATAAAAGCAAGTTACGGCATCCGGGACTATATTTTCGCCATCACCCAACTGGCCCAAACCACCATGCGTTCGGAAATAGGAAAGTTAGACCTGGATGTAACCTTCGAATCCAGGGACAATATCAATTCATCCATCGTAAACTCCGTTGATGAAGCTTCCGGACCCTGGGGAATTAAAGTCACCCGGTACGAAATCAAAAATATCGAACCTCCTCCCAGTATCCGCGATGCGATGGAAAAACAAATGCGCGCGGAACGGGAAAAACGGGAAAAAATCGCTTTGTCCGAAGGGGATATGCAGGCGAAAATAAACCGATCCGAAGGCGAAAAACAGGAAGCCATCAAGAGGTCCGAAGGTGAACGGATTAAACTTGAAAACGAGGCCCGCGGCAAATCCATGGCAATCCTGGAAGTAGCCAAAGCCACAGCGGAAGGCATCCGGGAAATTGCCCGATCCATTAATGAACCCGGGGGAAAAGATGCGGTCAGCCTCCGAATCGCCACCGACTGGATCAGCTCTTTCTCAAACCTGGCTAAAACCAACAACACCATGATCGTCCCCACCAATGTGGCGGACCTGGCCAGCGTAACCGGCATTCTTACCAATGCCTTCGAATTTTCCAGGAAAAAAGAATAACTGTAAATTAATTGCTCTTCCTTTAAAACCGGAGAAGGATTGAACCCGGCGTTTCTTCCTTCCCCGGTGTTTTCCCCCATCGATTTCCTAAGAGCATCGGCCTCGCTCTTAGCGATCGGTAAACCATTTTCCCGCTTTGTTTAATTTTTTTTTTAACCGATGGAAAGTAATCTGCATTTTTTTCTTCCTGAACGATACTCTTTTCTAATAGAATTTGATATAATATAAAACTAAAAATTTTTTGCCGAAAGAGGCCTTTTAAAATGTTAAAAATAATTAAAGATATAATCGGAGTGAATGAATGCCGGGACCAGTGATTGGAGGAATAGAGCCTGTAACCTTTCCCATTGATCCGAAAAAACTGGAATACTCCGATTATTTATCTAACGATATCCTTCCTTACGAAAGCCGTGACAGCTATCTTCAACAACACCCCGAAGCTGTTAATTTGCCCACTGAGTCCGAAATTATAGAAAAATCACTCCTGGCTGATCGTTACGGCGGCTTTATACTCTATGGCGACGGGGGGATCGGCAAAACTCGTCTAATGCTCGAAATCGGCAGGACAATGGAAAAAAAAGAATGGTCTGTATATCAAATATCAGGCCTTCTTAAAAACACAAATGACCTGAAACCTATATTCAAACCCAACAAAAACTATTTACTCCTATTCGATTCCGTGGAAGACCACCCAGCCTTCATCTGCGATATCATCGAAAAATTGGACCAAATCGCTCCCGGCACCAATATAAAAATCGGGGCCAACTGCAGGAATATATACAGCTTTGCTTCCGCTTTTCCCCAATCCAAAGAATTCATGACCGTCGAATTAACACTGAAAAGCAAAGAAGAAGAAATCGCTTTCAGCGATTACGTGGTGGGACGAATCCTGAGCAACTGCGAAGCCATGAAAGGCATTGAAGTCAGCTCCGAATTCTATTTGATGCGCCCCGCATTCGCCGTTTTTATTCACTACCTTGACCAAAGATATAAAAAAGGAGACTCTCAATACCCCATCCAAACCTTCCAGGCCCTGACCCAATGGCTAAAAGACCGACTGGCCACAACTCTCAAAAAAAGAGATTTTTCCGACCTCTTCTGGGAAAAAGAATTCCTCTACTTATTTTTCATGATGCCTGCCAACCCAAAAGCACTGGCCCTCATTAATGCCAACTACGGTGAAGCTATTTATCGACTAAAACGCGAAGGCTGGATCGAAGAAGATGCCGATGGCGTAAAACTTGTCCACGAAGCGATTGGCGACAAATTAATTATCTTCCACCTGGAAAACTATATCGATGCACTGGATGCAGAAATTATCAATATATTCCGCTTCGCCGCCGAATACCATTCCTTTACCAGCTGCTTCCGTGCCCTGGAACGAGTCTCCGGTCATAAAAATTTTAAAAACAGGAATACCACTTACTTCGATATCTTCTCGAAATATATCACGGAAAAACCCGAAATCTGCGGCAACAGCGATAAATTCACCGCCACACTCTTACTCATGGAGCCATTAAAACTCAAACTAATGGCAGAACATACCACTTTTTTTAAAGACCACATCGAAACCCTTAACTTCGGCTTAAAATTGGCCTTTAAAATGAACTATTTCACTAAAAACGAATTTCTCCCGGAAATAAAAGAAAACATTAAATTACTTTTTAATATATGGTATACCGCCAACCACGATTTTATTTCAAATAAAAAACTGTCCATGCGCGTCCTGGCTGCTTTCATTTCTTTATTCGGCGTCGGAAGCGATTGGGGCAAAAAAGACGAACCGGCAGAAAAATATCTGCTGAAATGGCTGAAAAAATACTCCGATGAAAAAGAAGCGGAATTCCTCATCGCTACATGGTTAAAAAGCGGGGGCGAATGCAAGGTTATCGAAAAATACTTGATCAATTGGCTCGAAAAATACCCCGCAGAAATAGAATCCGAATTCTTAATGGTCGCCTGGCTTAAAGCAGGAGGAGACCTCAACGTAATCGAAAATGATTTAAAAAAATGGTTGGATAAATACCCGGAAGAAATAAAAACCGAATTCGTCATTGCAGAATGGCTAAAAGCCAGCGGTAGCTGCGAAATCGTAAAAGAAAGCCTTTTAAAATGGCTCCAACGATATCCCACCGAAATGGAAACCGAATTCGCACTCGTAGCATGGTTGGACGCCGGCGGAGACAAAGATGTTATCAAAAGTTTTCTCCTGGATTGGATTAAAAACTACCCGGAAGAAAAAAAGACCCAGTTTGTTATTGTCTCCTGGCTCGATGCCAACGGGGAAAAAGAGCTGGTAAAAGAATACCTGGAACGCTGGCTTCAGCGATACCCGGAAGAAAGAGAAAGCGAATTCGTGATCGTTTCCTGGCTCAATGCCAAAGGGGAAAAATCCCTGATCGAAGAATACCTTTGCCGGTGGCTTCGCAAATATCCTGAAGAAATGGAAGTCAGCTTTGTTATTACTGCCTGGCTCGATGCCGGCGGCCGGCTGGAAATCGTAGAAGAATACCTGAAAAGATGGCTGGAAAAATACCCCCTGCGGCTGGAAACCCATTTTGTAATCAAATCCTGGCTCGATGCCGGCGGCAGCGTCGAAATCGTTGAAAAACACACCCGCCTGTGGATGTCCAGGTACCCGGAAGAGATCGAAGCCCATTTTGTCATTAAAGCCTGGCTCGATGCCGGCGGCCCAAAAGAAGAAATCGAAAGCTACCTGGTCCGGTGGCTCAACAAACACCCCAACCGCGTCGAAGCCGATTTCTTAATCGTCGGATGGCTAAAAGCCGGCGGTGCCAAACAGACCGTCGAAAAATCCATTAAAACATGGCTTCAACAATACCCGGAACGCATGGAAGTCAGCTTTGTCATCAAAGCATGGCTCAGCGCCGGCGGTTCACGCGACCTCGTCGAAGATTACTTGAAACACTGGCTCAAAAAATACCCGGAAGAAAGAGATACCCAATTCATGATCGTCGCATGGCTGGATTCCGGCGGCGCCCTCGACGACGTCAATCAATACATCATCAATTGGTTAAAAAAATACCCGGAAGAAAAAGAAACCCAGTTCCTAATCGTTTCCTGGCTCGATGCCGGCGGCTCAAAAGACACTGTCCAGACATACCTGGCTAACTGGTTAAAAAAATACCCGGAAGAAAAAGAAGTCAGCTTTGTAATCAAATCCTGGCTGGATGCCAACGGCGACAAAGACCTGGTGGAAAATTACCTCCTCGGATGGCTGGAAAAATACCCGGAAGAAAAAGAAGTCAGTTTCGTTATTTCTGCCTGGCTCGATGCCGGCGGCGCTCACGATATCATTGAGCCGTGTATGAAACGCTGGCTCAAAAAATTCCCCGAAGAAGTCGAAACCGACTTCCTGATTGTTGCATGGCTCAATGCCGGCGGCGATAAAGATACCGTTGAAAAATTCCTGAGAAGATGGCTAAAACGCTACCCCCTGGAAATGGAAGTCAGCTTCGTCATCAAAGGGTGGCTCGATGCCGGCGGCGCTCTCGATGTCGTCGAACCCTATGTCAAACGATGGCTGGAAAAATACCCCGTGGAAATGGAAACTCACTTTATCCTCAAATCCTGGCTCGATGCCGGCGGATCCATCGATATCGTGGAAGAATCCGTAAAAAAATGGATGAAAAAATTTCCACTGGAAGAAGAACGTACCAGCTTTATCATTAAATCCTGGCTGGAAGCCGGCGGATCCCTTCAACTGATCCAACAATACGTCATAGAATGGCTGGATAAATACCCGGGAGAACTGGAAACTCATTTTGTGCTGAAATCTTGGCTCGATGCCAGCGGCTCGGTCGACGCCGTCGAAAAATTCGTCCTGGTCTGGCTGGATAAATTCAAAGACCGCATCGAAGTCAGTTTTGTTATTACTGCATGGCTGGGAGCAGGCGGGAACCTTCAACTGGTCCTCCCTTACATGATCCAATGGCTCAACCGATACCCCGAAGAAAAAGAAGCCGAATTTGTCATTGTCGCATGGCTCAAAGCCGGCGGACCCCGCGGCACCATCGAAGAATATTTTAAACGCTGGATCAAACGGTTCCCCGAAGAACATGAAGCCGAATTCGCTATCGTAACCTGGCTGAAAACCGGCGGACCCCGCGAAACCGTCGAAGAATCCGTCCATCGCTGGCTGAAAAAAAATATCAACAAAAGCGAAGCAAACTTTGTACTGATCGGATGGCTCAAAGCCGGCGGACCCCCCGGAACCGTAAAATCCTATTTTATCCAATGGCTGCAAAATAACGTCGATAAAGAAGATACCCATTATGTTATCTCAGCATGGCTTAACGCCGGCGGCGAGAAAGATACCGTCGGACCCTTTGTAACCCTTTGGCTCGACCGTTACCCCGATAAAATGGAATCCAGCTTCCTCATTAAACGATGGCTGGCCGCAGACGGCGACCGCTTGCTGGTCAAAAAATACATTCGACCCTGGTTGACCCGGTTCCCCCTCGATGAAGAAAATACCAGCTTCCTCATTAAAGCCTGGTTAAACGCCAACGGCGAAATCGAATTGGTCGAAGATTTTGTCAAACAATGGCTCGATAAATACCAGGAAAGCTTCGAAGCCAGCTATATTATCAAATCCTGGCTCCATGCCACTAAAGACGCCGATGCCATAAAACCTTACGCCCATAAATGGCTGCGAATCTTTAAAGACGATAAAAACGCCGACTTCGTTATTAAACGCTTTTGCCGCTTTAAAGACATCCCCGACGACGTCCTCAGCGACGCCATCTATTGGTGCCAAAAATACTCCGATAACAACGAAGTACTCTACACCCTCTCTTATTTAAGCCGGAACCACGTATTTAACAAAATTTTTTCAGATCAATGGCTGACTCAATTACTCTCCAAATGGATCGATTTCCTGGACCTCACTCCACCCGATATCATTAATATCGAAAGTATCATTTGCAATATCTCTAAAAATAAAGAATTCGCTCAAACCGATTCATACCTCGAACTGATCAAAAAATGGCTCATTTCCGACTACAGCTTCGAACCCTTCACCCTACAACCCAAATATACCCACCTCCAACGATGGTGGTATTTCGAAAAATATTGCAAACTCTTCATCGAAGGCCGAATGGATATCCCTTCCCACGAAGATAAAGTGAAAAAACTCCTCTACTGGGCCAATCAATGGTCCTCTGAAAATAAAAAAGAACTTCGCATCAATCTCTACAACTTGAAAAAAAATCTCCCTGCCTATTTATACCTCTGGGAACTACTGCAGTTGGATTCGTAAACTCACCAAATGCCACTCCCTGGGAGGAACCGAAACTATTCATTAAAATCCCCCCCAGGAATAGGCATATTAATCGAAAATTAACTTGAAATTACAACCTTTTCGGCTTCGCAGCCTGGAGATAGTTTAAATTGAAAAATTTTTACTACTTATTTTACACAAGAATTAGTCGGGCAAACATCCGCACATTGGGGTGAATCGAAATGACCCTGGCACTCTACGCACAGATTGGGATCGATTATAAAATAGTCATCACCCTGCGAAATAGCACTTACCGGGCACACGGATTCACATGCCCCACAACTGATACAGGTGTCGATAATCTTTAAAGCCATATTTCCTCCTTCAAAAGTCTCATTTTAAAGATAAAAATGTTTTTTGTCAACCTTTATTCGAAAGAAAAGTGTGAAATCCCCGACTTTTTTTTGACAAAACGAAAAATTCTCGCATCGGCAGGCTCCGCACGATCTCCCGGCTCTGCAATAAACACCTCGCCGTGGCAGTAATTGTCATTTTGAAATCGCGGGGGCTGTAGTCGGTTTCCCATTTCATTATCCGTGAATCGTGAATCGTTGATCGTCGGCCGTCGGTCCTTCGTTGTATTATATAAGTTCGATTTTTTTACTTAATGAAAAAGCAAACCTGGAAACGAGAACCCGTGAACCGATTATTATCTTTTCTCAATTCATCATTCATCATTTCAAAGACACCGACACGCCCCCATTGCGTGGGGGAGCGTTTGCTGAGCCGGGAAATTCCCAAGGAAAAAAAGGGGACAGTCAAAAAAAACCAAATCACTTTTCAAAATAAGAACTACTGTCCCCACTGCGCCCCACTGCGTGGGGGAGCGTTTGCTGAGCCAGGAAATTCCCAAGGAAAAAAAGGGGACAGTCAAAAAAAACCAAATCACTTTTCAAAATAAGAACTACTGTCGCAGTGGGTTGAGAATTTTTTTCAATTTAGGTAAAATAAATATCCGGTTGAATCGATATCTTAATTTGACTCTGAAAAGGAGTAAACGATGAAAAGTTACCGAAAAGAATTATGGTTCGAGATTCCCAGGCGGAGGGATTTTATCAATATCACTCCGAAAATCGAGGATTGCCTGAAAGAGAGCGGTATAAAAGAGGGATTACTCCTCTGCAACGCCATGCATATCACCTCCAGCGTTTTCATTAACGACGACGAACCCGGTTTACACGCTGATTTCGAAAAATGGCTGGAGGCGCTGGCTCCTGAAAAACCCTATTCGCGATACAAACACAATACGCATGAAGATAACGCCGATGCCCATTTAAAACGAACATTAATGGGCCGGGAAGCCGTGGTCGCCATTACCCAGGGAAAACTCGACTTCGGCCCCTGGGAACAAATCTTTTACGGGGAATTCGACGGCAAACGCCGCAAAAGAGTCCTGGTCAAAATCATCGGTGAATAATTGCCCAAACCGACTCTTCGACCGAAAATTATCCCGACTGCTCTTGACAAATCGAGACAAGCGCATTATAGTTATGTGGCACGTTAAATAGAATAACTTGCACACTTCATTAAACGAAACGCTTTTAAAGGAGGACAACATGATTAGTCAAAAAATTCAAGAGGCATTCAACAAACAGATCAACGAAGAAATATTTTCATCATATCTTTATCTTTCCATGGCAGCCTATTTCGATTCCATCAATTTCCCAGGCTTTGCCCAGTGGATGAAAAAACAATCCCAGGAAGAAACCGAACACGCGATGAAGTTCTACCACCACATCGTTGAACGAGGAGGAACCGTGGAACTCTTTGAAATCAAAGAACCTAAAAAAAAATGGGAATCCCCTTTAAATATTTTCGAAGAATCACTGGACCATGAAAAGTTTATCACTCGATGCATCGATAACCTCATGGACCTCGCTGTCAAAGAAAAAGACTACGCCTCGATTAACTTACTCAACTGGTACGTCAATGAACAGGTGGAAGAAGAAAACCATTTCACCGGTATCCTGGAAAATTTGAAACGAATCGGTTCCCATAATCACTTATTACTCATGATCGACCATGAATTGGGCGGCCGAAAATAAAACAAGGAGAAATGGCGAGTGTACGAAAAAATTGCTCTTACATTTAATAACATGGACGAAATCCTCGATTTCGCCGTAAAAAACGAAGAAGAAGCCCATGCATTTTACACCGCATGGTCAAAAAAACTTGATAATAAAGCTTTAAGCGCTGTTTTCCTGGAACTGGCAGCCGAAGAAAACAAACACAAAGACTATATCCTGCGTGTTAAACAAGGCCAAACACTGAAACCCTCCGAAAAAGAAATTTTCGATCTGAAAATCGCCGACTATACAACCAATGTAAAAGCCTCCACGGATATGGATTACCAGGATGCACTCACCCTGGCTATGCATAAAGAAAAAGAAGCATACAAACTCTACTCCGCACTGGCCGAAATCGCAAAAGAAACAGGAATGAAAACCACGTTTAAAGCACTGGCCCAGGAAGAAGCGAAACACAAACTCCGGCTGGAACTCATCTACGACGAAGAAATCTTGAAAGAAAATTAAATATTCAATTTAACCGGTCGATGAAGTGAGCCCGGTCATTCCCACAGTGATGACCGGACTCACCGTTTCACCGGGATACCGGGGATGAAGGAGAACGATTTAAGGAAATGGATCGAGGCCGGTTATAAACACTACGGGAAAGATCCCTGGTTTTTTATCCGCGAATTAGCCCAAAACAGCCGCGACGCCGGCGCCTCGATTATTAATGTCCATGCCTCTTATATCCCAGGGAAAGAAGAGATTCTCATTTTCGAAGACAACGGCACCGGTATGTCCTTTGAACATGCAGTCCAATATTTATTCCGCCTCTATGCCTCCAGTAAAACCAACGATAAAAACGCCGCCGGCATGTTCGGTATCGGGTTCTGGACCGTTTTAAAATTTACCCCCACCACACTCATCATCGAATCCAATTACCGGGAGAAACGGTGGGGAGTCATCGTCGATTCCGAATTGCAAACCACCCGCACCCCCAGCGACCTGGATCACCCCGGTACACGCATTACCCTCATCCGCACCCCCCAGGAACCCGACGAAGAAACCTTCAGGGCTAAAATCCTTGAAGCCCTAGATAAATACTGCTGCTTTTTACGGAAGAACAACCGGAACGCCGACCCTCTACCTATTTTTTTCCAGGGAAAGAACATCAACCGCCCCATGATACTACCCGGCCCCATTTCACTTAAATTTAAAGAACCCACTGTAGAAGGCGTCGTCGGCCTAGGCCCCAAACCCGAAGTCCGGTTATACGCACGAGGCCTACCCGTATGGGACGGGACCACTTTGGACGAACTCTTCCATACACCCCCATCCGAGAACAGCCAGGGCCCTTTAGAACCCGATATGAGCCAGGGATCCGCCCCCGTCTTCCTACTCAACGGGAACCGCCTCGAAGTCAATCTTTCCCGCCGCAGGGTCATCGATAACCGCGATTTACAAGAATTAATCCGCACCGCCCAAAAAGCCCTGGCACGAATGGTATCTTTTGCCGCCGACGCAGTCTCCCCACGCTCCGCATCTCGCCGGTTCACCGATCAAATTCGCAGCTCTATCACAGCCGTCTCCCACTCCTTCATCAAAATGTTACTTTTACTCCTGGTCCTCATCATCCCTATAGAAATCCTGGTGATAAAATTAATCGTCAATCCATCTTCACCCGATTCCACCGACACCCTGACCGCCATCCGGGCCGACCAACCCTATTACTCCGGGGCCACTGTTTCCGAAACCCGCTCCTCCCCTGCCCCCGGTTTATTCTATTCACCTCCCGTCGATACCTGGTTCAAACTCTATACCGCTGAAAACTGGGACAACCATTCCGGCTTCATCCAGGATATCGACCAAACTCACCCCCTGGTTCCCCCCACTCTCGATTGTAACACGGATAATTTTAGTGTCCGCCTGTCGATACCCGCAGATGAAACCGGCAAATTATTTCTTCCTTACCCGGTTCCACGCTCTTCCGGTTCGTATGTTATCCGGCCCGACGAAGTTACCGTGGACGGAGTACCGGTTCCTACCGTGAGTTATTACCAGGGCGGAGAAATAGAGGTATCGCTCAAAGGTATGAATTTACCTGCTTCGCAGGGACCTGCGAGAGAATTGCGCTACCGGTGCTGCCTGGTCCGAAACCCGGGGGAACTATCTCCCGAACGGTTTGAAAAACTCACCCACGTTTCCGGCACCCTGGCGCTTCCTCCCAAACTGGAAAATCAACTTAAAAACGCTGCAATGCCGGGCACTCCCCTCCAAACAAAAATCCGCGCAGCCCTCCTTTTAACCGCTTCATTATTGACTTATGACAGCTCCGCCGACACCGCACGGAAATTCCGCCAATCTAAGTTTAAAGCCGATTGGTTTCGAAAGGTCATGGAGGTCGGGGCCGGGGATTGCGATATACTCAACAGTGCAGCCGCGCTCTTCTTGCGGAAAATGGAAATCCCCGCCCATCTCGCTGTCGGGTTTATCGGTAAAGCCGGACAAATCACCCCCGGTTTGCACGCATGGGTCGAATATTATGACAACGGTTGGCACATTTTAGATGCCACACCACCGGCCGCAGCCCCCCCCAATCCTTTCCCCGATAAAAAAATCGACTCCGCCGTCCAGGTCCGGCATTACCCTCATCCGTCGACCGGGTCACCTTCTTCCCTCCTGTTGATCGCTTTACTGACCACCGCCGCTTTGTTATTGTTTTTTATTATTTTTTTGATTCGAAAAAAGTCCAAGGAACTCCATCAACCCCTAACTCGCAGTGCAGCCAATGAAATCCGGGAAGGACTTGCCAGCATGATTCTCCACGATTTATTGCACCCCGGTGCATGGGGCCAGGGTTTCGGGCTCCGCCGCTTTCCTTTGATTCCCACACTCCAGGGAAATTTCTTCTCTCTTTATGATGCGTTAAAACTCGGGAAGCAGCAAAAGATTTTTTCCCTCGATCCAAACCGCCATCCATCATTAAGTTCTTACCTTTCACGCGCCAAAATCCCCATCCTGGATGCCGGGAACAATGCCTTTGCGCCCGTTATCAAATTACTCCCCGGCGTGATTCAACTGGAAAAAATCATATCATTATTACCCACTAGTTTTGCCTTCGACGACCAGGAAACCCTTCCGAGAAAAACCCTCACGGAGGACGAGGTTCCCGGACCGCCAGGGGTGCAAACCTTGATCGATTCAGTTTTACGAATTTTAAACGTTTTAAAAATAAAAATTCCCCCGCTGGTAGTGGCACCCGGCCTGGTTAAAATGGATTTTTTAGATGTCGATTTGTCCCTGCTCCCCCCGCTGGAACAATGGGGAATTCCAAACCGGTTCATTGCCGTGAATCCCAACAGTGTACGGGTACAGAAATGGGCCGGGCTGGTCGCCAAAAACCCCCGTTTGGCCCAATTTCGGTTTATATATACCCTCCTGCGCGAGAGCAGTCTTGTTCCTTCCCCTTCCGGGGCTGTCCTGGAACGTGTTTCGCAAGAGTTGACCCAGGGAGTATAGAAATATGGCTGCCGATACCCGCATCTTTTCCATCGATGTCGATGCGCATTTAAAAAAAGCCGCATCCCACACCTTCGGATCCCCCGCCCATTACCCCGTTGAGTTGGTACGGGCAGCGCTTCGGCGCGGCGCTTCGCAGGTGGATATTCTCCTCTCTCGCAATAAGCTGCGGGTACAGGACAACGGGGGCGGTTTGAATGAAGATGAAATCGATACCCTCCACTGCATTATGAATCCACAGCACCCCATCGAAGCCAAAGAAGCAGCCGTGGAATCCCTGCAAACTCGTGTTGGAATGGGTTTATTGGCGATTTTCGCCCCCAATCCCCAGGAGATACAAATCGAGAATTCCTCTTCATTCGGATCGGTCAACCTTCTCCTTCGCGGCGCGCAATACCGCAGATTTGCCGCCCCCAAGGAAAAGAACCCCGCACCGGGAACCGTTATCAATCTTTCTATTCTTCACCGCGATATGGAGACCGAAAAGCACTTACTGGAAGCTTTTTGCCGTACGATCCCCAACGTGGACCACATCCAGGTCAAATTAAACGGCCAGCTTTTAGGCGGACACCATTTGCTTTCCCGCCAATTGGTCATCGTTAAACTCCCCGGTACGGAAAACAGTTCAACCGGGCAACTGGGAATCCCCCAGCAAGCAATGATCTGTCATATTCGCCTCCTGGAGCATGGTATCCCGTGGCACCATTTTACTATCCCCACCCAGCAAGGTTTTGTTTTCGATGCAGCCATAGAAACCACCGAAGATATATCCCAGGAAACCGTCGATTATTTTTGCGACCAGGCCCGCCGTCTCTATTCCTGGTTGGGCCAGCGTTACAGTAAAGCCGATCCTATCATCCAGGAGCGGATCGAAGAATTACTCTTCAATCACTGCAGGTTGACAAACGATGAATCTTTAATCGAACAATTTTCACCCTTTCGTGTTTTGAATTCTTCCGTTTTCCTGGACCTTCAGCAGGTCAAGCATGCTGCATCCCAGGGAACCCTTTTCGGTGTCCCGTTAAAAAACCAACGTATGCGCTACCACCGCGGCGATAAAACCGTTTTGGTTTTAACCCGTGAGCAGGCCGATTTATTGATTAATCATTTGAATTTGTCCATTAGTTTTCTCACCCCCCTTTTGCGGCGGAGTAATCCTCGCAGTTTCGTTCGTAGCGGTTTCTATAATTTAAAAAAATGGCTGAAGCGCCTGTTCCTGTCTTGTTGGCCCAAGCCGTCAAAAATACTGGAGACCGGGCAACTTTCAAAGGGCGAGGTGCATTTTTTAGTTGCAGTACTCCGGGATATCACACGTGGGCGGACCGGTTCGTTTTCTTCTTCGGATTTACATGGTTCCATGTTTTCCCAGGTACTTATGGTAGAAAGCAGAGGCCCTTTTCCATCGGTTCCCGTGATACGCAAGGACAGGGAACGAAAAGAAGGGCAATTGCGCCGAAAGAGAATTTTGTTGATTCGCCGGCGTCATCCTCTTGTGATAAAAGCGGTTCAGGCTGTCCGAACCGATCCCCATAATATCGAACTCTTTTTACCTCTATTATTACCGCCTTGCGATTAATGCTTTCATTCATTCAGTCTTCGACGACCAGGAAACCATTTCGTGAAAGGGTTTCCTGGACCTTCCCAAAGCTTTTGGTTTGAACTTTTATATAAAGTTTTGGGAGTTGTCGGCATATTTCTTGACTGTCCCCTTTTTCTTTTTTTTCCTCAGCGGCTGACCATTAAGGACGCCGCCGGATGGCGTAGCGCGCCATAACATAATAATCCCACACGCAATGTGGTTTCTTGATTGTCCCGAATGTCACTAGTGCTGAGTCAAATCTGAATTGTCGCCCCGCTGATTTATTAAATTCATTCTGTTCCCTGCTGCTTTCGGATAATTGAGACTTGACACAGCACTAGCTTAAGCCTACTCGCTTTAAATTAAAGTCAGGGGCTGTAGTCGGTATCCGAATTCCTTCCACTTCACCTCTCCGCCGATCATCGGATCATCGGATCCGAGGAGCCGTCTCGCCAATTTTCGGCCCTCGAAAACTTGGATGTCTAAATGGTCAAAAAGAACTGGTATGGATATGAACCGATGAATTGGAATTGGATAGTTGTGCTAAAATAAGTTATAGCACCAGGGAGTTATAGCACCAGGGCTTCAGTAGACAGTATAATTTGAATTTTAATCCCCCCTGGAAATGAGAAATAAAAAACATAATTGGGGAAAAAATAGATCACCACAACGAAAACGACAAGGATGACTATGACTATGGCAATGATATTATATTCGTAATACTCTTGTTGTGTATGACCAATAGGCGTCTAAAAATAAGCGT
>Ga0209593_10000524_pt1 | contig 17973 bp, 3 predicted proteins | sample PPLLaktember2015_3_FD_187260 | JGI IMG/M metagenome (GOLD analysis project Ga0209593, IMG submission 187260) | Freshwater sediment microbial communities from Prairie Pothole Lake near Jamestown, North Dakota, USA - PPLs Lake P7 Core (6) Depth... | ecosystem: Environmental > Aquatic > Freshwater...
TCGCATTCGGAAGACGTGCAATCGCAGTCGGAAGACGTGCAATCGCATTCGGAAGACGTGCAATCGCATTCCGAACCCTTCCTGCGGTTAAAATTTACACAAAATATTATACACTCCCTACACTCCCCAAAATACTTGACACAACCTGGAATATAATATTATATAATTCTTTTTTGGCTTTTTCTTTCATTCATCTATCATCATTCATAATTCATCACTGCGAAGGCGCCGGTACGCCCCCTATTTCCAAAATAGAATTACTGCTGCGCCGCAGGGGATTGTATTAATCGGGGAAATATGGTATAAAATCGCTGTCGATATCAAACGAGTGAAAAAACCATGAAAAAACAAAGTATCTTAAACACCGCCTCTTTAAAAGAACAGGTTTATGATTACCTGAGAGAAGAAATCCGAAAACGGAAAATCGAACCGGGCACCGCTATCAATATGGATGCCACCAGTCGAAAGCTGGGAATCAGCAAAACCCCTCTGCGGGATGCGCTGATCCAACTGGAGATGGAAGGTTTTGTGACCATCGAACCGAGGAAAGGCATTTACGTTAACGGCCTCGCCTTACCCGAAATCCGTGAATATTACCAGGTCATCGGCGCCCTGGAAAGCGCTGCACTCACTGCCTGCTTTAACCGCCTCAAACCCAATTACCTCAATAAAATGAAGAAATACGTCCAGGACATGCACGCTTCCCTCGAAAAAAATAACTTCGCTTCATTTCATAAAAAAAACCTGGACTTTCACAATGTCTATATCGATTTAAGCGGGAACCATTGGTTGAAACAAATCGTCACAAACCTCAAAAAAAGGCTTTATGACTTTTTTCCCCAGGACCGGTGGATCAAAGAATGGGAACTTTCTTCTATGAAAGAACATGAGCGGATCGTGGAAGCCATCGAACAAGACGACCTGCCTGCTGCATGCTTCACCATCAAAGATGTCCACTGGTCTTACGAAGTCCAGGAAAAATTCATCAACGCTTACTATTCCAATTCAAAATAACTCGTTTTCAATATAGTAAGCGCAAAACGTCAACCGCGCGACCGTTTATTGATGAAATCGACTCGCCTTTTTCTTTATTTTTTCCGGGTATACAGTATCTCCATGTATTTAATCTCTTTCCCGGTTTCGTCCACGAGGTAAAAGTCATATGTATAATGATCCTGGTCGATTAACGTCGTGACAGCTTTAACATTGATTTTTTTCCCCGTCAATTCGTCATCCATGGTCCCGGTTTCGGTTCGGACTTTATTGTCCTCCGACAGAGTGCCGGACGAGATGAAATACGCTGTGCCCGATGAGCTGATCTGAAAAGCAAATATTTCTTTCTTATAATTATTAAACCCGGTAATAACATAAGCTTCATAAGGTTTTTCATATAATACACCTTTGAGGGTTGCCCAAAGGAATCGTTCTCCAAAGATAGACTTAACCGTGATTGTTTGGGTACCGGTCATCATGACAGAACCTTTTTCGTCAAGAAATTTCATAAGGCTGTCCCATTCTCCGACGAAATATTGCAGGTACTTGTGCTTTTCACTCGGTGTCGCATAGGCTTCCATGACCTCGATCGCTTTTTTTTCTTCTTCCGACAACACGTACTTTTTTTCTTCCGCTGCCGATAGATTTCCTGTCATCGATCGATTAAAAAAGGCGACAGTCAAACATACCATTAATAGTATTAAAAAAACTCGTTTGGTGTATTTCATTGTTATTCTCCTATTTTAATTTTTGTTTATTTGATTCGCCATAAATAACTGGCTTTAAAAAATAATCCGCGCCGCATCTGCATCAAACTTCCCTGGCCCGGAATCCATACTCCATTATCCTTATCCCACTGATTCTTTAAGTAAAGCGAGCCGTAACCCAGGTGAACCACTGTCCCAGGGATTAAAGTGAACGAAGCCAACATATCGGTGAGCATTTTATCCTGGAGATCGTCATAACGAAGAATGCCCCGGAGGAAAAAGTATTTGTTAAACTGGTATGTGGCATTGATGTTATATATATTTGCTTTATAAACCGTATCATGGGTATATCGATCCTTGAACAGGGAATTTAAAAAATCAAATCCCAGTTTAAGCCTTAAATTGGGTTCGATACCGACACCCAGGCTAATAGTCCGGTCGGTTCCCAGGAAAGGATTATAAAAGTCATAGTAAATTTGGCTGCCCCAATACATGTTACCGGTGAGCCTGATCCATTTTGCCAATTGGATTTGTCCCAAAGCAATGACATAATTTCTATCGTAGACTTTCCCCTGCCAGGCTTCATCTTCAACCCGGTATTCGAGGTAGAGTTCTCCCATTGGGGCGAAGTTCATGTAGAGACCGAAAACTCGGCTAATGTCATTTAACCCGGTTCCCAGGTCATGCAGGTTGGCGTAGTGAATGTACGGGACCAACCGTTTGAGCCAGGGAACTAATTTAGACTTTACATTGATATAAGGTCCGAAACCCAACCAAAAACGGCTGATTCCAACGCGGTTTTGAAAGGCAGTGGCCATATAGAAATCGCTGTCATACCGTTCGTAAGACGCCATAGATACGATTTTAGGGGATAAGTATTGAAAAATAACATTAACCCCGTTCCCGTGATCGGTCTGCAGGCCTTCACCGGGGCGGGTCATGCTGTGAAGATAAGAGAAGCTTCCCCTGAGGTGCTCGGAAAAGCGGTACTTCAAATCCAGGCCGCCGACATCATTTTTTTCCCCGGCAGCCGAAAAATGACGCCCGGTATACAGGAGGCCAAAGTAGTTATCCGCGCCGAAATTGAATTTTGTCCTAACAATCCCGAACAGTGCATTTTCTCCTTGATATGGGTTTACACCGTCTTTCCATACCCAACCGGGTGAACGGTCGTCGGAAGCCATCACGGCAAAGTTGATTTTACCGGTAGCGCCGCTGAGTTTGGCAGCCCACCCTGGGTCTACAATAGTACGTGTGTGAATCGGCGAAATCATCATTCCCCTCTCCAATAGGGAGGACATAGAATCATGGACAATGGAAAAATCCAACACGTCCTGGCTTTCCATGAAGAAGGGGCGTTTCTCGCTGTAAAAAACCGGGTATCTCCGGTTGATTTCCATCTGGAATAGATCGCTTTCTACCTGGCTGAAATCCGGGTTTACGGTGGCTTCGGCAGTGATGGAAGAGGTGATACCGTACTTAATCCCTACCCCGATATTGGTATCGTTCGTTTTTTCCCATTTTTCCGCTTCGATTCGGTCTGCATCATGGGAGTAAGTGAAATTCGGGAGGATTTCCAGGTTTAACCCTTTTTTTCCCAGCTCTTTGTAAATGATGGAGTTCATGCAGTTGAGATCGGTTTGTCCCGGTCGCATTTGAGGCCAGGTTCCTGCTGCACCCAGCCGGGTTACCTGCCTGTAAAACATGACGCGCATCCGGGTTTCTTTATTTTTATCTACTTTGTAACGGATGGTTTCTAAAGGGACGCTGATTTCAACCTGGTAACCTTCGGCAGTAATCAAACCCGCACTTTCCCAGATATAGTCCGGCATCACATCCGACCGGCCCCCGGCAGAGCTCAATGCATCCATCTGGATACCGCTGGGATTGACATACAACTCGTAACTGGATTGGATAGTTCCCATACTATCCAATAAAACAGCGATTTGATCATCACTACTGGTTTTATCCCGCTGAGCTACCGATGTTTTAATTTTATCCGGTTGGGAATCATAGCATTTAAAAGCAAAATATATATTTTTGCTATCATATGCGGCCCAAACCAGGGTTTTTTCTTTCATTTCTTCCCCGAAATTAGGTACTATCGTTATAAAAGCTTTATCGATGGGAGCCAACTTCCAAATATTCTCATCCAATTTCCCATCGATGGTAATTTTCTCCGAATCGTCGAGCCTGTCGGCCAAAATGACCTGGTTTTCTTCTACAACCTGGGCGGCCTGTGAATCGACGTTTATTAAACACATCAACACTAAAACCAACAATAAATACAATCCGTATTTCATGTATTTTTCCTCCTCTTACGTATTTGAATTTTGATTTTCTATCTGCGCTTCCCTGATTAAATGTGCGATATGCGAGATAGTGGGTTTTTCATAAAAACGACTTAAATTGATAGGAACTTTATATGTATCCATTAAGCGGGCCATGATCTGGGTGGCCACCAAAGAGCTGCCGTTCAAGCTGAAAAAGTCATCGTCTACTCCAACGAAATCCAAACCCATCATTTCTTTCCAGGTCATGGCAATTTCATGTTCCATAGGATTTAATGAAGGCTCGTTTAAGCCATTGGGTGTGAGTGAAATGCCTTGACCTGCCTGGGCAGGGTTGATTCCTGCAATCTGCGTCCGGGTCTCGGTCTGGGAGGAAACGGTTATCGGTGCGCTTCCACCCAACGAAACACTGGAGGGGTCGATCCAATAGCGTTTTCCTTCGAAAGGATAAGTGGGCAGCGGTACTCTCCGGTGTTTTTCATTACCATGAAAACCTGCCCAATCGATAGTTTGACCTTGCAGCCAGTATTGTCCCAGTTTGTCCAACAAGAAATAGTCATCTGAAACTCTCTCTTGTGGATGTTTAATAGTATTTAAGAAAAAATGGCCGGGTTTTTTGTCGGGATGGACACGAGCCATCATACCGAGGACGCGGCCGGGGCCTATTTCGATGAAAATGCCTTTCTCTTCCTTCAATAATTCTTTCAAACCATCGGAAAAACGAACCGTTGAACACAAATGATCCCCCCAATAGGTAGGATAAGTTGCCTGTTCTGGGTCCGCCCAATAGCCTGTGACATTGGAAATAAATGGGATTCGAGGTTTATGCAATACAAATTCGCGGATTTTTTTCTCAAAAGTATCCCTTATCGGGTTCATTATGGGTGAATGAACGGCATGCCCCATATTTAATGGAACACTGATCACCCTCCGTTGTTTCATCGCCTGCTCAAACTCCTCGACGTCTTCTTTTTTCCCGGAAATAATACAGGTTGGGCCATTGACAATGGAAATAGAAACGCGGTCATTCAATAGGGGTTTCAATTCCGCTTCCGGCAGCGTGACGCTGGACATCTTTCCTTCCGGGGTCAATTGGATCAATTGTCCTCGAATAACGATCATCCGGAGAATATCTTCCAACGAAAATACCCCGGCCAGGCATGCGGCTGAATATTCGCCGAAACTGTAACCGATCATGGCATCGGGACGAATTCCCCAACTTTCCAACAGTTTGGCCAACGCATATTCAAAGCTGAACATAATAGGCAAAGTAATCTCGGGTTGGTGAATCCGGTTGGAATCCGGCTCCGGGTTTTCGGTCAAACCCGGGTACAATATGGTTTTGATATCGAATCCCATCAAGTTTTTCAGCAGGTCGAAACACCGGTCCATTTCTTGCCGGAAAACGGGTTCGGTGCGGTAGAGGTCGATACCCATATCGGCATACTGGGAACCCTGGCCGCAGAACATGAAGAAAACAGGGCGTTTCTCCTCTTTGGCCATCACGATGGGAGAGCGTTGAAATACAAGATTAATCCTGTCATCGGCGACGTCGATATCTTTGGAAGATGCCACCAGCATTCGACGGTAGGGTAAATGCCTGCGCCCGGTTTGCAGGGTATAAGCGGTATCGGCAAAATCCAGGCCGGGGTTCTCCCGTATAAAACAAATAAAATTATCGGTTAATTTCCCCAATGCGGAGGGAGTTTTGGCAGAAAGTAGAACGAGGTTGAATCCTCGGACGGGTTCCGCTCTATTTTTGGAAACCTGGGGTGGGGCTTCTTCCAATATAATATGAGCATTGGTTCCGCCGATGCCAAAAGCACTGACACCGGCACGTCGGGGCTCTTCCGAGGTATCCCAGTTTCTCAACCGGGTATTCATATAAAAGGGGCTATTGTCGAAATCGATCTGGGGATTTGGTGTATTAAAATGGAGAGTGGGGGGGATCATCCGGCGATGTAAGGCCAGGACCGTCTTTATAAACCCGGCAGCACCCGCAGCAGAATAAAGATGCCCCATATTACTCTTCACGGATCCAATAGCACAATAGTTCTTTTTATCCGTATTAAATGCTTTTTTCAGTGCCTCGATTTCCACGGTGTCTCCCAATGGGGTAGCCGTACCGTGGGCCTCGATGTATGAGATGCTTTCAGGCTTAATACCGGCATTTAATTGAGCGCCCCGGATGACTTCCATTTGACCCTGGATACTGGGCGCAGTGTACCCGGCTTTCCGGACGCCGTCATTGTTTACGGCAGTACCTTTTACTACCGCATAAACATGATCCCCATCGGCCAGCGCTCCGGGTAAAGGCTTTAACACAACGACACCGACACCATCCGAGAAAAGAGAACCTTTTCCTTCGGCGTCGAAACTGCGGTTATGGCCGTCGGGGGAAAAGATCATCCCTTCCTGGTACATGTACCCGCGTTTATAAGGATAAGAGATGGACACTCCCCCGGCAAGAGCCATTTCGCATTCCCCGCGCAGTAACCCTTGCACAGCATAATGGATAGCTACAAGTGATGTGGAACAAGCCGTCTGGATCGATACTGCAGGGCCTTTCAAATTAAGTTTATAAGAAATATGCGTACACATGAAATCTTTATTCACTAACTGTGCCACCATAAATCCGCTTAATCCCTGGGTTGAATTGGAAAAATGAATGAGTCCTTCCCAGGAGAAATTCGGGGAAGCACCCGCATACAACCCGATGCGGCGATTGTACGAATAGGGATTGTACCCTGCGTCTTCCAATGCAGACCACACATTCTCATGGAATACCCGCATCTGGGGGTCCATGAGATTGGCTTCCATCGGTGTATACCCGAAAAACCCGGAGTCAAAATACTCGACTCCATCGATAATACCTTTGGCTTTAACATAGTTCGGGCTTTGAAGCATCACGGCATCCATACCGTCTTCAACCAGCTCTTCATCGGTAAAAAAATGAATGGTCTCTCGACCATTTTTCAAAACGTCCCAGTATTCAGTAAGATTCGATACACCGGGGAATTTGCAGGACATCCCGATAACGGCTATTTCTAAGCCGGTTCGATCTTCTCCTGCTTGTTGTCTCAATCTTTCCTGGCTTTTTTCTATGGCTTCCATGATTTCTGCCTCTCTTTGCTGCTCTTCGGATAAACCTATACTCTCATTTCCGCTTTGCTCTTCCAGGAAATGAGATAATGACCGGATGGTGGTGTGTTGAAAAAACGCCACTACCGGCACCTGGATATTGAACTCTTCCTTGATCCGGGAATTGATTTTCATTATGTCCAGCGATGATCCGCCCAGGTCGAAGAAATTATCATCCAAACCGATATGTTCGACTTCCAGTATTTCTTGCCAGATTTTTGCCAATTGTTTTTCTCTACGAGATTTGGGAGATTCGAAAGCCTGTATCTCCGTAGTTCGAACATCCGGCCTCGGTAAGCGTTTGCGGTCTACTTTCCCGATGGAAGTCCAGGGAATAGCATCGATCTGTACAATATAAGCCGGAACCATGTAATCCGGCAGCCGTTGGGACAGTTGAACTTTTATTCCTGCTGCATCGAATTGCCCTTCAGACACGACGTAAGCAGCCAGGAACTGATCGCCGGATTTTCGCTCGAAATCCACTACCACCGCATCCTTGATCGAATTAAGCGACGATAACCGGTTTTCGATTTCCGCCAATTCGATGCGGAACCCCCTGATCTTTACCTGCCGGTCGATTCGACCCAGGAATTCAATATTCCCATCGACTAACCACTTGCACAAATCACCGGTTTTGTAAAAAGAATCCATGGGGCTCTTTTCAAGAAAACCGCCCCCTGGACCCCCGCAAAAGTTTTTGAAAGGGTTATTATAATTTAAGAGAGAATTATCACTATTGTCGGAGTCAACGAGTGATTCTGAAGTAGTTCGACTATCCCGGTACTGCAACCGCCCCCCCACGCAGTGGGGTTTTTTAAAAAGGGTTCTGGTCTTTAAAATGAATCTTTCTGCAGATAATTCGGGGTTGTTTAAGTATCCGCGGGTTATGCCGGGTCCGGCGACGCAGAGTTCGCCGCCGACATTTATGGGTACCGGGTTTTGATTTCGATCCAGGATATATACCCGGTATCGTGCGAGGGGTTTACCGATAGAAACATCTCCTCTCAATGCCGCTGCATCGGAACAACGGTAATATGTTGCACATACAGTGCTTTCCGTGGGTCCATAGGTGTTGTAAACTTCTGCGATTTTTAGCAATTCATCGATATAATCCGCTTTAAGGCGATCCCCGCCGGATATCACGATGCGAAGCGAAGCCAGTAAACGATGAGTATTCGATGGGGCCGGGAGTCCGCTTCGCAGGGCTTTATTCAATTCGTTTATCAACTGTGGGGAACAGGACATCATGCTTACATGCTGCCGGGCAATAAATCCACATAAACCGGGGATATCCCGTACCAACATTTTCCCAGGAATGGCGACTTTCCCTCCATTGAGCAGCATGGGATAAAATTCTTCCACAAATGCATCGAAAGCAAAAGAACCCTGCTGTAAAACGGTATCCGAAGAAGAAAAAGGCCCGATTTCTTTCTCCACGGCATCGACATAATAAGAGAGGTTGCGGTGTTCTACCAACACACCTTTCGGCCTGCCGGTAGTCCCGGATGTATATATTATATAGGCCAGGTTCTCGGGTTGAATAGAACTTCGTTTTTCTTCGCAACCCTTCTTGGTTTTGTTGTTCAGTAAAAAGGTAGACGGTGTTTGGATGATCTCTACACCTTCTATTTTTATTTCGTTTAATAGCGTTTGATCCGAAATACCTGCCACCAGGATTTTTGCGCCGCTGTCGGCCAACATATATCGAACGCGATCCGTAGGTAAATAACTTTCTATGGGCAAATAAGCGCCGCCGGATAACAAGATACCCCATAGTGCAACAGCCATTTCTACAGAAGATTCGATCATTAAGCCGACAATGGAATCAGGTTCTGTACCTTTCTGGCTTAACGCTCTTGCCAGGAAACATGCCCTATCGTAGAGCTCCCGGTATGAGATCGATACAGGGGGGAGTGTCCCGGTACTTTGCATGAAATTGGAGTATCCAACTAACGCGACCCGGTCCGGGGTATTCATTACGATACTTTCGAAACGCTCCAGTACCAGGCGCGGGATATTTTCTCCAATTTTATTCGACGTGTCGTTAAAATCCTCCAACAGTAATTTCTTTTCGCTATCCTCCATTATTTCAATTCCAGACAAACGGACAGCGGGATTTTTCGTCACTTCCCGGATGACATTGCAAAAGTGGCGGGCGAAACATTCCATTGTTCTGCGGGTATACAAACGGGTGCAATACTCCAGGGTAAATTGTATTTCTTCTTCCGCTCCCATTTCCAGTGCATCGATAGTGAAATCGACTTTCGATGTTTGATGGACTTCTTCTTCAGTCGGTTGATAAGAAGAGAAGGTTAATCCTTCCAGTTGGAATTGTGTTGCCTCGAAATTTTGAACGATCAACATGGCATCGAATAAAGGATTTCGGCTGACTTCATTGTCAGCACCGAGGAGCCGGATGATCTCGCGGAAAGGATAAGCCTGGTGCTCATGGGACTCTAAAGTTTCATTTTTCACCGATTCCAGGAAAGCGGTGAATTCCAATTGGCCGAAGGGGTAATTCCGTTGAATTAACGTTTCAATCATCAGACCCATCACTTTTTGTAAATCCGGGTGGAAACGCCCAGCTATTGTTGTACCTATTACGATATCTTCTTGCCCCGTGTAGCGGGAAAGCAATATATTATATACAGATAGAAGCATCATATACAACGTTGTACCTGTTTCACGGGTCAGTTTTTTAACCTGGCGATAAATGGGGCTCTCGGCCTTAAATTCAATGATATCTCCGTCGAATTGCTGTACCGGGGGCCTGGGGAAGTCTGTGGGCATATTTAGTACGGGAACTTCACCAGGGAAGCATTCCTTCCAGTATTCTTCATGCGGTTTTAATTTCCCACTCGACAACTGGTCGTATTGCCATTGGGCAAAGTCTTTGTATTGAAGTATCAACGGGTCCAAATTCTTATCCCCGTACAGCGTCATAAAATCATTTAAAAATAATGAAATGGATGTTCCGTCCGTGATGATATGGTGCATATCGAACATCAATAGATGCTCGTCCAGGGCTAATCGAATCAATCCCAATCGCAGCAAGGGAGCACGTTGTAAGTCAAAGGGTTTGACAAAGGTTTTTAAAATTTCAAAAATCGCTTTGTCTTGTGAAGCTTCATCATCATCGATGTCTTTCAGCTCGTGAAATTGAATATCAAATTGGATTTCGCTGTGAATACGCTGCACGGGTATATCGCTCACCTGGATAAAAGAAGTTCTCAGAGTGTCGTGCCGCCTGATCAATGTATCGATAATACGTTTGAATTTTCCTTCATCGAAATATCCCTGGATGCGGTAAACCGAAGTCATGTTATATGCGGTGCTCCCGGGTGTGAGTTCCTGGAGGATATAAAAACGCCATTGTGCGGAAGAAAGCGGGTAATATTCTTTTTTTTCAAATGGGAAAATGGGTATATAAAATTCCCTGGAGGCACTGGAAATAAACCTGGACATTTCGCGGATATATGGATTTTTAAATACTTCCGTTAATGGTATTCGAACATCGAAGGTTTGTTGAATTTTCGTGTTCAACACCGTTGCTTTCAACGAATGCCCACCCATCTCGAAGAAATTATCGTCGATGCCGATGGAATTAGGATCAACCGATAAAACCCGGGACCAAATTTCCACCAATTTCTTTTCCACTGCTGTACGTGGAGCGACAAATTTATCTCCCACCTTTAATTGTGGAGAAGGCAGCAATTTTCGGTTGACTTTTCCATTCGAGGTTAAGGGAATTTTTTCAATTTGCATAAAATAAGAAGGTACCATATAACCCGGCATAGAACGCGCCAGGAATTCTCTTAACTCCGAAGCTTCCAACTCTTTTTTCCCCACAAAATAGGCACATAAAAATTTTTCGCCGTTCACTTCCTCTCGACTGATAACCACTACATCCGTTACATATTCATGCTCCAATAACCGGTTCTCGATCTCTCCCAATTCGATCCTGAAACCCCTGATTTTAACTTGCAAATCGATCCGGCCCAGGTATTCGATGTTCCCGTCGGGTAACCACCTGCACAAATCGCCGGTCCGGTAAAGCGACTGAATGCGGAATGCGGAATGCGGAGTGCGGAAGGAAGAATTGGGAAGAGAGGGTGATGATTGTGAATGTAGAGACGCTGCGCGCAGCGTCTCTACACATTTAAATTTATTAAATTCGTTAAATTCGTGTAATTCGTGGGCCAAAAATTTCTCTGCCGTTAGCTCGGGATTGTTTAAATACCCGCGGGCAATGCTGTCGCCTGAAATACAGAGCTCGCCCACTGTGCCGATTGGCTGGAGCCTCATATAGCCTGCGCTCAATATATATACCTGTGTATTAAAAATAGGCTTTCCAATAGGGATGTTTTCGTATTCTTTATCCACCAGGAAAGAAGTCGTTACAACCGTATTTTCCGTAGGACCATAATTATTATAAAGTTTGTAGCTTTGGGGTGTATATGAGCGTAATTTATCCCCTGCTGCCAGTAATATACGGAGCGAACGGTGGGAAAGAGTCATAAACTGCTCACACAATTGGGTTGGCAAAAAACTAAAAGTGACCTGTTTTTCTTCAAAAAATGAGTTTAAAAGAAGCAGATCGAACCGGGCTTGTTTATCGACGATATGCAGAACGGCACCCGAAATTAAAGACGGGAATATTTCAAGTATCGACGCATCGAAAGAGAGGGACGCAAATTGCGATGTATGGTCCCGTGAAGTAATGGAATAATATAGGCACTGCCACGTACAGGCATTGACCAGGGACCTGTTTTCGATCAACACTCCTTTGGGCATGCCGGTGGAACCGGATGTGTAGATCACATAAGCCAGGTTCGATGGGGCTGCGGCATACGGCAAATCCAGGGGGGCGGTTTCATCGAGGAATACGGCATCTTGCCCAAGGCTTGCCGGGGAAATTACCCATTTTGCACCGCTGTCTTTTATTATATAATCGGTTCGCGGCTGCGGATATTGGGGATCGATGGGTAAATAAGCGCCCCCGGATTTCAAAATTCCCAATATCCCGATAATCGTTTCTACCGACTGGCCGGCCATAATACCCACAATGGTATCGACGCTTACTCCTTTTTGATGTAAGCTTACGGCAACCCGGTTCGCTTTTTCGTCTAAAGACCGGTAAGTTAATTGCAGGAAATCAGCATCGCTGTCGCTTTTCACTCCGCGAAGGGCCACATGATCGGGCATGGATTCCACGCGGTCCCGGAACAACCGGTAAACGGTCTTGTTAGTAGGAACCTCGAAGGAAGTATCGTTGAAGGTTTCGATAACCTGCTTTTTTTCTTCTTCGGAAAGAAATTCGATAGTGTTTAACAACATAGATGGGTCTTGTGAAACGCACGCGATCAAAGACCGGAAATGACCGGCTATACGTTCGATGGTTTCGCGGCGGAACAAACCCGTATAATATTCCATGGTTATGTAAACCTGGTCTTCAAGTTCATGGACAAAGAAAGTCAAATCGAATTTCGTGACCGTGTTCCGGTACCGAATAGGAGCTGCCTGTTCTGTGCCGAGGAATGAGGCGCTTTTCTCCTGGAGTTGGGCGCGTTGGAAATTCTGGACCACCATGGAGATATCGAATAGAGGGTTCCGCGACGGGTCTCTTTCGACATTAAGGCGGTCAACGATATCTTCGAATTGGACTTCCTGGTTTTCTAACGCACGGACACTATTGGAAATGACTTCCTTTAAAAATTCCTCGTAAGTTTTTTCTCCGTGGGGAGTATTTTTCATCGGGAGGGTATTGATAAACATGCCGATGATGCGCTGTAAATCGGCATGAGGTCTGCCGGCGATACCTGTACCTATGACGATATTTTCTTGACCTGTGTACCGGTAAAAGAGTACATTCAAAACGGCGAGGATATTCATATATAACGTACCGCCGTGTCGATAGCCCAGGGATTTAAACCGTGACACGAGCTCTTGTTCGAGGGTAAAATCGATCTCATCCCCGTGGAAAGAAAACACAGGGGGGCGGGGGTAATCGCCGATGAAATCCAACCGGGGGATATCTTCTTCAAACAATTCTTCCCAATATCGCTGTTGGTTATCGATATGACCGGATTCGACCAAGCGGTTTTGCCACTGGGAGAAATCTTTGTATTGGAGTTCCAGTTTTGGGAGTTCTTCTTCATTGTAGAGGGCTATAAAGTCTTCGATCATTATCATATGGGAAGTTCCATCCGAAATAATATGGTGTATATCGACGATCCAGGTATAACTCCTATCCGGCATCCGGATTAAAGCAGAACGAAGAAGCGGCGCACGAGATAAATCGAAAGGCCGAATGAATCGAGCGACCGTCTTTTCATGAATACTTTCATCATGGATTTCACTATATTCGATGGTAAAATCGGCCGATGGATGAACTCGTTGAACCGGTTCTTCATTTAAAATTATAAAAGATGTACGGAAGCTATCGTGACGTTCAATCAGGCGTTTCAACGCATTTTCTATTCGATTGATTTCCAGGTCTTTATTAAAATTCATCACAAGAGGCATATTATAACCGATGCTTTGAGGGTCCATTTGTTGAAGGACATATACCCGTTTTTGAGCGGAGGAGAGGGGATAAAAATCTTTTTCTTCCGCTGCTCGAATGTTAGAATGCTTTTCTCTCCTGGAATTAGAAATATATTGGGCCAACGCGAAAATTGTTTGTTGTCTAAATATTTCAGCGATTGGGATCTTTACATCCATCTCTTTATGGATTTTCGATGCCAATACAGTGGCTTTTAACGAATGGCCTCCCAATTCGAAGAAACTGGAATGAATATCGATCCTTTTTTTATCGATATCCAGAACTTCGCTCCAAATATCCGCCAATTTATTTTCTATACGGTTAGCCGGACATATAAAGTTTTCTTTTTGAGTTAGCACAGGAGCCGGCAGCAGCTTGCGATCTACTTTCCCATTGGAAGTCAACGGGATTTTCTCCATTTGCACAAAATAAGAAGGCACCATATAACCCGGGATAGAACGCGCCAGGAATTCCCTTAACTCCGAAGCTTCCAACTCCTTTTTCCTTACAAAATAGGCACATAAATATTTATCGCCTTTCACTTCCTCTCGGCTGATAACCACCGCATCTATTACAGATTCATGCTCCAATAACCGGTTCTCGATCTCTCCCAATTCGATCCTGAAACCCCTGATTTTAACTTGCTGGTCCTTCCGGCCTAGAAACTCGATATTCCCATCCTCACGCCAACGCCCCAGATCGCCGGTCTTATACCCCACTGCGTGGGGGGGCGTTTGCAGTGCCGCCCCACTCCGTGGGGTTTTATTGCAGTGCCGGTTCATTGTGCGAGGTTTCGTGAGAGAATCAGGCTCCATTAATATTTGAACTTCTTGACTGTTCTCTTTTTCCCACAGTGTCCTCCGTGAGCTCCGTGAGACCCCTCTTTCACCTTCTGCATTCAGCATTCCGCATTCAGCATTCCACATTAATATGAATTTGCCCCTGGTTAATTCGGGATCGTTCAAATACCCGCGGGAAACACCGTCGCCTCCAACGTATATTTCCCCAACAACACCGATCGCCGAAGGCTTCAACCCATTATCCAGGATGTAAACCGTGGAGTTGGAAATCGGTTTCCCGATGGGGATTTCTTTCCGGCGTTCTTCTTCATCCCCTTCGATCCGGTAGGTAGTAGAAAACGTCGTGTTTTCCGTGGGTCCATACCCGTTAATCATGGTTAAACCGGGATACTGATCCTTGACTTTGTAGATATGGGAAGGAGACAGAACATCGCCCCCTACCAGCAAAGTCTTAAGAGTTTTGAATATTTCGATTTCCGCATCGACGACCTGGTTGAACCACGCCGCTGTCATCCACATGATGGAAATATCATGCTTTTCGATTATACTCCTTAATATACCTGCGGAAAGCAGCGAGTCTTTCTGTGCCAGGAACAATTGAAGACCATTCAACAAACTTCCCCATATTTCGAAAGTGGAAGCATCGAAAGCCAATGCTCCTCCTTGAAGTAACCGGTTACGGGGATCAAAATATACATAATGGGTGTTCTTAACCAATCGAACGATATTCCGATGTTCGACCAATACTCCTTTGGGTTTGCCCGTTGTACCGGAGGTATACATGACATAAGCCCCACAGGAGGAAGAATGCTCCAAACGTCTCGCAGCTCTCGAGTTTTTTATTTTCTCACTGTTTCTTTCATCCCAGGCACACAGGTCATCCAAGTATATGATGGATTCCAGGTTCTCACATTGGCTTTGAAGCGGTTCCAAAATATCCGAATATTGCTTTTGACCGATAAGAACCCGAAGCCCCGAATCTTTTACAATGGTTTTAACCCGTTCCCCTGGGTAAGAAGGCGAGATGGGAATATAAATCCCGCCTGCTTCCAGTATCCCGATCAAAGAAGCCAGCATAAATAGTGTTTTATCGGTTAAAAGACCTACCGGCTGACCGGGCTGGAGGTTAAGTTCCTCCATGAGATGTTCTGCGATCCGCTGAGACAAACGGTCCAGGTGATGATAAGTAATGGACGCACAATCGCTGTAATCGCCTTCTGACTCTTCACCGATCTGCACCGCAGCAATGTGATCCGGGAAAGCGGCTGCCTGGTCCATGAACAAGTCCGCAATGGTTTTTTCCCTGGGGTAATCTGTGGTGGTATCGTTAAAACCGTAAAGAACTTTTTTTCTTTCTTCATCTGAAAGTATATCGATATCCGACAAGGCCACATCGCTGTGAATCGAAACTTCGCAAATTAACTTTTTCAAATGCCGCGCTAACCTTTCGATGGTTTCTCTTTTGAATAGAGCCGTATAATATTCCATATTCACATCGATGATGTCGCTGTTTTCTTCTTCCCAGATGAAAAAGGTCATGTCGAATTTCGACGTATAGGGAATCGATTCAAACGGAAGCGCAGAACTCGAACCGGATACTAAATCGAAGAGTCCCAAATCCCTGGACGGTTTCCGGAAGTTTTGTACTACCATTAATACATCGAAAAGAGGATTCCGGAAAGGATCGCGTTCCATTTCCAGTTTTTCGATCAATTCTTCAAACTGCACGTCCTGGTTTTCAAAGGCTTTGATACTTTTTTCAATAACTTCTTCCAAAAAGGAGTAATATGTTTTATTTCCATCCGGGTGATTTCTCACAGCCAACGTATTGACAAACATCCCGATGATACCCTGGAGGTCCACATGCGGGCGCCCGGCTGTTCCTGTACCGATAATTATATCCGTTTGACCCGTATATTTAAAAAACAAGGTATTCAATACAGCCAGGAAATTCATGTAAAGAGTTCCGCCCACCGTTTTTCCCAATGTTTTAAACCGGGCGGCTTCTTCTCCTTCCAGGCGGAAACCGAATACATCTCCTTTAAAACTAAATTCCCTGGGCCGTTTATAATCCGAAGGTATCTCCACCCGGGAAATCTCGTGGGAATCTTCATATATTTTTAACCAATACTCTTCCTGGGATTTGATGGCCCCACTTTCTATCAATTCATTTTGCCATTGGGAAAAATCTTTATATTGAATTCGCAGCGGTTCCAATTTGTCGATGCCTTCCTGGCGGTAGATGGACATAAAATTATCCGCCAAAATCATATGGGAAATCCCGTCTGAAATAATATGATGTAAATCCGAAAGCCACAGCCGCCGATTATCCGGCAGTATTACTACCGCACACCGGAATAATGGGGCTTTGGTGAGGTCAAAGGGTCGGACAAACGCGGATATAATTGCCGTAATATCATGATTATACCCACCAGATGACTGCTGGAGATCATAATATTCAACTCTACACCCGATTTGCCCCGGATCGTGAATATATTGCACTGGAATATTATCGACTTTTATAAAGGAAGTTCTTAAACTTTCATGACGGATGATCAATCGTTTTAGCGTGGTTTCAAAAACATCTTGATGGAAATCCTCTCCCAATACTACAGTCGAAGGCATATTGTAAGCGGTTCCACCCGGTTCCAATTGTTGAAGGAAATACAACCGTTTTTGCCCGGAAGACAGCGGGTAATATTCCCGTTTCTCTACCGGTTCAATATGGTCGAACGGGTTAATAATGGCACTGCGGATAAACTCCGCTATATTCCGTATTGTCCTGCGAACAAATACTTCGGTTATCGGCATTTCGATGTGGAATGCCTGGCGGACCCTGGCTGCCAATACTGTAGTACTTAAAGAATGCCCCCCAATGAAGAAAAAGTTATCGTCGATACTGATCTTTGTTTTATCCCCAGTTAGAATTTCCGACCATATTTCAACCAATTGCTCTTCGATCTCATCCCGCGGCGCTGCATATTCACTGGCTATACTCTTAAAATCGGGGAGAGGCAGTGCCTTCATGTCCAATTTCCCGTTCGGGTTTAACGGGATCCGGTCGATCTGAATAAAATACGAAGGAACCATATAATCCGGGAGAAAGGTCGATAAGTATTCCCTGAGTAAAGCAGGCATCGACGAAGCCGGTGACACGCTCTCTTCAACAGCGCTGGGTACAAAATAAGCAGCAAGGAATTTTTCTTTTTGAGAATTCTCTTTGACCAAAACCACCGCATCACTGATCGAGTCATGTTTCCGCAGGTGGCTTTCGATTTCTCCCAATTCGATACGAAAACCCCGAATTTTAACTTGCAAATCGATCCGGCCCAGGTACTCGATGTTACCGTCTGGTAACCACCTGCACAAATCGCCTGTCCGGTATAGAGTCTGAGTGTTGAAGGAAGATTTCGGGCGAACACAGGGGTTCGCCCGTACATCAAGGCAAACATTTTCCGGATTGCCATCTTTTTCGTGTAATTCGTGTAATTCGTGGG
>Ga0209593_10000527_pt1 | contig 17832 bp, 14 predicted proteins | sample PPLLaktember2015_3_FD_187260 | JGI IMG/M metagenome (GOLD analysis project Ga0209593, IMG submission 187260) | Freshwater sediment microbial communities from Prairie Pothole Lake near Jamestown, North Dakota, USA - PPLs Lake P7 Core (6) Depth... | ecosystem: Environmental > Aquatic > Freshwater...
ATCCTGCATCGCAGGCGGGACGCCTGCGGCCCCAGTGCAGGCGAGACGCCTGCGCTCCCAGCCGCCGTCCCCTTCGGCTGCCACTTCCTTGGGACGGCTAGTGGTTTCGGTTGGACTGATACCCTTCCCACAGGCACTTCTTTAAATCCACGGTACCGCTTCTCCGAAACTTAACTCCCTCTGCTTTCAGCAGAGCTTTCTGGAGGCCGGCCGGGACGTGCGGGAGCCGGTCAGTCGAGCAACCTCCGGACGCGTTCACGACGCGGTGCCAGGGAACGTCCCCCGGGCAGACATGCATCGCCCAGCCAACCGCCTGGGCAGACAAGCGACCTTCCAGCCGCCTCGAGATTTCGCCGTAAGTGGTTACCCGGCCCGGCGGGACCTCCCGAACGATCGCATAAACCGCGTCCCAGGCGCTCGGGCGGGCTTCCGTGTCTACACGTTTCCCCACAGATCACCGGTACGCACGTCTTTCCCGAGTAGTTTCAGATAATAGTAAAGCTGCCCCTTGTGCTGTCCCAGATGGTTGATCATGTGGAGGATGTGCTGGAACAGGGTGAATTCCACTCCGCCCCACGGTGCGGAAAAACGTTTGTTCAACAGCTCTGCGTCGTCGAGCCCGTTCAGTGTGGCGATTGCAACCTCGCGGTCTTCGGCCAGGAGGCGGAGCGCCTGATCGACGCTTTCCGCCGTCGGGAGTTTCTCGGCCGGCGGCAGCATTTCCTCGGGTGGGATATCTTTGATGTTGACGCCGTCGGGCAGGCCCCAGTCCCCAGTGACGAAGGCTCGGGCGGCCACGCCACAGCCTGACGAACAGTGCATCAGCAATTGGCCGACCGTCATCCAGTTCGAGCCTGTCGCCGGTTTCCAGCCGAGCTGCGCGGGCTCGACGAGTCGAAAGAGCTTCTCTGTTACTTGGTAATTGTTTTCCATTTCCTGCAAGAGCACTTTGACGAGACTCATGGTGCACCTCCCTGAAAGCCCAATTGTGCCTCACGAATGAATGCTTCGACCAGTTGACGGTTTTTCCGGCCATCCGGGCCTTCCACACCGGTATGTGCGTCGACGCCGGCCGGCGCCACTTCGAAAATCGCCCTGCGGACGTTCGTCGCATTGAGCCCGCCGGCGAGGATCAGAGGCCGACCAGCGCGGCTGGCGAGAAAACGACTGACTGCCCAGTCGTGAGTTTTCCCCGTTGCGCCTCGCGCGCCGGTTTCCGGGTCATATGTATCCGTCAAGAAAAAATCGACAAGCTCGCTCTGGGACCGGGCCTCTTGAGCGAGATCAGCCGGGTCAACCTCTCCGACAATCAGACTGCGGATTATCTGGAGGTCCGGAGCCCATTTACGCAATTCGGCCAGATCATCGCGGGTCGGATTTGAGTGGATCTGAACGGTATCCACTCCCAGGTAGCGGGCGAGTTCGACGATCTCCGCCGGAAGTCGGAGATAGGTAATCAAGACCTTTGAGACCCCCGCCGGAAGACTTCCTATGATATCCCGTGCCTGCCGGTCCGGAAGGTCCTCTTGATGATGGGCCAACCGCATGGGAAAACCGATATGGGTCGCACCCGAGTCGCAAAGCATGAACGCCTCGCGCTGGTCCATAACCCCGGCGATCTGGATTATCGGGCGGGTCGTCATTCTGTCTTTCGAGTGTCGGTTGCCGACTTTTCCGCCTGGGGTCTTCTGATGTTGGCAGACGAAACTTCTCTCAGGACGCCGTCAGCCAGCCAATAGGCGAGAAGGCGACGTATCCGGTAGGGATCCGTGGCGATTGACGCTTCGCACTGCGCGGCCGTCTTTCCGAAGACCACTTCGGCCCAGACTTGCCTGACGAACTCCGAGTCGTCCTCACCTTCTGGCCTTCCGGGGCGCTCGCCAGTCGGCGTCAAAACAGTGTCGTCGGGAACCAGCAGGCGCAACTGCTGGTACTCGTCGTATCGTTTCATCCCTTCGAGAAGAGTGGGAACGACGGGCAGCGGTCCGGCAGGCTGGCCCTCGGGTGAAGTGAGCCCCGGTTCATTGGCGGCCGCTCCTATCAGACGAAAACGGCCGAAGACGGGCTTTTCAAGAAGCGCGTACAGTGCCTCTTTGCCCCGCAGGAGGCCGGCTTGACAGTGAAATAGTTGTCCCCTGACAAAGGTCGCCTTCCCTTCAAGGAACTCAGCGGAATTGAGTAGTTCGAGAATGCCTGTGGCTCCAGACGCTCCCAGATGCTGGATCAGAGTCGGCAGATTGAATGAGTGGAGTTCCCCCTCCAAAAGCAAAATGTCGGACCCCAGAGCTGCGGCGCCTGCCCCTCCGGCAGCTAAAACGGCCTTTTCACCTGAAGGCACGGTTTCCGGTTTCCTTCCGAGGGCGGTCGCTGCCGCGACGCCGAATGATCGTGTGGAAAACCGGCGGGCGATTAGAGCCAAGACTGACCGGACTTGGGCGGAGGAAGTACCGGAAAGCGCTTTCACAAGATCAAGGAGCGGGTAATCCGCTGGCTTCCTGATCCAGCTGATCCAACGGGAGGGCAAGTGCAACCTCAGAAGTCTCAGCAGCCGGGCGACCGTGTCTGGTTCGGTCGCCAGGTCACGGCCACCCAGACCGGCCAAAGGGGCGGTCGAGATCCCTGTCGATCCGTACTCATCCACGCAGTACTTCAGGATGAGCCGACGCACGGAAGCGGTTTCAGACTGGGCCAGACGCGTAAGGATCTGCTCAAATGCCAGGCTCCACTGTAGTCCGGGTTCGTTCTGCAAGGCCGCCCTCCGGCCGGCGGCCGCAGGCGCGGGCGGTTCGAGGAGCTTCATCAGCAATTCCGTCGCCTGCTCTACCTTTATCTGCGTGGCGTAGCGAACCAGCTCCCGAAAAGTCGGGAGTGGAGCCGGCAGGGCGGCGATTCGCGCCAGGAGCCTTACCTCCTCAGCAGGCGCCGTGCTGTCCGGAGGCGGAATAGACCCTAGCACACCAACCAAATCCCTCGTATATTCCCAGTCGGGTTCCAATTCCTCCTCGAGCAGATACTCCAATCGCTTCCAGATATCGGCGCGGGCCGATTCGCCATGAACCTGCAGCAATGAGATCAGGATGCGACGGCCTGCCTTTTCTTCCCTCCGTCTCAGATCGTTAAGCAAATTCAAAGGAGAGAGCACCGGGAAGAAGGACAAGAAGCGGTGCAGGAGCTCGTGCTGCACGGGATCCGGCACAGAAGCCTCGAATCGATGCCATTGGATTTTCCCGGCGGCTTTGTCCCAGAGCGGGTTGGCCTGGATGGATGGTATCCTCTCTTGAAGAACCAGTTGCCGGGCCGACTCAAGGATGGAGACAGCTCGACCGGACGCGCCCCGGTTAAATTGTTCAATCGCAGTCTGAAGCATCTGGTCAAAGCGCTCCAGACTCTCTTCCGGGGCCTTGCTCAGCTCCACTATCCGCTGCATCGCCCTAAGGCGGGTGTCCGAGTAATTGATTGGCCGCTCGACTTTTGCCGGGGTTTCTCCGGGCGCCGAAGGGGCAGCCGAAGGCAGTGGCGGAGGAGCGGGCACGACCGCCCAGTCGGGGACGCTGCCTCCCAAGGTCCGCAAGACGCTGGGGACATCCGCGTTCAGCCCCATGGTCTTTAGCTTGTCGAGCCTCTCATCCAGCTGTTGAGGATTGTCGGCGGTCCTCGTGACGGCTGCGAGCAGTTGAGAGACCACTTCCTGACTCGCGGACGAACTGCTGGTTTTGGGCTCTTGAATGAGGGTACGGGCCATCTGCTCGAGCAGCGGAACCAGGCGCCGAGCGAGGCCGTCGGAGAAGGCAGATAGTTCTTGCTCGCGCCCCCCGGTCTCTGGACTCGAAAGCTCGCTGTCCGACGTTCGGCTATCGCGAACTGGCTCGGGTCCGCCCGCAAGAAGCTGCGCAATTGCCGAACGGACCTTACCCCGGGCGTCAGCCGGACAGACGTTTACAAGAATCGGACCGAACTCGGACAGGAAAACCTTCATTTCCTTTTTCGGCAGCAACTGCAGGCGAGCGAGTTGGTAAATCCGGGTCAGCGCCTTCGTCAGTGGTTCACCCAACTCGCCGGGATCGGACTTTGCTGCGGCGGTGGCCCAGGACACCAGGTGCTGAGCCAGGACTCGTGCAGGGCTCAGCATGAGAAGCCGCACAGAGTCGGCTACGAGCAAAGGGGGGACCGCATCGGCCAGGTACTGGTCTAGCTCGTCCAGGGCTTCTCGTACTTCATTCCGTTCGCCTCGATCCATGCTCCTTGCCCCAGGATGAAGACCGTTGTTGCCAAGTATCCCAGAAACCCGCCAAAAGACGAAGCTGTTTATTAAGTGGTCTTCTAAAATAACGCGAATCTTCTCATTTTCGATGATATGTGATAACAAAGTGACGTCTCGTTAAACTCTCACCTCTCCAACAAAAGGAGTAAGTATGGCGAAGATCATGAGATGCCGTGACGTCGGCGTCGACTGCGACTTCGAAGCACGCGGCAACACAGTGGAAGAAGTGCTCCAAAAATGCCGTGAACATGCGAGAGCGGCACACGGTATCAGCGATATTCCTCCCGAGCTCGTTACCCGGGTTAAAGCCGCAATCCGGGAGGAAGAGCCGGTCACCCGGCGGTAAGAGCGGCGCACGGGTATTAGGCCGAAGGGGCCAGGGTCTGGAGGCCTGGGAGCGCAGGCGTCTCGCCTGCACTGGGGCCGCAGGCGTCCCGCCTGCTCGTGCCTTCGGCAACATTGATTTTGAGAGCGGCACGAGCAGGCGGGACGCCTGCGGCCCCAGTGCAGGCGAGACGCCTGCGCTCCCAGGGTTCCGGGCTATATACCCTTTTTCAACACCGACGCTACGCTTGCGGCTGTTCAGGAGGCATCCGATGACAGGAAGGAGACTGCTGATCCCGCTCTTGGGTTCGACTTGGGCCATCGCATCGTCAATTGCTCCAGACAGTCCTGCCGAGGTGAGTTTCAGGGTCACGTACCCGGAAACCCTCCACAAAGGCCCGTTGGACGGTCGCCTGCTCCTCTTGATCTCCACCAACGACAAGGAAGAGCCGCGGTTCCAGGTGAACGACAGCCCCAACACCGAGATGGTCTTCGGGATAGACGTCGAAGGCTGGATCCCCGGCCGCACCGCAGTAATCGACGCCTCGGTCCTAGGCTACCCGCTGACCAGTCTTTGCCAAATTCGTCCGGGTGAGTACTGGATCCAGGCGCTGCTTCACCGGTACGAGACATTTCGCCGCTCAGACGGGCACGAGGTTAAGCTCCCCATGGACCGGGGCGAGGGACAGCAGTGGAACCGGGCGCCGGGGAACTTCTACAGCACCCCTCGCAAGATAAGGATCAATCCGGGCGAAGCTGCAGCGCTTCAGCTCGTTCTTGACCAGGTGATTCCGCCGATCGAAGCTCCTGCCGATACTCGCTACGTCAAGCACGTGCGGATTCAGAGTGAACTGCTGACGAAGTTCTGGGGCAGACCCATGCACCTTGGCGCCCACGTGCTCTTGCCCCACGGTTTCGAGGAGCACCCGGACGCGCGTTACCCGCTGGTGATCTTTCACGGGCACTTCCCCGCCGACTTATTCGGTTTCCGGGAAACCCCTCCTGACCCTGATCTCGTACCGGAACGCAGTGAACGTTTTAACTTGGAGGGGTACAACCGAATCGTCCAAGAGCACGCTTACCAGTTTTTCCGGGACTGGATCGGACCCGATTTCCCCCGGGTCCTCGTCATCGAAATCCAGCACGCCAACCCTTACTACGACGACTCTTACGCCGTCAATTCCCAGAATCTTGGACCGTACGGAGACGCCATCAATCAGGAGTTGATTCCGCATATCGAGCGGCAATTCCGGGGCATTGGCCAGGGTTGGGCGCGTTTCACCTACGGTGGTTCCACAGGCGGATGGGAAGCGCTCGCTTCACAGGTCTTCTATCCCGATCTTTACAACGGCTGCTGGGCTGCGTGTCCTGATCCGATCGATTTTCGGGCGTACACCGTCGTGAACATCTACGAAGAACAGAACGCGTACTACCTGGGTGACAAATGGAAACGGACTCCGCGTCCGGGAATACGGAACTACCTGGGGCATGTCTCCTCCACCCTCGAGCAGATGAACCAGCGCGAACTGGTGCTTGGAACCAAGAGCCGGTCCGGTGATCAGTGGGATATCTGGGAAGCCGTGTTCAGCCCTGTCGGCGCGGATGGGTACCCAAAGAGAATCTGGGACAAGCGTTCCGGGGAGATCGACCATTCGGTCGCCGGCTACTGGCGCGGACATTATGATCTGCGGTACATCATGGAACGCGACTGGAAGACGCTCGGGCCGAAGCTTCAGGGGAAGGTTCACATCTACTGCGGAGACATGGATACCTTCTACCTGAACAACGCCGTTTATCTCACGGAAGAGTTTCTCAAGAATACGAAAGATCCCCATTACGAAGGCGAAGTGGATTACGGAGACCGCGCGGAGCACTGCTGGAATGGCGACCACACCCGGCCGATTGCCATCTCACGGTTGCGCTATCACCAGATGTTTATCCCTCGTGGCGTGAAACGGATCCTGGCGACCGCCCCCGCCGGCGCCGATGTGAAGTCGTGGCGATACTGAGGGGGAAACAGACGAACACGGACTGACACGGACAAACACGGACGTGGTAAATCGGCTTTCCGTCCGTGTTTGTCCGTGTTTGTCCGTGTTCGTCCGTGCGTTGCGAGGGCGAATCTCACCAAGAAGTGTTACAATCCTGCCCGCCAATCTTCTGAAGGATTTGATCATGTTCTCATTGCAGCGACTTCTTGGAAGGGATCAGCGTTTCTTTGACCTGTTGGAGGCAGGCGCTGAAGAGGCGCGCCACAGCGTGAAGGCATTGGTCGACTTGCTTCAAAAACCGGAGCAGGAGCGGTCTCTGGACGAGTTTGTGCTCCGGCGGCGCCAGGAAAAGCGCATTTCCGAGGAGATATCAGCAGAGGTATGCCGGACTTTCGTGACCCCGCTCGAGCGAGAAGATATCGAAGCCCTCTCCTCCGCGCTGTATAAGATTCCGCGCACAATCGAGAAGTTTAGCGAGCGGATGTTGCTCTCTCAGCGCCTCAACAACGGCGCCGACTTCTCCAAGCAGACGCGGGTGTTAACCCAGACCATCGACGTGCTCTCGACAATGGTCGGTCAGCTGCGTCGCAACCCGAATCTCCAGAAAATCAAGGAACAGAACGACCGTCTGCAATACTTCGAGCAGGAAGCGGATCAGCTTATCCTGATGCACCTGAAAGAGCTGTATAGCGGGGATTATCAGGCCTTGCAGGTGATCGCTTTGCGCGACCTCTACGAACTGTTGGAGAAGGTGATCGACAGGTGCCGGGACTGTGGGAATATCATCTTCCGGATCGTTCTCAAGCACTCGTAGCATCCGACACTTCCGCACATTATGGGATTGGTTCTCTCCGTCATCCTCTTCGCGCTGATCTTCGAGTATGTGAACGGTTTTCACGACACCGCCAACTCCATAGCCACCGTTGTCTCCACCAAGGTGCTCACTCCCCGGCAGGCAATCATCTGGGCGGCGTTTTTCAACCTGGCCGGGGCCCTCACCGGGACGGCGGTGGCCACAACCATCGGCAAGGGCCTGGTCGACACGAATTTCGTCGATCTCACCACAGTTTTAAGCGCGCTTCTCGGTGCCGTGGTGTGGAACCTGCTGACTTGGTGGCTCGCCTTACCCTCGAGCTCGAGTCATGCGCTGGTCGGAGGACTGTGCGGTGCGACTCTCGCTTCTGCAAACGGAGCCTGGGGCGTGATCAGGTGGTCCACCCACGATCAGCAGACGGGACAGCTGGAAGGCGTCTGGCCCAAGGTGATCCTTCCGATGTTTTCATCCCCGGTGCTGGGGATGTTGATCGGGTTTGTCGTCATGGGCCTTCTGCTCGTCGCCCTGCGGTCATGGTTGCCCTATTACGTAAACCTCATCTTTGGCAAGGCCCAGCTGTTCAGCGCCGCGTTCATGGGTTTCAGTCACGGGACAAACGACGCACAGAAGACCATGGGCATACTCTCGCTAACCATGTTTACCGCGACGGGTTCCGGAGTCTTTGGCGACCTGCCCGACTGGCTGTCCTTTTTAAAGATGCCGGTTTTCTATGTGCCATTGTGGGTGAAAATCATATGTGCGCTGACCATGGCGGCGGGAACCGCGGGGGGCGGCTGGCGGATCATCAGGACACTTGGACACAAAGTCGTGCGTCTGCAGCCGATCCATGGTTTTGCGGCCGAAACGTCGGCAGCTGCGGTGATTCAGATCGCCACCCACTGGGGAATTCCGGTTTCCACCACGCACATCATCTCCACTTCGATCATGGGAGTGGGGGCGACCAAACGCCTGAGCGCCGTCCGATGGGGACTGGTTGAACGGATGCTGTGGGCTTGGGTTCTGACCCTGCCGGTCACGGGGTGTCTGGGGTTTCTGTTTGAGACCTTACTGCGGGGTCTTTCGCGGAACTGACAAACTGACAAACTGACATGAGCTTACGGCCCTTGGTTTATGTCTTTTGTCAGTCTGTCAGTTTGTCAGTCTGTCAGTCTGTCAGTCTGAAGAGCTACTTCACTCCCAGCTCATTCTTCGCGCTCTGGAGCAACTTCGGAACGCCCACCAGATTGTGATACGACTGTTTGTACAGGTCGTTCAGTTGCTTACGTGCGTCCGAAGAAGTGGGGCCGTTCAACACGGCTGAACGCGCAAAGGAAGCACACGCTTTGTCAACGATGCCGGCGCGCCAGTACAACAAGCCCAGCCGGTAGTGGGCCATGTCGTTCTTGGGGTCAAGCTTGGCCGCTGCGAGAAAGTGCTTCTGAGCGTCAGGGAAAGCATTTTTCAGATAGTCTTCCTCGCCCAAGGCCCTGAGGCAATACGCGCGAATCTGATCGCTTTTGGTCTTCCATTCTGCGGCGTCCTGTCCGCCCGGAGCTTTCATCGTTTCGAGGGCTTTGAGCCCTCGGTTGGCGAAACTCGCCGCCTTCGTGAGATCCTGCCTGCTCCAGGCCGACGAAATCGCCTCCACCAGCATTTCGACGTTGCCCGGGTCGTGCTGCAGCGTCTTGTCGGCCCATTTCGAGAAATTCACCCGGTCGTTCATCGATTGATAAGCCTTCGCGACGAAATAGGCGGTCGCGCCGTTGGGGCTCTGCGCGTACAGCCGAGTGCCGAACTCAACCAGCTTCTGGGGGCTATTCAGCTTCTGGTACGCCTCGGTCGCAGCCGCCATCGCATAGACGTCTGTCGGCCGGTATCGCAAGTATTCTTCAGCCAGGGTCGCCAGTTTCTGCCATTCGCCCGCGCGGCGTGGCTCGGCATAAAACTGCGCGTATAGTTGGGAAACGTGAGTATCCAGATCTGACTTCGAATACTTCTTCACAAATTCCATCACTAAGGCCTTTTTCTGAACGGCGTTGGCTTCGCCATTCGCCTTCTGGTATAACGCGTACTCCTCTTCGTACGTTGCGCTCTGCGCTGCGCCTGCCTGCGCGAAAGTGATCTGCCAGGAGAAAAAGGAGAGAATCAACAACACCACGAACCGATGCATGGCATCCTCCTTCACTGTGGAGAGTTAAACCTTACGTTCCATTGCTGGGCCGAAGACTATCAGAGGCAGCAGACTCCATCAAGCGAAAGAAAGCGAAGTTAATGGTTTTTTCGCGGCTCCGTCGGTGGGCTGGACCGCCGGACGGTCCGCGAGTCGGACCAAGGAAGCGGCGCCGGTTTGTTTTGGCCCCCCGGCGGGGCCGGATGTCTGTAGTATCAGGGTAATCCGACAAAGCAGAAGTCAGAAGTCAGGAGTCAGAAGTCAGAATGAAGCCAGTAGAGGCTCAGGCGTGTTCTGGCTGTGGGTCTTTATTCTGACTTCTGACTCCTGACTTCTGACTACTGCTTTGTCGGATTACCCTGATACTACAGACATCCGGCCCCGCTGGGGCCAACACAAACCCCTTTCCCTCTTTGCCCCTTCCTTAGTTTGTGGTTTGATGCTGCCATGCGAAGAAGAAGCAGCTTCATGGCGGCGGTCCTTTTGGCTTTATTGACTCTCGATCTGGTCCAAGCGCAGCCGCGCATTACGTCTCCCCCAGAGTTCTTCGGATTTCGGTTGGGCAGCGACCGGAAAATGGCGCGCTGGGACAAGCTGGTGGATTACTACCGGCTTCTTGAAAAAGAGGGCGGCGGCAAGCTGAAGTGCATCGAGATGGGCCCGACAACCGACGGGAATCCTTTTCTCCTGGTGATCATCTCGTCACCCGCAAATCTCACCAACTTGGAACGACTGAGACAGGTCAACAGCCGCATCAGCGATCCGAGGGGCCTATTGGAGCAGGACGCCAGAAAGCTGGTTGCGGAGGGGAGAGCCGTCGTCTGTCAGTCGATGAGTCTCCATGCGACCGAAATCGGCGGGGCGCAGATGGCGCCGGAGCTCGCCTACGATCTGCTCACCCGGCAGGACGACGAGACGCGACAGATCCTGGAAAACGTCATCTTCCTGCTGGTGCCGTCTTTCAACCCGGACGGCTTGAACATGGTGGCTGACTGGTACGCCAAGAAACTCGGCACGGAGTATGAGGGCGGAGACCTGCCTTGGCTGTATCACAAGTACGCCGGGCACGATAACAACCGCGACGCCTTCCAGTTGAACCTGCCCGAATCCCAATACATGGCCAAGATCCTGTTCACCGATTGGGTCCCTCAGGCGTATATGGATCATCACCACATGGGCAGTTACGGCGCACGCATTTATGTACCTCCGTACGCCGAGCCGGTCCGCCCGCACGCCGATCCCCTTGTCTGGCGCGAGTTGAGTTGGTACGGCGCCCATATCGCCTGCAAGGAAGAAGAAGCCGGGATGTCGGGCGTCCTCAACATGGCTCAGTATTCCGGCTGGGGCCATTTCGGGTTTCATTGGGTGACGCCCTTCCACAACATCACAGGGATGCTCACTGAATCGGCGAACGCGAAGGTGGCGACGCCGATCTTCATTCACCCCGATCAGCTACGGGGCGGCGCGCGGGGACTCCCCGCCTACGAGGAGCAAACGACATTTCCGAATCCCTGGCCGGGCGGATGGTGGCGGCTGCGCGACATCGTCGATCGGCAAAAGATCTCCGCGTGGGCGCTTCTGGATCAGGCGGCTCGGAATCGCCCGACTGTCCTCTGGAATGCCTATCTGAAGGCGCGTCGGCAGACCGAACGAGGCGCCCAGGGAAAGCCGGCCGCGTACGTGGTGAGCGCCGACCAGCATGACCGGGTTACGGCCATGAAGCTCCTCCATAAGCTGACGCTCCAGGGTGTCGAGGTCAGAATGTCGCGCAGCCCGTTCGTCACCGCGGCCGGCGTTTCCTACCCTGCCAATTCCTATATCGTCTCCATGGAACAGCCGAAAATGGGCCTCATTCGGTATTTGCTCGGTCGCACCTTCTATCCGGACAATGAGTGGACCCGGTCGAAAGACGGCTCACCGATCCGGCCGTACGACATGGCAACCGATACGATGTGCGAATTCATGGGCGTCCGCGTCGACCCGGTCGACCAACCGGTGACCGGTGAGCTTCCGAAAGTCCTATCGGCAGTCCCGCCCGCGGGAACGGTCGACAAGGGATCGGCCGCCTTCGTCCTGGACGGCCGGCTGAATGACAGCTTCCATGCGGTTAACTTTCTGTTGGATCAAGGCAGGTCGATCCGCCGTGTTGACACCGCTTCGGAGGGCCTCCGCCCCGGAGATTTCCTGGTTGATTCAGTGCCAGAGTCGGCGCTCGAGCCCATAGCCAATCTGACGGGCGTCGACTTCAGAGGTGTGAAGAGGCCCGTCAACGAGGGGACCCACGAGTTGAAGCGGCTTCGGACCGGGATGTACCAGCGTTATCGGGGCGGGAACATCGACGAGGGCTGGACCCGGCTTGTTTTGGAGCAATTCCGCTTTCCGTACACTTCCCTGATGGACGCCGACATCAAAAAGGGCGCACTCAACGACAAGTTCGACGTCATCATTCTCCCTGACGATTCTACTTTCATGCTTACCGGAGACCCGGCGGATGACCGCCGGGACGAGAGTCGTGGAGCAGGGACTCGGTGGCGCGAGGAGCCTTTTCCGCCGGAATACAGAAGCGGACTTGGCAAGGAAGGCGTCGAGGCTTTGAAGGCTTTCGTCCAGCAGGGTGGAATCCTTGTCACGCTCGGCCGGTCGACTGGTTTCGCGATCGATAAGCTCGAGTTGCCGATCCGGAATGTAGTTGCCGACCGCCCGGCGAGGGAGTTCTTTTGCCCGGGGTCGACGCTGCGCACGCGATTCGACAACACCAACCCGCTCGCCTACGGAATGCCCGAGGAGGGACTCGTTCTGTTTTTTTACAGTCCGGCGTTCGAGATCCTCCCCAACGATTTCAATGAACGCTATGAAGTGGTTGCGACATACGCGGACAGGGACATTCTGCAGAGCGGCTGGCTAATCGGCGGCGATGCGCTCACGAAGAAGCCGGCCATGATTGCGGCCGGTTACGGTCAAGGGAAGGTGATCCTTATCGGATTTCGCACCCAGCACCGGGCCCAAACGCACGGTACTTTCAAGCTCCTGTTTAATGCGCTGATGCGGTAGGCGCGTGCAATAGTGCCGTAGAAGGGTGGGTTTCGAATCCGGCCGCCGTTTTTGCCGGCGGATTGAAACCCACCAGTTGCACGGTCGCGCTATGCACGCTTTGAGCACGATCGTGCCGGTGGTGGGTTTCAATCCGCCCGCAAAAACGGCGGCCGGATTCGAAACCCACCCTACGGCACGCCCTCGCACCCTGGTTCAAAGATACGTGTAAAGATCAGCCTCTCCCGCCGCACTCCAAAAGGTCCGGTGCCCCGAGTTCAATTAGAGCAATTGCCCTTAAGACAGCCGGGAAAATCTCCTTGCTTTTCCACCCACCTTTGTTGACGTTTTCCGCAAGTCGTTGATTTGACACACCAGTCAAGTTGGGCACGGTTCTTGCTTTACCAACTCTTGCGGCGAGTTGCGGAAAGGAGTGTCGAGCGTGGGAGAGTTAATGGGCCGGGGCGGTGCGGAGAATAACGTCAGCTGCTTGGGGGAGGCCGCAATGAGTCGCATGCGACGGGAACAGGAGGGCGTTGACGCTCGCCGAGGATGCGCCCTTGAGGGCGCGAAAGCGGGGGAAAGGACTCCGGCAGAGGGATCCGGTATCGGTCTCTGGTCATGGCACCCTCAGTTGCGCGAGTTTTTCTATTCCAGGGAGTGGCTGGAAGTCTTTGGCTTGCCCCCCGACGCCTCACTGACCGATGACGACTGGCTCACCTTGATTCATCCGGACGACCGAGATCTGGTCCGAACGGCGGTGGAGTCGGCCCTTGGGACCCGAGGCCCGTGTGACGTGGAGTTTCGAGTCGTATGGCCGGATGGCACGAGGCATTGGGTGCTGTGCAAAGGACGCGCCATCGGACGGGGCCCGCAGGCCACTATCCGAGGAATCGTCCTGGATCTCACGGCACGCAAAGAACAGGAGCGTGAGCGTCATCGTGCGGCAAAACAGAAATATGAAGGGCAGCTCCGCCTGCTCGCTTCTGAGCTCGCACAAGCGGAACAACGGGAAAGGGACCGCATGGCCCAGATCCTGCACGATCACCTGCAGCAACTGCTTGTCGCAGCCAAGTTCCAGGTAGATAGCCTGGACAGGTTTCGGGTGCAGAATCCGACGGTAGCCTCTCGCTTCGACGTGCTGGAGGACCTTCTCAGGGAGGCGATTCAAACCTGCCGATCTTTCGCGGTCGAACTTAGCCCCGCGGCTCTCGATTTGGGCTTGGGTCCCGGCTTGAAGTGGCTGGCTGGATGGATGAACGAAAAACACGGGCTTTCGGTAACTGTGGACGTCCGCGGCGACTGTCAATCTTGCGACAAGGAGCTACAATTGTTGCTTTTCCAGTTCGTTCAGGAACTGCTTCTCAACGTCGTGAAGCACGCAAACGTCGACCATGCGGAGGTTCGGGTAGAATGCTTGGCAAAAAGAGCCATTCGGCTGACGGTCCGAGATCGTGGGGCCGGGTTTGATCCGACAGCGGTGCGGCGCGGCGAAGGGAGCGAGTGCCCGAGCTACGGGCTGTTCAGCATCAAACAGCGAGTGGAACTGATTGGCGGAAAGCTGAGGATTCGCAGCCGGCCCGGACTCGGCGCCCACGTTGAACTGATAGTGCCGCAAGTGTAAGGAAAGCGGGGATGGACGGAATGGACGCTGTGGACGAGGCGGACATCGCTCTGTCCACCTCGTCCACCGCGTCCACTCCGTCCATAACGAATGCTAAAAGAACGGGAAATACTTCTTCACGTCCTCTTTTCTCAGCTGAGACCCGTATTCTGACACCTCAAAAGCTTCTGCGTAGACGATCTTAGAACCCTTGTCCTGTCCGTAGAGCTCGACCAGCTTCGCCCGGTACCTGTCAGCCTCCCGCTTGTTCTGCGGTTTGAGTTGCTCGCCCAGCCACTCCCGGCGCCCCGTCTGCGGAACCTTGTCCAGTTCGTTTCGGTTGTACGGCAGCCATTCGTACATCTGCGATTCATGGCAGTGGTACATGTCGATCTTCTTCTCAATTACGTCGTCGATACCCACCAATACGTCAGGATTGAAAGGCGTGGGTTTGGTGAACCGGTCGGAAACGTAGATGAAAATCGGGTTTTTCAGCAGATGCGGCGTTTGGGCCACGACATTCGGGACGGTGACCATATAGGCGGCATCGCGAACCAGCAATCCGGTATTGCGATGGTCCGGATGGTAGTCGTCCGGACGAGGGGTGAACACCAGGTCCGGTTTGAATTCCCGGATGATTCGGATCACCTCTCGGCGGTTCTCCAGCGTCGGCATCAGCTCCCCGTCGTGGTTACCCAGGACCACGTACTCGGCGCCGATGGCCTTGCCCGCACACTGGGTTTCCTTGTACCGCCGCTGTGCCAAGGGTCCCCCTCCCATTTCTTGATGCCCGGCGTCGCCGTTGGTCAGAGACACCAGCATGACTTTGTGGCCCAGCTGGATGTATTTCGCCATTGTTCCGCCCACTTTTTCCGGGTCGTCCGGGTGAGCGCCGAAGACTAGGAGTCGGAGTTGATTCGCAGGCTGCTGCTGTTGGGACAGAACGAGTCCCGAGGCGAGAATGGTCACCAGGATCAGGATCGAGCTCAGCTTCATAAGTTTTGCTCCTTAACAGACATTCTAACGCGGACCGGCACGGACGAACACGGACCAACACGGACGGACACGGACTACTGGTCAGCCGTCAGCTGTCAGCCGTCAGTCTTTCGTGAACTTCCCGTCGATTTGCCGCCAGATTCCACGCGGGTTCGCGTCCTGCAGTTCCTCGGGCAGGGCCCACTGGGGAAAATCCTGGTAACAGACCGGCCGGGCAAAACGGTAGATGGCCGCGGTCCCGACCGAGGTGAATTTCGAATCAGTGGTGGCCGGGAACGGGCCTCCATGGTGCATAGCCGGGCAAACCTCGACGCCGGTGGGGAAACCATTAAAGATGAGGCGCCCTGCCTTCTCTTCCAGCAGATGCACCAGTCCTCGGTGTTTGGCCAGATCCTCCTCGGTTCCGTGAATCGTAGCGGTGAGGTTTCCGGACAGGCCGGCTGCAATTTCCTCCATCGTCTCAGCGGATCGACAAGCGACCAGCACCGTGCAGGGGCCGAACACTTCTTCGCCGATCCAGGGGTTCTGGAGGAACGTCGCGTCATCCGTGAGGACGAACGCTGATCCCGCCTGCGTTCCGGCTTCGCTTGGGTTCGCCGGAACCCGGACAGCTACCTTCACGCCCTCAGCTTCCCGAAACTGCTCGAGGCCACGTTCATAGGCATCTCTGATTGCTGGATTGAGCATGGTTCCGGCCGGTGTTTTCTCAAGCAGCTGCCCGGTCTCTTGGATGAGTTGATCCAAGCCGGCGGATCGGATGCCGAAGACCAGGCCGGGGTTGGTGCAGAACTGACCGACGCCGAGGCAGACCGACTGAGCCAAACCTGCCGCAATTTGCCCCGAGCGTCGAGAAAGCGCGCCAGGAAGCAGGAACACCGGGTTCACACTGCCCATCTCGGCGTACACGGGAATTGGGTCGGGACGCGAAGACGCGGCGTCAAAAATGGCTTTCCCGGCTCGGTATGAACCCGTAAACCCGACCGCGGACGTCGCCGGGTGTGTCACCAAGCCGATGCTGGTTTCGGGGGCTTTCGAATGAAGCAGGGAGAAGGTCCCCGGGTGTAAGCGGCACCGCCAAACAGCCTCACGAATCGCCATTCCAACCAGCTCCGAGGTCCCGGGATGAGACGGATGCGCCTTGACGACAACCGGACAGCCGGCTGCGAAGGCGGAAGCCGTGTCGCCTCCGGCAACGGAGAAGGCAAGCGGGAAATTGCTGGCGCCGAAAACGACAACCGGACCGAGTCCGGTGAGCATGCGTCGGATATCGGGCTTGGGCGTCGGCTGCCGATCGGGCTGGCCTCGGTCTATGCGCGCGTCGACCCAGGAGCCTTCGGTGACGAGTTGGGCAAACATGCGCATTTGGCCGACCGTTCTCTGACGCTCGCCCTTCACGCGGGTTTCAAGCAGTCCCGTCTCTGCACAAGCGCGCTCCACCAAATCGTCTCCGAGCGACTCGATCTCCCGGGCGACCGCCTCCAGCAGGCTCGCTCGCTTTTCGGGCCCGAGTTTCCGACTGGCTCGAAACGCGTCGGCAGCCAGCGTGAGCGCATGGTCAATCTCGTCCGGCGTCGCTTCGTGGAACTCCGGGTCGAGCTCTTGGAGGGTGGCCGGATTGACGGCTCGAAATGTCGGTTTTCCCTCACGTGATAAAGACCGGCCCACCAGGTTTTCACCGTGCAGTCTCATTGTCATTGTCCTTACTTACTCCACCACGTTGACGAGTGCGCCAATCGGGTCGATCGCGATCGTGATCTCATCTCCAGAAAGAAGGGTCAAACCGCTGGGAGGAACAACCCCGGTGCCGGTCAGCAGAAAACAGCCCCGGGGAAAGCTATTGTGACGGAAGAGGTACTCGACCAGTTCTTCGGGGGTCCGTTTCATCTCGCTTAGCCGGGTGTGGCCGGAGAAGATCTCTTGCCCCTGTCGGCGAATCACCATCCGGATCTCCGTCGAGCCAGGCAGGGACTCGCTTCGCACGAGTAATCCGGGACCGAGGCTACACGACCGATCATAGACTTTCGCTTGGGGGAGATACAGCGGGTTGGCGCCTTCGATGTCCCGGGCGCTCATGTCATTGCCGACTGTGTAACCGAAAATGCGGCCGTTGGAGCTGATGGCCAGCGTCAGCTCAGGCTCGGGCACCGTCCAGCAGGAGTCCCGGCGTACGACGACCGCCTGGCGGTGGGTCACGGCGCGATGTCCGGTCGATTTGAAGAAGAGCTCGGGGCGTTCGGCCTCATAAACCCGATCGTAAAAACTCTGTCCTCCGGCCTGGCTTGCTTCCTCCATCCGCGCCGTCCGGCTTCGAAAATACGTCACTCCCGCCGCCCACACCTCCTGTCCGACGATGGGGGGCAGCAGGTTGTCGAGGCCGAAGGAGTCGAGGGGGACCGAGCGCTGGGTTTCCAAATAAGACGCCAGGTCGTCCTGCTGGAACAAGCTGTCCCAGGGGATGTCGGGGAATAGTCGGTATTTTGAGCTCTGTTCGACGACGATGCCATCGGGGGTGCGATATATTCTCATAGAGCCCTCTGCTTTCAGGAGCGTCCCACTGGGATACGCGGGCGGAGTGGCACGGTCCCTTTCGGAGTGCGGTGGCCTTGACCTGATCCTTACACGAACTTTTTTGATTCCAGCGGA
>Ga0209593_10000533_pt1 | contig 17625 bp, 12 predicted proteins | sample PPLLaktember2015_3_FD_187260 | JGI IMG/M metagenome (GOLD analysis project Ga0209593, IMG submission 187260) | Freshwater sediment microbial communities from Prairie Pothole Lake near Jamestown, North Dakota, USA - PPLs Lake P7 Core (6) Depth... | ecosystem: Environmental > Aquatic > Freshwater...
TCAAACCATTGAATGGTGACCTGTTAAAACCTTACGGTTGTTTTCTGTTGCATATCAGTACATAACCGATATATTGTCATTCAAGATTAACAATAATTTCGTGAAGATTTTCCGTTCAATTTATATTCTATTATTTATACCCATGGTTAATGTATCCTATGCCCAGCAGAAGGTCGAAGGCTTATTGTATTCTGATGGAAAACCTGTATCCATTACGATTAAGGAAGGAGTCATCGTGAAAATCAGCCGGATACCCGCACTAAAGGATGAAAATAAAAAAACATATATCGCTCCGGGACTGATCGATAACCAGGTCAACGGATTTAACGGGGTAAGCTTTTCACCTGAGGAGGGAGAACCTGCCCTGGATGAAAAGGGGATCATTAAGGCTACCCGGTCATTATGGCAAAGGGGTGTCACAACTTATTTTCCAACCCTGACCACCAGCAGTCTGGCTTCGCTTAAGATGAACTTTTCCTGCCTGGCTAAAGCAAAAGATAATGATTCGCTCATGGGCTCGATTGCGGGGTATCATCTTGAGGGTCCATATATTTCCCCGGTTGCGGGATACCGCGGTGCCCATCCCGAGAAATACATCCGCAAACCGGTTTGGAGTGAATTTTTGGAATTATATGAAGCTTCCCACAATGATATTTTAACCGTGACCGTGGCACCGGAAGTTGAAGGAGGCATTGACTTTATAAGGAATTTACATGATAAGGATATTGTAGTGGCTCTTGGACATCATAATGCGGGAGCAGACATGGTAAAACTGGCTGTTGAAAAAGGTGCTCGTATATGCACCCATATGGGTAACGGGCTGGCCAATACAATCAACAGGCATATCAATCCACTCTGGCCCCAACTTTCCAATGACAGCCTCATGATCAGCATCATATGTGACGGATTCCATTTAAACCCGGAAGAAATCAGGGTTTTTTACAAAATCAAGGGACCTGACAGGATAATACTGACCTCTGATGTTACGATATACGCCGGCATGAAACCCGGGATCTATAAAAATGAACTCGGCGAAGACATTGAGCTAACAGCCGCCGGTGAACTGAGATATCCTGCGCAGAATGTTCTGTATGGCTCAGCGTCCCCATTAAATCTTGGAATCGGACATATTATGGAAGTCACCGGTTGCAGCCTTGCAGATGCCATTCAGATGGCAAGCACCAATCCGGCAAAGCTCTATGGATTGAATGACCGTGGTACAATTGAAACAGGCAAACGGGCTGACCTGATCGTTTTTACCCTTGATAATTACCAGATGAAGATCCTGAAAACGTACGTAAAGGGGAAGATTGTTTTTGAGGAGTGAAGCTGGGTTGTAACAATTCAGGGATAAAAAAAATCTAATTGATTTGTTTCGTACCTGACGGCACGGAGTAATTCCTTATGTAACGGTATTCTACCAATATCCAATCCCTAATGGGATTGTCCGTCTGGAAGAGAATCATGTTTATATGGTTGATTGCAGTGAATAAATGTTCCCTTTAGAAATAAAATCAGGAAAAGTATTGCATGGCTGAAAAAATAATATTTTTGGTGAGCGATGGATCAAATTATGAATCGTCCCGTTAGGGACGAAATATTGGTGGAAACCATCAGGTCAATAAATCCAAGTCCCATCAGGGACGAAATAAAAATGAAACCAAATGGAATGAAATGTTGAATCACCTGACTATAAATAAAACATGAAACTTACTAACCTCAATCGAAGGGATTTCCTGGGGAATGCGGCTAAAATAGCTGCAGCAACGTCAATCCTGCCATTATACTCCTTTGCAGAAAACAAGCCTGTTCCGTCAGCCAAAACCAGGCTTGCCATGGTGGGAACGGGAAACAGGGGGACTTATACCTGGGGAAAATCTGTGCTGGAAAGCTATGGCGAGCGTGTTGAATTGGTCGCACTTTGCGACATTAATCCAAAGCGGGCAGCCGCTTCACGGTCAATTATCGGGAATAGCGCCAGGATATTTGCAGCAGCTGAATTCGATCTCATGATCCGGGAAACCAGGCCGGATATAGTTATCGTGACCACCACAGATTGTTTCCATGAAAAATACACAGTCCGGGCCATGGAGCTCGGTTGCAATGTGATATCGGAAAAACCGATTGCCATAAATGCCGAACAGTGCCAGCGTATTGCAGAGGCTGAATACCGGACAGGCAAAAAGGTAATCGTGGGTTTTAATGCACGCCACGGGAATGAAGCCCTTGAAATTAAGAAAATTCTCCTCTCTGGTGAACTGGGGAAAATTATAGCCGTGGACTTTCATGAATACCTGAATACAGCGCACGGTGCTGATTATTATCGACGGTGGCATGGTAAAATGATGTATTCAGGGTCTCTTCTCTTACACAAAGCTTCTCACTATTTTGACCTGGTAAACTGGTTCCTTGATTCTGAACCTATTGATGTACAAGCAATCGGAAATCTGGCTTATTATGGCCATAACCATGACTTCAGGGGCCGCAATTGCCGTACATGTGAATTTAAAAACAAGTGCAATCTATATTGGGACATGACCGGGGATAGCACCATGATGGAATTATATGCAGATTGTGAGGATGTGGACGGATATTATCGCGACGGCTGCGTGTGGGATAACAGGATAGATATATATGATACGCATTCGGTACAGGTGAATTACAAAAACGCAGCACAGCTTACCTATACGATGCACACTTTTTTGCCATATGAAGGCCAGTTCATTTGTTTTTCAGGTGAGAATGGAAGACTTGACGTGAGATTAAATGTACGTCAACCCTGGGATGTAATGAATGACTATGAGTTTCGGCTGACAAGGGACAGGGAAACGACAAGGTTCTGGACGCTGAAAGCTGATGAGGGCGAACATGGTGGGGCTGATCAGCGACTCCACGATACTATCTTTCTTCCGGGGAAAACGGATGATCCTTTGTTCACGAGGGCAGACAGCCGGGCAGGAATAATGTCAAGCCTGATCGGATTTGCTGCAAGGCGTTCCATTGAAACCGGCCAGAGAATAAAGATTTCAGATCTGATGACCTTCCCCCAGGTTTGGAAAGGATAGAAGATAACTGCCAACAAAATCATAATATTAATTTCAGGTAACATGACAAAAAGAAGAGATTTTCTAAAGAAAAGCGCATTGGGCACCGCCGGTATTGCCATCGGCGGCATGGGCTTCAGCGCATCTTCCTACGCTTCCATAATGGGCGCCAATGACCGCATCAATGTGGCGGTTGTCGGATTACGCAGCCGGGGAAGCTCTCATATCGATGAATGGTGTTTCCTCAAGGATTCCCATAATGTACGCCTGGTTGCCTTATGTGACACCGATGAGCAATTTTTTGCCGAAAGATCAAAAACCGTACTGGATAAGACGGGTATAAAAACTTCGACCGAATGGGATATGCGTAAAATAATCAGTAATCCCGACATCCATGTGGTTTCCTTTGCAACCCCCAATCATTGGCATGCACTGGGAACAATCTGGGCATGCCAGGCAGGTAAACATGTCTATGTTGAAAAGCCGGCCTGTCATAACATTTTTGAAGGACGAAAAATGATTGAAGCGGCAAGGAAATACAATGTACGTGTTCAGGTGGGATTCCAGGGACGGTCATACAATAATATCATCGAGGCAATCCGCTTTTTACACGACGGAGGTATTGGTGATGTGTACATGGCACGCGGACTCTGTTACAAGCCACGTGATTCATTTGGCATTACCAGGGACAGTGAGCCGCCCGCAACCCTCCATTATGACTCCTGGCTGGGTCCCGCGCCATACCGCAAATACAATGAGAAAAGGAGCCATTATAACTGGCACTGGCATTGGGACACCGGTAACGGAGACAGCGGAAACCAGGGCGTTCATGAATTCGATATAGCCCGGTGGGGTCTGAACAAAAATGAGCACCCGGTATCCGTTTATTCAACGGGTGGTATTTATGGAATAAATCCCGACGAGTGCTCTCAGGAGACCCCCAATACACAATCATCATTGTTTAAATATTCAGACGGCACCATGCTCGAATTTGAAACCCGGGGACGCTATTTTAACAGGGAAGCCAATTTGGGGATCGGAATCGGCAACATCTTTTATGGTACGGAAGGATATATGGAGCTGCAGGCCTGGGAAAAAACAGGTGGCGAATGGAAAGCATTCCGTCAGCGGGAAAATGTGCCGTTTGCCGGCTCCAATTTAACGGGGAGTGAGTCGCTCAGCCCAACCTTGTCAGGTCCGGATAGCTCCAGTCACTTTTCAAATTTCATTGCGGCAGTGCGCGCAGGAAAGGATGAGGTATTGCATTGTGATATTATGGACGGGGTTTTTTCAGCAGATCTTCCTCATCTCGCCAATATTTCATACCGTCTGGGTCGCGAATTGAGGTTTATGGGCGACTATGAGAAATTTGCCAATGATGCCGAGGCCGACACAATGCTCTCCAGAAATTATCGCAGACCCTATCTGGTTCCGAATGAAGTATAAAAATAATTATCTATGAAACACATTTCATTTAATTCATTTTTCTTTTTGTCTTTACTGTTAACTGCATGTTCCGTTAAGCATGACCTGCAGGAGATAAAATTTGAAGGTTCCTTTTCTGAAAAAAAATGGGCTGTTAAAGATTTGGGTCAGGGAATCCCTGAAGACTGGACCCCTTATGGCTACCTGACTTTCGACTTTATTTCCTCTACCACACAACGTTTTCAGATCGCATTATATGATGCCTCAGGAATCCGGAAACTGGAAATTGTGCCATTCCAGGGAGCCTGGATCCGCGCGTCCATTCCTTTGGTACATTTCACGAAAATGAACACTGAGGGCATGGACATGGCTTCAATCTGGAAAACACCCCGCCCCGGTTACTGGATCGGCTTCACGGGCTCGGTCGGATCGATCAATCATGTTGATTCATTGGGTATATCCATGGACCGGCCGATAGGCTCCCCTACCCTGGCGATACGAAATTTCAGGCTGACCATGAATGCAGAAGATTCCGTTTTGGTCACAAAACCCCTCGTGGATGAGTTCGGACAATGGATGCCCTCAGACTGGCCCGGCAAGGCAAAAACACTGGATGACCTTAAAAATTCCTGGGATGCAGAGGAGTCTTTACTTGCAGATAGTACAGCGGATTCAAAATACGGAGGTTTTGTTGATACCCGGGCCAGGGCCACCGGCTTTTTTCGCGTTGAGAAAATTAATGGCAAATGGTGGTTTGTGGATCCCCAGGGTCACCTGTTCTATTCCAATGGGAGCAATTGTGTTGGACCATGGTCCGATTTGTCAAGGGTTCAGGAACGTGCTTACATTTTCTCCGGCCTGCCGCCGGCTACTGAGCTCACCCTGTCAGATATGTCCGCAGGGGGAGGTTCTGAAGCATCTTTTTACACCTGGAATCTTTACAGAAGGTATGGTAAAGACTGGTACGTCAAATGGATGGATATGACATTCCGCCGCATGGGTGCCTGGGGAATTAATACCATCGGAAACTGGTCTGATCCCCATCTGGGAAAAAGTCAGCGAAAATCATATGTTGCAACACTGGAAGGATGGGGAATTGAAGAGGGACCAATGGGAATGCCGGATGTTTATGACCCCGGATACCTTGCCAAAGTGGATGCAGCAGCCAGGAATCAATGTGCGCCTTCAAGGGAAGATCCCTACCTGATCGGCTATTTCATAGGTAATGAGCCGCCATGGCCTGACCGGGAAGCCGAACTGGTCAGTCTTATACTCTCCGGAAATCAGACCCCGATGCAAACCGAGCTGAAGAATTATCTTGCCGGAGGAGATACACCGGAACGCCGTAAGGAATTTGTATATGAAACATTTTCTAAATTCGTTAACATAGTATGTTCTTCCATAAAAAAATATGATCCCAATCACCTGAATCTCGGATTTCGCTTTGGCAACCCTCCGCCCACCCCGGTAATTGAGGCTTCGAAGAAATATTTTGAGGTGTTCAGCCTTAATCACTATGGATATACTGTGGAACTCCCTGAAATCCAAAATATTTATGATCTTACAGGACTACCCGTCATCATCGGGGAATTCCATTTTGGAACGCCCGCGCGCGGAATGGCACCCGGTCTTGCACAGACAAAGAACCAGGAAGAAAGGGGCGTAGCTTACCGGTATTATGTGGAAAATGCGGCCGCACATCCGGCTGTTATCGGTACACACTGGTTCCAATGGATCGATCAGCCTGTAACGGGACGATTTGATGGTGAAAATTATAATATAGGATTGATTGATGTAACCGACAGGCCATATCCCGAATTGGTCAATGCTGTCATGGAAACTTACGGAAGGTTGAAAGATATACATTCGGGAAAGCTGCCCCCCGTGACCCGTGAGGCCCTGGTACAGTGATATTTTGTAAATTGTCGAAGTGAAAAATTGCCGAATATGAAAAAAATACTGATTCCGGTTATAATTGTCTTTCCGGCTTTCATTGCAGTCTCCGGCCAAAAAGCCCCGACAGGCAACCCGGGAGATTTTAAAGTGAAAACATGCCTTCACTCCGTGGGTTATAGCGGAGCCTGGCGAGGTCAGGCAGTTCTGTCCGTTGAGGACTTTCTTTTAAAAGCCAAAGAACTGGGTTACGATGGCGTAATGCTGGGTGCCAAGCAGCCTCATGTATCCCTGGTTGAATACGACGATGCCGCCCGGAAGAAATTGCGGGGCAGGATAGAGGAACTTGGACTTGATCTGGTATGTATTGCCGGATACAATGATTTTACCGCCGGTGTGGATAAATCAGGTATTCCGAATGTGGAAATCCAGGCAATCTATGTTGGTGAGCTGGCAAAGCTTGCAAGTGACCTGGGCACAAATATGGTGAGGATCTTTACGGGGTATGAACGTCCCGATATTCCCTATGAAAAACAATATGCAATGGTCGTACAGGGACTGCAAATGGCGGGCAGGATCGCAGCCCGGTACGGCGTGACCCTTATCGTCCAGAACCATCACGATATCGCCGTGCACCATGACGCCATGAAATGGCTGCTGGATGAGGTAAATCTTCCCAATGTCAAGGCCGCCTTTGATTGCTGGTCACCAACTATGGAGGGATTGTCATCAGAGGAGATCAGAAAGGCTATTTACACCATGAAGCCTTACATTCTTCATACAACTACGGCAGATTATGAAAAACTACCCCGGTTCAGATACGAATCCTCCCAGGTAAACTATGTTCCCCTCCTGCCTGAAAATAGACTTGTACCCATCGGGGAAGGCTATCTCGACTATAAAACCTTTATCAGTACCCTGAAAGAAATAGGATACCAGGGTTACATAGCCTTTGAAATGTGTGCAGAGCTGAAGGGAGGCGGATCAATTGAAAATCTCGACAAAACCGCGAAAGCGTTTCTGGAATACGTTAAACAGTTTGAATGATTGATGGGAATCTGTCTGTTAATGCGGCTGAAGCCCAGTAAGGGTTCATTGCATCTGAATCCGTTGGCCTGCCTGCCCGGTTTGGGCCATGCGCTGGCAGGCAGGCTGAAGCCAACGGCAATGGATATGCTAAGGAACCATCTCTCCTCTCTCCTCTCTCCTCTCTCATCTCTCCTCTCTCCTCTCTCCTCTCTCCTCTCTCATCTCTCCCCTCCCCCTCTCCTACCATACTCTTAGTTTATTATTACCCTTTACCTGATCTTCAAAAGGACCGGCTTCCGGATTGGCTTCAGAACGAACTCTGCCAAAATAATCCGAATCAATTTTTAAAGGTGTTCCATCGGGGTTTTCGAATGCCTGTTTCGGCATTTTAGCCTTTCCCAGCAGTTCTGTGGTTATGAATTGGGTTTCGGGACCGGCACCGGCATCCCCGAGATTAAGATTCAAAAAAACCTGGTCTCCTTCCGCTGTGATTTTGAAATCTGGTGTGAATCCGGGCAATTCTATAAAGCCTGTTTCGTTTTTATAATGAACAGCCTGGTTATAGTAAATATTGCCGCTTATCCAAACCGGCAGCACGGTATCATCATATCCAATTAACCCGTAATGATACCTTGAATTCTTGTCTTGTATCTCCTTGCCAATACCCAGGAATATATTATTGAAATACCTGTCATCACCTGAGTAAATGGTGGAAAGACCCGCAACAGCTGTGGAATGAGGCAAATGATAAGGCGTAAACCGGTTCGGCTCCGGCCAGTTGCCCACCAACCCCGCTACCAGGTTATGAACGAACGCTCCGCCTTGAGATTGGGTGACAATTCCGGATGGCGATAAGAACAGGTTGTTATCCACCAGGGTAGGTCCATGGTCCACTTCCATAAAAATATCTTCCAGGTCATTATTGTACATCAGGTTTTTAGAGACACGTGTTCCCTGTGCCATCCAGTCAAGCCATATTCCACGCCCTACGTCATGAATTCTGTTCTTAATGATCCTTGTATCAATTGCGGCATGGAATTTTATGCCTGCAATTTCAGCACCGCTGAATTGCCTTTTTGTCCATATGTCATGAATATGGTTATTTTCAACCAGGCTGAATGCAGCCCCCATGCTTCCGCATATTCCGGTTTGTTCGCAGTCGGAGATCTCATTGTTTCTTATAATATGTGACCCGGTATTTTCTTTACTCCATCCATTCCTTAATGTTCTGAATACAACCTCAATGTAGTGTATGGAACCGTCAAGGCTCTGGTCAGCCGACCAGACGTTATGGCCGGTTTCCCTTTCCTTTCCAAGGGTTATACCGGAACATTTTGAATTTCTGATCACATTGTTTTCAATAATCCATCCTTTGTTCCAGTGCGTGGCGATCATGCCGATCTGTTCGGCTGTGGGTGCTGCCCATTGCGTCGCTGCCTGGCTGATATGAAATCCGCTGATCGTAATAAAATTTATTCCGGGTTTTTCAGGGTAAAAACAGGTTCTCCTTACACTAATTTCCACCAGTTCCTTATTGGGGTTAAGATCATGGAAATTTGCCCATAATGTAGTGCTTTTTTCATCGCTTTCACAATACCAGGTGTAAGTTGAACCATCTGTATCTTTCGTGTCAGTACTGGCAACAGGTTTAAGCACTTTTTCCAGTTTTTCTTTTTCGTACATTGATTTTCCGTTAAGGAAAACTTCGCCCGTATGATGAAGACGTCCGTGATTTGAAAACCAGTCACCAAAGATGGAATCCCTGTACGGATTGTAAGTGCCAAAAAAAGAACCCGGAATGATCACCTTCCAGACCCCGCCTTTCTCTGGTTTCCATCCTGTAACCACTTCAGACCCCTTGATCTCGGCCTTTTCACCCACGGCAGCCCTGTAAACAATCCTTTTGTCGTCGCTTACGCCTCCCCGTGGGGGATTGATCCATTCACGGTATGTTCCTGCATGTACCGTAATGACATCTCCGGGTTGAGCCTGCTGTGCAGCAAAATTGATTGTTCTGAAGGGTTTTGAAGCAGAACCATCATTTACATCATTACCGGAAACGGATACATGAAATTCTTTTGCTGCAGCGGTAAGTGAAATCAGCAACAAGGTCATTGAAAGAATCAGGAAGGACTTTTTCATTTTGTTTGGATTTATGTCCGGATTAATTTTTTCTGAAAGGATCAGATTCTCATTTCAAATTTAATGCAATATTCACTCCCCAGGTTATCCACCAAAACTTATTTTGTACTTCGTGAACCAATTTAAAAAACTGATTGTTTTTAAGTTAAGCTAATTCTACTTTGACAGATTTCAGATATCACGTCCCTATGGGACTTTGAAACTCAGTGAGATAATTTTCTACCGATATATCGCTTCTACGAAGCTGAAAAGTGCCGAAGGCACAAAATATCGGTAGAAAGAAATTCTCCATGAGAGCTCTGTAAGTCACGTAGTGACGATATTGATTTCAAATTATATAAATCTGTCAAAGAAGAGCTAATCCTGATATTATTATGAACGACGGAATTCTTGCCACCGATGATCAGATCGGTTTTTTCACAAAGAACGGGTATCTTGTCCTGGAAAATCTGCTTTCTGCACAAGAGGTCAGCTTGTATGCTGATATTTACAATAAGTTCCTGGACGGAACCATTGACACGGGTAAGAACCGTGGCGATCTGGGTGATGGCCTTGGAAAAACCGGGAAAGTGGAGTCCATTACACAGATCATGTGGCCATCCGATTTTATGCCGGAATTACTGCAAATGACCTACCACCGGAAAGCCCTTGCATTTTGCAGGGAACTGTTGGGTGCTGATCTGAATATTGATTTTGATATGCTTATCAATAAAGCACCGGGGACGAATACACCTACTCCCTGGCACCAGGATGCTGCTTACTGGATCAACATGCCTGATACCCGGGCTGTAAGCTGCTGGCTTGCCTTGGATAATGCCTTTGTTGACAATGGTTGTATGTGGTATGTGCCCGGATCACACGTTAAGGAAACACGACCACACAGGTACGCAGGGAAAGAAGGCGGAGCTTTGGTTTGTGAATGCGATGAATCCGAGGGAGTGGCAGTTGAAATAAAAGCGGGCACCTGTATTCTTCATCATGGTAATACACTTCATTACAGCCGTGGAAATTCAACCCAAACCAACCGCCGGGCATTTATCGTAAATCTTCGTCCGGAAAAAATGATTGCACTTGAAAGAGAGAAAGGCCATGATCACGGACGCGGAGGAAAAGCGGGTGATCGGAAGGTCAGAAATGAAAAATATTGAAAATTTTTTGCTATATTCCCGCAATATCTAGTGTTCCTCCACATGAAAAAAATTGCATTTCTGGTTTGCGCTGTTATAACATTAAATTTCTCATTATCAGCCCAAAAGAATGATCTGATCACCGTTAGATCCGGGCATCGCATTCTCGATTATTTTCCGTTCCAGGAAAGGTACCGGTATCCTGAATTTATGGTTGGTAAGGTATTCTTTAAAAACAATGTTTTTTCGGTATTTAAGCTGAATTATAATTACCTGCTGGGAGAAATGGAGTTCATACAATCAGGAGACACCCTGATTATTGCCAATAAGAAGGATATGAAGTATATCCAGGTTGCCGGCGATACTTTTTACTATGACAAAATATACCTGGAACATATCGCCTTTATTGGAAATATGGAAATTACCCTAAGCCAGTATTATAAATTGAAGGAAATTCAGAAGAAGGATGCCTATGGAGTCTCCAGCGCAGGTTCCGCGACCCAGACCTATGGTTCGCTACCTTCGGATGGCAATTTCTATAAACTGTCAGCAAATGAAGACCTTATATTTCAGAAAATCAGGGAATATTACCTTTCGACAGGCAACAGTGGTATTATTCCCTTCAAAAAGAAACATATCCTTCAGGTATTCCCACAGTATGCTGATGACATTAAAAACTACCTGAAATCAAATGATGTAGATTTTAGTTCCGGGGATGACCTGGTCAAATTATCCGGTTTTATCGCCGGTTTGAAAAATTAGCATCAAAATTTATCGGTCAGCGAGCCATTTGTCAATCATTCCGTGAAACATTTCTTCTGCCTGGATCATCCAGCTCAGATCTTCCCTTTGGCTTGCAAAATGAAAATACCGGTCAGGTACATATGTTTCAGGGTATGAAATAAACCTGGTTTTAGCGTATACGGAAAGCACATTGGCCCATGCATCACCGAATTCCTTCTGAACTTCCTGTAAGTGAGCCCTGGCCGTAGCAAACTTTGCTTTATCGGGCGTATCACATTCTTTAAGGGCAAGCAGCAAACGGGGTGCCGTAATCTGCAGATCATAGAGCGCACCGGACAATTCCCAAAAATACCGGTTCCTTCCGGAAATGTTTTGCAGGTTTTTCAGTTTTCCTGACAATTCCGGGTACCGTCCGTTTTCCACCAGGGCTTTGTCCAGTCTGTCCTTATACTTACGGCTCCAGGCACCGGGTTCTTTCGGATCCGGCAATTCGATAAGTTTGGAAGTGTAATCGAACACCCGGTTCTCCTGGCCTTCAAGAGGCGGCAACCAGTGTTCCAGCCTTGTCAGGCTCTGCAATGCATTTTCATCATCCATCCGCCCGCCATTCTTAAAATAGGCATCATACCAGAATACCGAGCCCTCCTGCAGCTGGTTATTCATATCTGCATAATCAGGCAGGGACAATGCGAATTCCCTCTGAAGCCAGGCCTTATCAAACTCATCCAGTGAACGTCCGGAGGGAGACCAGCTGTATTCGGCAGCTGCAATAAATCCCCTCCAGTAATTTTCCATATGCGGGGATTTATCATCCCATGCCGTACACAGCATTCCATTTATATCTTTTTCAGCTGCAAGCCGGAGGAAACTTCTTATGGTGATTATGCCGGATGAATTGGCACCTTTATCCCTTTCATCGGCTTGAAAAAGCATTCCGCCCTCAGCATTGGTTGCTGTGGCAACCATGGCCTTCAATCCGCGGCTTTTATACCAGTCAAGTGCCAGGATATTTCCGGGTTGCCTGGCCATGGAATAATTCCATCGCATATACACGCAGTTTTTCGGAAAACCCTCCAGCAGGTCATCAAGCCTGGGAGTGCCCTCCTTCCAGCTTGCAGCAGCATCTGATTCTGTAATTTCATCCGTATAGGTGGTTTCGTAAACCCCGGCATGCTTGAGGGGCATATCATCCCAGAAAATGGGAATACGTCCATTTTCCCCGGCAAATTCACATACCCTTTTCAACCAGTAAAGGCTTAAACTTAACATACCCTCCTTATCAGCCATGGGTTTGCACCGTGGACACAATCCGATATTTCCGATCTCATCGCCACCAATATGAAGGTATTTTGATCCGGGAGTTGCCCGGATGGCATCCCGGTATAAATCGAACAACACCTGGTAAGTTCCTTCGTGCAAAGGACAAAATGCCCAGGTGTTCCAGGATAATTCACGCAGGTATTCATATTCCTGATGTTTAAGGATAAAAGTTGCATGCCCCAGTCCCTGTACAAGGGGGGTGATTTCTATGTGCCGTTCGCGGGCATACCTTGTCAGGGCTGCCATTTCATCGAGGCTTATTGACTGGGGTGCTCCAACAAGAGGTTGACGCAGGTACCTCAGCTTGTCCTCAAATTCAAACACAACCGCATTGATCTTGTATCTTGCCAACCGGTCAATGCTCTCATAATAATATCCCATTTGATCAAGATGATGCTTTACATCAAAATGCACAGCCCTGTATGACAATACGGGGAAATCAGATATTTTGCATGCCGGCACCGGCTTCTGATAATCCCTTGCATCTTCAAGAAGCTGTTCAAGGGTCTGACATCCATAAAACAGGCCTGCTTCCCCTTTCGAAACAATTTCTGCTTTGTCGCCCGCAACGGTGAGGATATAACCTTCTTCCGACGGCACGGATGCAAGTGCCGGATCAAGTATCAGGGTGAGAGATCCTTTTCCCTCTGCCTTATCCACAGTCAGCTGCGAGAGAATATCTCCGGTTACAGGCCTGCTGAAATCGCCCTTCAGCAATATATGCTTCAATCTGCCGGATTGAAGACCGGGTCCATTCAAAACAATGATATTTTGCGGCTGGGGCAGTATCCTGAATGGTTCCGGCAGACCGGCTGAAAACAGGGTACTGCAAAGGCACGATAATATGCTCCACGCCAGGGATAAAGGAAAAATTTTCATTATTGATTGGTTTTATGTTTTATTACTACTTTGACATATTTCAGATATTTCGTCCTTATGGGACTTGCAGAGCTATATTGGAGATTTCCTTTCAACCAATATTATGTACCTTCGGCACTTTTCAGTCTCGTAGAGACGAAATATCGGTAGAAAAATGATCAAGCTGATAATTCAAAGTCCTGTAGGGACGAAATTGATTTCAAATTATTTAAATCTGTCAAATTAGAATTATGTGATAATTTCAAAAGATTCCTCAATATTCCCCTATTTTTCTTTTGTATCCACCGTTCCGGTCAGCCATACCTGGAAACGGTCCCGGCTGTCCCAACGGTTTCCGGCTGAGGCATAATCACAAAACCGGACATTCCTGATCCTCTCCCTGATCTCCTGGTTGGTCCCGAATTCAAGATCCGTTGAAAAACGCATCCACATTTCACCCTCGTTACCTAAGGGATTTCTTAATTCATATTTCAGTGGTATTCCCCCTTCTTTCATAATAACGGAGGAAGTCTCATCGACAAACCCGTCCCTGAACCTCGAATCTCTTGCCAGGACTACCGGTCCCCGTACCAAAGCATACCTGTTGTCAAGTTTTTCCAGCCTCGCCTTGAGTTCCAGCTTAAGCACAATCCTGTCGCCCTTTTTCCAAGTACGGGAAATTGGTTTGTATGTGCCGGCCTTAACCTCTCCCGAAGGCTTGCCATTGATGCTTAGGGTATTTACCTCCGACCATGCCGGTATCCGCAGATTGACATCAAAAGCACCTTCACGTTCCGGTGTGACTTCGATGACAATGGAATCGGAAACTGGATAGTCAGTTATCTGTCTGATTTTGACCATATTATTTTCCTCGTACCGAATATTCATTTCGGATTGGCAGTATAAGTTAATGGCCATGCCACGGTCAGTCTTCAGGATTGCGAATGCCGGCAGAAGTAAAAAAGCACGTGGAGCATTGGCCACACAGCAGTTGATGGGCATTCCGCATTGACCCTCGCCCAGGCTCCGGAAGCCTTCCAGCGGGCTGTACTTTGCAAAAGTTGAACCATCAGGTTTCATTGAGGCCAGTAAAGCATTATAGGTGCTTTTTTCCAGCTGATCCGCATACACGGATTTTCCTGTCAATTGAAGAAGATTGTAGCACAATTTCATCCAGGTTGTTGTAACACAGGTTTCCATGGTATGGTATGCAGGATAGATCTGGTTTTCGTGCCCATGATACCAGCATTCATCGGAAGATCCGGATCCTGCAATATTTATTTCCTTTTCCATAATATTTTCCACAGCCATTTCAACTGATTGAAGAAATTGCGGCTCGCCTGTAATCCGGTATAATTCAAGCAATCCTTCATAGCACGACATCATTTCATACGCTTTTCCCCCGTTTTCCCATGTCCACCATATTTCGGGCTTTGGAAAACGCAGAGCAACATCGGTGCCCGACAGGGCTTTACTGATCAGCCCGGGACCTTCAGGGGTTTCCCATTGCCGGACTATATATTCTGCAAAATCCAGAAAACGGGCTTCTCCGGTTCTCCGGTAAAGCAGTACAATGGGTTCAAGGATGGAGCAACTGGGCATGCCCCTGTAGTTTCCCGTCAGCACAATGTTTGATTTACCGGGGCCGACTTCGGTCAATAAATGGTCTGTAAGGTCGATAGCAGCTTTAAGAACATTCTGATCACCGCTTATGTCAAAATAGGAAATAAGACCTAGGAGAGTATATTTCCTGCCCCAAACATCCCATTCTTTAAGATGCGATCCTGCTTCATAATTACCGATATATCCATCAGGAGACTGGGTTGCCAGCAGGTCTGACACCGCCTTCTTAATAATGGCCAGCAGTGCCTTATCATTATTATACCTGTATGCAGCAATGGCTGAAGTGATCCACTTTCCCCAGAACTCGGATTGCCAGAACCGGGTTTCGGTCCGGTTCCTGAATGGATCGATCAGAACGGGTACATCCTGTGCCTTGATCCGGTTTTTTATACACAGGTCAATTTTTTCGCCCAAAAATCCAGTTAAATGAACTGAATTACCCGATAAGGGGGTCATGTTATCTTTAACCCTGATCACGGGTTTTGGATTTCCCGGTCCTTCTCCTGATAATACCGTATTCCAGGGGGAAATTAAAAAAAGCGTTATGACAATTAAGTAATTTTTGTGCATACAGAAATATTTGTTTATATCCTACTCATGGCAGTATCAATTAAAACCCGTTTGCCGCCATCATTTCTTTCAATTTATCTGTATCCCGTTTAAGAACTGAGACTGCTTTTTGCATCTTTTGCCGGACAGGCAGGCCTGTTTCTATTTCCGATAAAACAGGATACTCTATGTGAAGTGTTGTATCACTTTTAACATCAAGTTCTTTCAGCAATCTGAAATAGGCATCAAAGTTGATCTGACCCTCTCCGAGGGGAACCGCCTCCGGAATCCATTTGCCATTCTGATCAATCCAGGTAAAATCTTTAATACACCTCGTCCTGATATAAGGACTGATCAGTCTTAATCCCGTGCTCCAGGACGTGTATCCCTCAATAACACCATGCCAGATATCATATTGACAGCTGACCCAGGAGGGATCAAGGTCCTTCAGAATATACCAAAGATCCCAGACCGGACTGCCGATATGCGGCTGCTGGTGATGATTCTGGTAAGCTCCGTGAATCCCGCATTTCTGGTTTAAGGCGGATAACTTATCCAGAATTTTCCGGGCGTTATCAAGGTTGTCAATAATCGATCTTGAATAATCATAATTAAGGTAGCCGAACCGGTAATATTTAACACCGAGACCGGCAGCAGTTTTCAACAATTCTTCATTCAGCCTGTCATCAGCGTCCGTAACAGCGGTTGTCATCATAAGCACTTCCAGTCCCCTTTTCCGGGCAGCTGCCACGGCCTTCGGCAGATCGGTCTTCACATTTTCAGGTTCCACATGTCCGCCGGGACGCACAGTAAGATCAATACCATCCAGCCCGGATTCGGAAAACACCTCCGACATCTGTTCAAAATCAAGGAACTGAAAAAGCTTTGAAAAGGCGCATATCTTGCTTTTTCCCGTATTGGCCGGCCCGGGATTTCCATAAGCTGCTGTGGATATTCCGTTCAGCGGAAAAACAATTCCGGCTGCCGCCATCGATTTTACAAAGGTCCTTCGCGTAAATGACATAGCGTTTTTTATAAATTATTTAATTTTCAGTGATCCCGGACAGATGCCCTATAATCCTGGCATTGACATCCATATCCGTTTCCTTCAGAACAAATGAATTATCTTTTTCATAAATTGCCTTGCTCCACAGCAAAAGAGTGTTATCCGGGAATTCCTTTATCTGCGTATTGATCCATTGAAGGGCATCACTGCCTCGATTAAGCTTTCCGAGAGCCCATGCAGTGATCACAGCATTGGAAGGCGAAAAGTTCCTCACGGTGTTGTCAACCCTTGGTTCAAACTGAATAATGCGTGTCAGCAATTTTTCAGCATCTGCATTCTGTTTTAGCCGAACACAGCATAGATAGTTCATCCAATCCTCCATTCGGGTATCAATGTCCTCCGGATAGGGCATGCCGACACCCAGATTTTCGGGCCAAAGCCTTGCTTCATTTATAAATTTCAAAGCCGTTCTGATATTATTCTTCTTAAGGTATTGCACCGCCTGCATCAGTTTTGCCTCCCGGTACATTTCGTGACCGTCTGTAGCTCCTTCATAAGGTATGATATTTATTGCCGTCAATACCTTATCAGCAGTTTCATACCTGCCATTCAACAACAACGTCCTGACATAAATCATTCCCATAATGTAATTGTCCGGACGCGAACGGTAAAATGCCTCCGCAACGGCGAGGGCCCTGTCGTATTTCCCGTGATTTATATAAAACGCAGCGAGCTGCTTTTGATATCGCCACTGATTGTCAAGGCTCACTGCCTTCAACAAATCAGCTTCACATTTTTCTTCCTCTGCTAAGGGATACAGATTGGCGCGGCAAGCATAAAAAGGGGCGAAATCAGGTTCATTGCC
>Ga0209593_10000534_pt1 | contig 17613 bp, 16 predicted proteins | sample PPLLaktember2015_3_FD_187260 | JGI IMG/M metagenome (GOLD analysis project Ga0209593, IMG submission 187260) | Freshwater sediment microbial communities from Prairie Pothole Lake near Jamestown, North Dakota, USA - PPLs Lake P7 Core (6) Depth... | ecosystem: Environmental > Aquatic > Freshwater...
TTTGAAGCCTTCCCGGCGGGCGACGGCGGCCATGGGCAGCACGCCGCGTACATGCCGGACCGTGCCGTCCAGCGACAGCTCGCCGATGACCAGGGTGCTCTCCAGGCTTTCGGCGGGGATCTGTTCGGTGGCGACCAGCACTCCCAGGGCAATGGGCAGGTCGTAGGCGGGGCCTTCTTTGCGCACCGATGCGGGGGCGAGGTTGACGGTGACCCGTTTGCGTGGATAAAAGAACCCGGCGTTTTTGATCGCCGACTGGACGCGTTCGCGGCTTTCCTGGACGGCGGCGTCGGGCAAGCCGACGATGACCATGTTGGGGAGTCCCTGCCCTGTGTCCACTTCTACTTCGACGGCGACCCCCTCAAGTCCGATAACGGCGCATGAGTAGACTCTGGCGAGCATGGGATAAGTGTAAGGGTGAGCGGTGAAACTGTCAAATGTTTTGGGGGAGGGTGATAGGGGAATTTGTACAGAAAAAACTTTAGAGCAAAGAAAATGATGCTTGATTTTACAATTTTTGATGATATCATTTATCTAATCTAGAGTAAATTTATCGAAAAATAAAATACCTGCCTGACACTGCCTTATTCCGCAGGGATGGCTCCCCAGTCAATCGACAATCCCCGTAGCGATTCTTTATGGTTGCGGCTCCAGTATTACTCGCTGAACAATAAAAATACCACCGGTCTTCCGATTGGGCGGACCGGGATGGGTTAAGGAGGGTTTCTATGTACCTGGAAGAGCTGGTCGAAACTGCCTTGGGATTAATTCTGGTATTCCTGGTGATGAGCCTGGCGGTGATGCAAATTCAGGAGGTGATCTCCGGTTGGCTTCGACTGCGTTCCAATCACCTGGACGGCGCTATCCGGTCGATGCTCACCGACCAAAAGAAACGTCTCAGCCTGGTTGAAAAATTCAAAAATTTCCTCCGCTGGTGGAATGGAGAGCATCTATTACCACCGGCCGTACAAAACCCGGGTAACCCGGCGGCTCCTCCGCAAACAGGTAGCGATCGCGGTTTGCTGGCGCGGCTCAAGGTCTGCTGGCGGTATCGCAACCGGTTGACGGTACCTTTCCCAACTTTTGTGGATCGCCTCTACGAACACCCATTGATCCGTTCTCTGGGCCAGCCGGGCCGCCGGCCATCCTACATCCCTGCCGATAAATTCGCGCTGGTACTTTTTGACACTATCATGTCGGCCGGCACCGAAGCATCGGTTATTCAAGACGCTCTGGAGAAAATCAAAGCGAACCAGATGTTGATCCGCGATTTGCGGATCTGCAGTCTCCTGGAAACCAGGGAGGTCAGAGACTGGCTGGACTCCCTCATCGATTTGGCGGGCAAGGCGGCTGCCGATCAAGCCAATAAGATCCTACAGGTTACGCTCCGTGATGAGATAGATCGTTTTACCTGTCTTTATTCAGATTTCAAGCCGCTGATCAATGCGCTCATTCAAGAACAATCCCCCAGGGATGGGCTGGAGGTGCTGGATCGGGTAAAGACAGGCTCAGAGATCCTACTCGTCGATTATCCTGAGTTGAAACAGGCCCTCGACAGCCTGATTCGAGAGGCTGAAAATTCCGCCAAGGGCGTACTTACGCAGCAAATTCTAAACGAACTGAAAGGACAGGCCAACTCCCTGGCCGGTGCAGAGCAGAGCCTGAAGGATTCGCTGGACAGCCTGGTCGACCGGGCTGCCTTTTTTATGTCCGAGGGGGAGGATTTGCTTGCCAAAACCCGCCGGAATGTCGAAAAATGGTTCAACGATACCATGGACCGTTCTAGCGGTTGGTACAAACGGAACGCGCTTGCCCTATCATTTGTGATCGGTTTTTTGCTGGCGCTGATCCTCAATGTTGACGCGATCGCAATCGGTTTGCAGCTCTGGCGCGAACCGACCTTGCGGCAGAGCATGGCGAACATGGCTGAGAATTATCAACCCCCAGCCAATGTAGATTCGAATGATTTTGGCAAGGTGTTCGAGAGCCTGCAGAATGAACTGAATGTCCTGCAGATCGATGTCGGGTGGAAATATAACCTGAACAAATCTAGCCCTGAAGAATGCAGCCCCGGGCTCAGGGATCCAGAAACAAATGAGATAAGACTGTATTTCGTTGGGCAGTGCCTGTCTTTGGTCGATCCCCCGGCCAACACTCAGGAGTGGTTTACCAAGCTGTTCGGCATACTTCTGATTGGAGGCGCGGCTGCCCAGGGCGCCCCGTTCTGGTTCGATATCCTGGGGAAGGTGATGAACATCCGCTCCGCCGGGGCCAAGCCCTCTAAAGAGCAGCCCTCCGGGGGCGCCGCTGGAAAAGCCGGCTAATCAGGCCTCTCTGCCGTTCTTATCGGGCGCATGGCTGGCACCGCCTTTGCCCAGCTCCTGGGAGCGCTCGTAGGCAGCCCAGATGGCGCGTGAGATGGCGGTGCGGAAGCCGGCTTTCTCCAGATAATACAGGGCTGCTGCGGAGGTGCCACCCGGTGAGGTAACCTGGTTGCGTAAGGTAGCGGGATGGGCTTTGTTGCGCGAGAAATAATCCACCGAGCCGCGCAGGGTCTGGACTACCAGCTGTTCGGAGATCCGGCGGGGAAGCCCCAGATGCACCCCCGAATCGATCATGGCTTCCAGAAATAGAAATACGTAGGCGGGGCCGGTCCCGGACAGGGCGGTGGCCATATCCAGATAGCTCTCTTCCTCGACGAACACTTCCTCGCCGAGTGCCGCGAGAATTCGGCGGGCCAATTCGCTCTGTTCTGGGGAGACGCTGCTTGCTGCGGTCCAAACGGTGACCCCTTCGCCAATCTGAGCGGGAGTGTTGGGCATGGCGCGTACAATCGTCTGGTGATTTAGGTCCTGGCCGATCTTTGCAATCGTTGCCCCGGCTACAATGGATAAGACCAGGGCGTCGGGGCGTACCGCGCCGCGCAGCCCATATAGTACTCGATCCAGTTTCTGCGGCTTGACCGACAGTACCACTACATCTGCCTGGCGGGCTGCTTCAGCATTATCGCATGCGGCGCGGATCCCGTAGCGGGTGCGCAACTCCTCGACTCGTTCGGCCCGCGGACCGGAAGCCAGCAGGTGGTCGGGTGAGGAGACGGATTGGCGGATCAGGCCGGCGATCAGGGCTTCTGCCATCACACCAGGGCCAATAAAGGTGATCTGATTGGGTTCGGTCATGGGATAATCCTGTTTATAAAATTCCAACGAGAAAAAATGGCCAGGGATAACAAACGGCCCGCGCTGCGCTCTGTGAGCACCACCTCGCCGGACGTTACCAGGCCGCTGTGGCCGTGCAGCATTTCTTCTAAGGCATAATGCAGCGTGACTGCGGATGCCTTGACTGCGTATGCGGTCAGTACGACAAATACAGGTCGATCGCTCAGGATAGCGCGGCAGTCCGAGAGCAGAGCGGGGAGCAGCTTATAGAATTCCCAAACTTCCCCTTTGGGCCCCCGGCCGAATTTGGGCGGGTCGAGGATCAACCCTTCATAGCGGGCGCCGCGGCGGGCTTCGCGGCGGACGAACTTTAAAGCGTCGTCCAGGATCCATCGGATGGGGAGATCTGACAGACCGGCAAGGTCCTGGTTTTCGCGGGCCCACCCGATCACTTTTTTGGATGCGTCTACATGGGTCACCTGGGCGCCGGCCTGGGCGGCTGCCAGGCTGGCAAGCCCGGTATATCCAAACAGGTTGAGAACCCTGACCGGCCGGCTCGCCGCGCGAATTTGCTGCGCGGTCCAATCCCACTGGCTGGCCTGCTCTGGGAAGACTCCCAGGTGGCGAGAGGCAGAAGGTTGAACCCAGAAGCGCAGGTTTTTATAGCTCATCTTCCAGCGCGGTTCGACCGTCCGGCGGTACTGCCAGTGCCCACCGTGTTCTTCGCCGGTGGGCTGGAAAACAGCGTGAGCTGCGTCCCATTCACTCACCGGTAGAGCGCGTTTCCAAATGGCTTCGACCTCTGGGCGGATCAGGCGGTAGGGGCCGTAGCGTTCGAGTTTCTCGCCATCACCGCTGTCCAACAACTCATAATCGGTCCAATCCGGGGATTGGACGAGTTGGAGATCGGGTGCAGATGCAGCAGTTTTGGGAAGCGAGACCATGCCTACCTCTATCCAGCGGCAGCCGGAGAATGTCCCCAGTATACCAGCACTTAGATGAGAATGCAGAACAAATCCAGGTTGCTGGATGTATAATCGGTCTGGCCGCACAAAGCTGCTGACTACTTTGATCGTGAGGGAAACATAGCCATGACCTTTAACTTCGATGATTGTGTAGATCGGACCAGCTCAGATAGTCTCAAATGGAACTACTACGAACGAGAAGTTCTGCCAATGTGGATTGCGGATATGGATTTCCGATCGCCAGAAACGATCATCCAGGCTTTGCATGAGCGGGTGGAGCACGGGGTATTTGGCTATCCCAGGGAACCGCAGGAGCTGCGCCAAATCCTGGTCAATCGGATGCAATCATTGTATGGTTGGACCATCACGGAATCAGAGATCGTTTTTTTGCCAGGGATTGTGACGGCGCTGAATGTGGTTTGTCATGCAGTTGCCAGGCCGGGGGATGGGGTCATGGTACAGACCCCGGTTTATCCACCTATCCTGGGAGCCAACGAGTTTGCCGGGCTTACGCGCGAGTCTATGGAGCTGACCCGGGAGAGCGATGGGCGCTATTGCATCGATTTCGACCGGTTCGAGCAGGCCATCGGAGAACAGACCCGGCTGTTTATCCTGTGCAATCCGCATAATCCGGTGGGCCGGGTCTTCAGCCGCGCTGAGCTGGAGCGCATGGCGGATATTTGCCTGAGGCACAACCTGGTGATTTGTTCCGATGAAATCCACTGTGACCTGCTCTATCCGGGTAATACCCATATACCAATAGCCAGCCTGGCACCCGAAATTGCCGCCCAAACGATCACGCTTATGGCGCCCAGCAAAACTTTCAATATAGCCGGGATGAAATGTTCTTTTGCGATTGTGCAAAATCCGGAACTGCGCGCCAAATTGAAAAAGGCAGATGAGGGAATGATGGGCCATGTAAATATCCTGGGTTTCACGGCCGCATTGGCAGCTTACCGTTCGGGAATACCCTGGTTGGAAGAGTTGTTGGACTATCTGGATGGTAACCGCCGGGTTTTGCAACAATATGTCAAAGAAGGAATGCCAGATATCGAAATGACAGTTCCCGAAGGAACATACCTGGCCTGGTTGGACTGCCGAAAGCTGGATCTGGATTTATCTCCTGCCCGTTTCTTTGAAAGAGAAGCCCGGGTTGGTTTGAATGATGGAGCGATTTTTGGGGATGGGGGAGAAGGGTTTGTGCGTTTAAATTTTGGCTGTCCGCGCTCCACATTGATGGAAGCGCTGGAGCGTATGAAGACAGCTCTCAAGCGTTGATCAGAACATAAAAGAGCCGCTTCTCGAGCGGCTCTTTTATGTTAGATTGTCTGGGTGATCGCCTACGCCGGCACTACGTTGGCGGCCTGTAACCCCTTGGGACCCTCTTCAATTGAGAATTCCACCTTTTGGCCTTCCTTTAGACGCTTGTATCCTTCCATTTCGATCGCAGAAAAGTGCACGAAGACGTCATCTCCTTCATCGCGGCCGATAAAGCCGTATCCTTTGGTGGCGTTGAACCACTTTACGGTCCCAACGAAACGTTCTGCCATTCGAGTATCTCCATACAAAAAGATTTGATGAGGCCGCTGGGATTGCATTCAGCCGATCCAGCAGCTTTGAGGGTTTACGGCAGAAAGGTTATCACTGCTTTAAGCCAATGTCAAGGATTTAGCTCGCGAGGGGGATCCCCTTGCAGAATTGTTAAAACCCCAGTGATTTGAACCCTGGTAATATTTAGGTTATACTCTCGTGGTAAATTGGTAAAAAATATATAATATATGGTCTTTGTGATTAATTTATGAATTCCTTTTTCTATATCTGGAATTCATCCTATAATGATAATGTAAATCTTCACAATCCATAATTTTACCCTTGGGAGGTATCCTTTTTCACCTGAAAACCGACGTTAGGGTATAGAGTGTTTTTGGAGGTTTATGGGGTTTAGAAAATTATTTCAACCAGAGAGATCGCGCCATGAAACACTGACCAGCGGATACGTAGTGCCTGACTCGGCTCGCTGCGTGCAGTGTGGGATTTGCTCGTATGCCTGCCCAATCGAGATCGATGTCAGGCGGCATGCCTGGGAAGGCACCCCAGTGGAAGACAGCCACTGCTTGACCTGTGGGGAATGCATAGCACGCTGTCCGCGCGGCGTTCTGCGCTTCGAACGGACATCCCTTTTTACCGAACCGGTTACCCGCCCGGTCAAGGAGAGGTAAGCATGTCACAAAGGTATGTCATCATCGGTAGTGGGGTAGCCGCCGTTTCTGCCGCGCAGGCGATCCATGAGAACGATCCTGGCGCGTCTACGCTCATGATCGGTGACGATCCGCATGGTTTTTATTCCCGGCCGGGGTTGGCTTATTATCTTAGCGGTGAAATCCCCGAGAATATGCTTTTTTCTTTCCAGGAGAGCGATTTCCGCCAGATGAATATTCAAAGGCGGAAAGGACGAGTTGAACGCGTGCTCCCGGATCAACATCGAGTGGAGCTCGATCAGGGAACCCAGATCGCGTATGATCGGCTGCTCCTGGCTACCGGATCGCGCGCAGTCCTGCCCAGGGTTGCCGGGGCGGATCTGGATGGAGTGGTCAAGCTCGATCACCTGGAAGATGCCCGCCAGATCCTTAAACTGGCCCGCCGGGCCCGCGCCGCGGTAGTGGTGGGCGGGGGGATTACCGCGCTGGAAATCGTAGAAGGACTGGTAGCCTGTGGAGTCCAGGTGCATTATTTTTTACGGGGCGAGCGTTATTGGAATAACGTCCTGGATGATACGGAATCTCGGCTGATAGAAGAGCGTTTGAAAGCTGAAAAGGTAAATATCCATTACCGGACAGAACTGGAATGTATTGAAGGGAATCGCGGGAAGGTCGTAGGAGTGGTCACCAGGGATGGGCGCAGGATCGCCTGCGGGATTGTCGCGTTCGCGATTGGCGTCCAACCACAGAAATCGCTGGCTGAAAAAGCTGGCTTGCAAGTTGACCGTGGGATCCTGGTCACACCAAACCTGCAAACCTCCCACCCGGACATTTTCTCGGCGGGTGATGTGGCCCAGGTTTATGATCCCTATAGTGGGAAGACTTCTCTGGATACCCTGTGGAATCTGGCGCGCGAGCAGGGGCGTACGGCAGGGATCAATATGGCCGGGGTCGCTACCCTGTACGAGAAGAGCGTGCCTTTTAACGTAACCCGGTTGGCAGGTTTAACGACCACGATTATCGGCAAAGTAGGCCAGGGGCGGGATGACGACCTGGTGGCGATTGCCCGGGGCGACAGTGAAACCTGGCGTGAACTGCCCGACTCGATTGCCGCTTTCAGCCAATTTGAAATCAACCGGCTGCGCTTGCTGATGGGGAAGAGCCAGTTGGTTGGGGCAATCATTATGGGCGATCAAAGACTATCCATCGCAATCCGGCGCTTGATTGGCGAACAGGTCGATATTACCCCGATCCGCTCTCAACTCCTCCGCCCAGGCTGCAGGATTGCCGATCTATTAGCCGATTTTTGTTCATTGGGGAACAGACTGCATGCAGCGAAGCGCGCGTGAACTCTGGTTTGCACTTGCGGCGATCGTCTTGATCACTCTGATTTACTTCTATGTGATCTGGATCCTGGGCAGAGTCCCTGAGGCAGCCGGATTGTTTGGGCATGGGATCGGGATCCTGGGCTTTTTGCTGATGATCATGACCGAAAGCCTGTACTCGCTGCGCAAACGCACGCGCGCAGCTCGTTGGGGAAAGATGGCAAGCTGGCTCCAGTTCCACATCTTTACCGGATTGGTAGGTCCTTATCTGGTATTACTGCATTCATCTTTCCGCTTCAATGGACTGGCAGGGGTAGTCATGCTTCTGACAGTCGTGATCGTGGTCAGCGGTTTTATTGGACGCTATATTTACACGGCTGTGCCTCGTACGGCGGACGGGTCTGAGATCGAACGAGACCAGTTGGAGTGCGAGGTTGCTGAAGTGGAGGCCGAAGTGCGTAGATGGCTGGTCGAGCAGCCGGAGGCCTCTCAGACCTGGGCAAGGCGGCTTTCTGGTACGACGCGGACGCAGCGCAGCGAGGCAGCGCTGGTTTTGGGACGGGCATGGTTTGAGATGATCCTATGGGTGCAGCTGTGGGTCGAAAAGCGCAGGATGCCAAAAGAGATCCGTGCACAGCTTGACCAGCTCAACCGCCTGGTATCCCGGCAGAGGCAGCTTAAAAGGCAGATTTCATCTCTGGCGTTTGCCCGCCGGTTATTGGGTGTTTGGCATTCGGTCCATATCCCGATCGGAATGGCGCTGTTTACAGCGGCATTTATCCATGCTGGTGCAGCAGTATACTTTGCTTCCTTGCTGCGCTGAGCCACCGACCAAATCGAATTTACGAATTGGGGTGAGTGGATGAAAACAAACCGTCTGGGCTGTTTTTCATTTACCGGTATCGCGGCCATGCTGGTGACCGTTCTCTTTATCACCGGATCGGTATTTGCAAATGGCGGACAGTTGTTTAGTCCCGGAGGTTTAAATGCCAGGCGGGGAGCTACCCTCGGACAGGTCAGTTCGCATGCCGAAATTGCCGGAAAATGCGCTGCCTGTCACACCGCACCCTGGAGTGGAGAACGGATGGCCGACCGCTGTCTTGCCTGCCATACCGATGTCCAGGAAGAGCTCAGAGATTCCACCAGCCTGCACGGAGCCCTATTTGCGCTAAAAGGAGAGATCAACTGCCGCGATTGTCACGTGGAACATCTGGGGGAAAACGGCGAATTAACCCCTGTGAACCTGAAGAACTTCCCTCACGATGTGGTGGGGTTCTCTCTGGCTGCCCACCCAGCGATGTGGGATGGACGTGCCATCCAATGCGTTGATTGTCACACCCAGGGTTTGTCCCAAATGGATATGGGTGTCTGTGTGACCTGCCACGGCGATCATGATGCAGCCTTTATGCAGAAACATGGGGAAACCTTTGGTTGGGCCTGTTTGAACTGTCACGATGGTAAAGAGACTCTCGGAAAAAACTTCAGCCATGACCAGGTGGCCTTTCATCTGGATGGAAAGCATGAACTGCTGGAATGTACTGCCTGCCACCAGGGCGCGCAGACGGTTGCTGATCTGCAGGCGGCTCCACAACTGTGTATCAACTGCCATCAGCAGGACGACCCGCATGCCGGCACCCTGGGCCAGGACTGTGCGAAATGCCATACTTCGGCTGCCTGGGAAAAAATCGAATACGACCATTCACTGACCGATTTTCCCCTCGAGGGAGCGCACGGTACCGTTGAGTGCGAAGCCTGCCATAAAGACCTGCTCTTTAAATCTACCCCTACAGATTGCGCTGCCTGTCACGCGGCAGATGATGCACACCAGGGTACCCTGGGGACACAGTGCCAGCAATGCCACACGGCCGAAAGCTGGAATCGGGTGAACTTTGATCACAATCTGACTGCATTTAAACTGACTGGCGCACACCAGACGGCTGAATGCGTGGACTGCCACAATGATATGCTGTTTAAATCTACCCCGGCCAACTGCAATGCCTGCCATAAGGAGGACGACGCTCATGAAGGGGACCTGGGTACGCAGTGCGAACAGTGTCATACCACGATCGATTGGGAGAACACCACGTTTGACCATGCCAACGCGCCCTTCAAGCTGACCGGGGCGCATGCTAAAGCCGAGTGCCAGGGCTGCCATACGAATATGAGGTTCCGTTCTACTCCCTCAAATTGCGCGGCATGTCATGGTAAGGAAGATCCGCACGCGGGTTCCCTGGGCGCAAACTGCGCTGCCTGCCATACGACTTCCACCTGGAAACCCAGCACTTTCAACCACAATTCCTCTGCTTTCAAGCTGGTAGGGAAACATGTCAGCGTGCAGTGCTCCGCTTGCCATAACAGCCTGATGTTCAAGAGTACGCCATCGAAATGTGTCTCGTGCCATCAAAAAGATGACGTTCATGCCGGAGCCCTGGGCACGGACTGCGCCCAATGCCACTCGCCCGCTGGTTGGAGTCAGGTAACGTTTGACCACTCGAAATCGGCTTTTCCTCTAACCGGGAAGCATACCAGTGTTTCCTGCACGAGCTGTCATGCCAACCATAAATTCAAGGGTACCCCAACTCAGTGTGTGGCCTGCCACCAAAAGAATGACATCCACAACGGTTCGATGGGCAGCGATTGTAAGGCGTGCCATACCACGGAAGCCTGGAGCCAGGTAACTTTCGACCACTCCAAATCGGCCTTTCCGCTAACCGGCGCGCATACCAACGCAACCTGCGCGAAGTGCCATACCGGCGGGCGTTTCAAGGGCACGCCAACAGCTTGTGCGGCGTGTCATGCTGAACCAGAGATCCACCGCGGGCTGTTTGGAACAAATTGCGCCGGCTGCCATTCAACCAGCGCCTGGCGCCCTGCCAGCTTTAATGGGCCGCACACCTTCCCCATGGGTCATGGTGGAGCGCCAAACTGCCAGACCTGCCACCCCAATGGATACACTTCTTATACCTGCTATACCTGTCACGACCAGGGAGAGGTAAACGACGAACACAGCGATTTGGGGATAGATTTCAGCAACTGCGTCCAATGTCACGCCAATGGAGATAAGCCCGGGGAGGATGGCGGTGGTGACGGTGACGATGATTAATAAAAAAGGGTAGGGGGGATGGGCGGAAGAGGAATAACCCTGGCGAGACATGCAACACCCCAAATCCATTAAATTTGGGGTGTTGCATTTTTTTATGGCGCCACACCAAAATTGACTTGGGAGGTTGCCCCCGTGCTCAGGGTAACATTTAACTGTTCGGATGTGGTCAGGGTGCGGCCGGGATGCTCGAGGATGGTGCAGTAGGATCCACCAGACAGGCCGGTAAAGCTGAGCCTGCCATCGGCTGCACTGGTGGCCTGAGCCAGGCCGGCAGAAGGACAGGCTCCACTCCCTAAACGGACAGTGAAACCCGGTAGCCCAGGTTCGCCCGTGTCGACAACGCCGTTCTGATTGGTATCCGTCCAAACCAGTACGTTGATGGTGGTCGGGTTCAAGGTTCCGGTTGTGGTAACCGTTACCGTCGGTGTAAGGGTGACGGTGGGTGTGATGGTGGGTGTCAGGGTTAGGGTTGCGCTGGGTTCCGGAGTGGGCGGGAGAGTCAGAAACGCAACCGGGCAAATCCCTGGCTCCCCACCGTTCGGGATCAGGCCAAAGATTCCCCGGCAGGTGTTATCGATGGAATATAAATCGATTGCATCATCCGGCTGGGCTTCGCGTGTATTCTTATAATAATCATTGTAATCAAATCGAGCAGGTTCCCTGACATCATCATCCGTCCAGGCCGACCAGAGGAACCGGTCAGGGTTTTCCAATGCCTGGCGTTTGACTGCTACCTGGATCCCGAATGGATAGAGCGGATCCAGCCGCACCCAGGCTGTGTCCACGTCTAAACCCAGGCCTTGTTCGAAAACCAGGACCTCGTAACCATCACCTGGAGGCCCAGAATCGGGGACCAGTGGATTTTGTCCGCCAACATCCTTATTAAGATCCCGGTATAAACGTACCCCCTTTACCGTCCAATCGATATTGGGTGGAGGTGAGGTTATCCATAACAAGCTGTCACCGCGTCCGTCGAAATCCAGGTCTAATTCGATGCCATAGTTACCCAGGAGCTGGAGGGTGGGTGAGCGGAGACCGGCCAGGCGCAGTGAGAAATAAAACCAAGTATCATCCAGGCTCAGATCGGCCCGAGAGAGATCGAGATCGGGAAGGTAGAGGATCGTGGCAAAAGTAAAAGGGCGTTCGAACAGGTTCTGCGCATAGGCGTCGCCTGGGATCGACGGACCCGGCTGGATTCCTTTGGAGACCGGGTCGATGATCGCATTATCACGTTCGCCAGGTTGGCCCGGGGAATTAACGGGAACCGGGGTTGGAGAGGGAAGCGGGGTATCCGTGACCGTGGGGCTTCTGCGCGGAACGATAATCCGGTAGGTGGGGGAAGGGCTGGCAGTCGGGCTGGGGGCAGGCGAGGGCTGAGGGGTGACCTGCCTGTTACAGGCGAACAGGAGCAGCGTGAGGGTCAGGATCACCATCAAACCAGCCAATCGCAACGATTGCATCGCCTAATTCTCCAGGAGTGGGGATCAACCCGTTCATTATAACCACCCCTCGTGACGAATACAAGCTAATCCCGCTTTAGAGGTGGAGAGGTATAATCAGGCGTATGAAGAAGTCCGCGGGTCCTCCCGATTGGGTATGGATCCTGCTTCCCCTGCTTTTCCTGGTTCCATTGAACCTTTTTCCACGCCCGCTGCAAAGCGAGCGCGCTCTGGGATCGGCGCGATTATCAGTCGAGCGCGGGCGGTACCTGCAGGCGGCAAGCCAGATCGAGCGAGCAGCAGAAATGATGCCATGGCGGGGGGATTTATGGGAACGCGCGGGCAGCTTGAGCTTGCAGGGTGGAGAACCTGAGCGCGCAATCCCGGCCCTAACCCGCGCCCAAGACCTGGGTTCGCTGACCCTCGAAGGGGAGATCGCCTTAGGAGATGCATACCAGCAAACCGGGGACGCGGAAAGAGCGCTGAAGTCCTGGCGGGGACTGGTCCGTGGGGGAGTCAGGGATCCCGAAATATACCGGCGGATGGTCGAAGTTCAATCCAACCAGGGATTGACCCTGGATGCGGCCCAGACTTTGCGTGATTGGCTGTCCTTCAAAAAAAACGACCCGGCCGTGATATTTGAGGCTGGTTTATATATCAGCCTGACGGATATCAAAGAGGGATTACCCCTGCTGCTGCGAGCGGCTTCTTTGAATCCCGAATATGAACCACGCGCGCGCAGCCTGCAAACCAGCTTGAATACCGCAGATCTCCAGGAGGATGGAGCTTACCGCAAACTCCTGATCGGCAGGGGATATGGAGCGATCGAGGAGTGGCTGCTGGCGGAAGCGGCCTTCCGGCAGGCGATCGAAATTCAACCCGATTATGCGGAAGCCTGGGCGCTGCTGGGTGAAAGTCTTCAACAGCAAGGTAGAAACGGCTTTGCTGAGCTGGACCGGGCGAGGAATCTCAACCCCGATTCAACCCTGGTCAATGTTCTCTACGCGCTCTACTGGCAGCGCGCCGGAAAGCCAGACCGGGCGGTCCAGGCTTTAGAGGAGATCATCCGCAAGGAGCCGCTCAATCCCACCTGGCAGATCGAGCTGGCGAACGCTTACGCAGGTATGGGAAAAATCAACGAGGCGCTGGCGCACTACCAACGCGCGACAGAATTGGACTCCCAGAGCAGTTCCTTCTGGCAAGCATTGGCTTCATTTTCGATATTGTACAACCTGGATGTGACCGGGATTGGCTTACCCGCTGCCCGCAAAGCGGCCGCCCTGGCCCCTGATGACCCGGCCTCCCAGGATATCATGGGCCAGGCTCTGTTAAAGATCGGAGATTTAAACACGGCGGAGAGGTTTTTTGAACGCGCATTGGAACACAACCCGGAATATGCGCCTGCCTTGCTTCACCTTGGGATCCTCAACTTGCACCGCGGAGAAACCCAACGCGCCAAGACATATCTTGAAAATGCCCTCTCCCAGGCGGGTGACGGGCCAACCGGAAAACAGGCTCAACGACTATTACAAGCTTATTATCCATCGCAGTAATGTTATGCTACAATGATCGCGTCCAATTTTCGGCCGGACTGAATGCCGGTAGAAGGTGAAAGGAGCCATAACGATGAACAAACACCTGCAGCTTGCCCTTCTGACGGCAGTCCTGGCACTCAGCATTCTGGGGTGTGCCCTGGGAAACCCGACGGACGGAAATACCACCACCGGAGAGCCTAATCGAGTGCTTTTTCAGGACGATTTTTCAGATGACAAAAGCGGCTGGAAAACGCTGCGAGAAGGACAGGGTATCATCGACTATGAAAACGGCGGCTTCCGCATTTTCGTCCCTGAAACCAAGATCGACTATTGGACGGTAGCCGGGTTGAATTTTGGAGATGTGCATATTGAAACGGACGTGACGAAGACCGGCGGCCCGGATGATAATGATTTTGGGATTATCTGCCGCTACCAGGATGAGGAAAATTTTTACGGGTTATTGATCAGCAGCGATGGGTACTACGGCGTGAGCAAGATGAAAAACGGAGAACACAACATCGTCGGTTCAGATGGGATGCAGTTCTCAGATACAATCCGTACCGGGGCAACCACGAACCGGATCGGCGCTGACTGTATCGGGAAGCGGATCGTTTTGTATATCAACGGCGAGTTACTGGTTGAAGTTGAAGATGGGGATTTCCAATCCGGAGATATTGGCCTGATGGCCGGGACGTTTGATAGCGCGGGTGTGGATATCCTGTTCGATAATCTGGTAGTGACGAAACCTTAGAATTCATGGCAGGATGAAACTATTTCTTGATTCAATCGGCTGCCGCCTGAACCAGAGCGAGATCGAGGCGTTTGCCATACAATTCCGCGCTGCCGGGCACGACCTGGTCAGCAGCCCGGGTGAGGCTGACCTCGTTGTGGTGAATACTTGCGCGGTAACCGCCGAGGCAGCTTCGGATTCGCGCCAGAGGATCCGCCAGGCTGCCCGAGCCGGGGCTAAAGAGATCGCAGTAACCGGTTGTTGGTCCTCGTTATATCCGGCCGACGCGGAAGCATTATCTGGTGTAACCCATGTAGTTTCCAATCAGGAAAAAGACGGTCTGGTCGCACAGGTCCTCGGTCTGCCGGCTGAAACGTTTGACCTGGAACCGGTGGTGCGGACGCCCGTTCCCGGCACGCGGCTGCGCACGCGCGCGTTTATCAAAGCTCAAGATGGGTGCGACAACCACTGCACATTTTGTATTACCACGGTAGCCCGCGGAGCTTCACGCAGCCGGCCGGTCAGCCAGGTGATCCACGATATTCGCGCGGCATTGGATGGTGGAGCACAAGAGATCGTTCTAACGGGTGTCCACCTGGGCTCCTGGGGGCACGACCTGGGGAACGGATCGCGTCTGAAAGACCTGGTCCTGGCGATCCTGGCGCAAAGCAAGGTTCTCCGCCTGCGGATGTCCTCGCTGGAACCCTGGGATCTGGATGAAGATTTTTTTGCCCTTTGGGAAGACACACGTCTCTGCCGTCAGCTTCATCTGCCGCTGCAGTCAGGGTCCGCCGCCACCTTACGGAGGATGGCGCGCAAAACTCGTCCCGAATCGTTCGCGGCGCTGGTCGAATCCGCCCGGCGCTTGATCCCAGAGGTAGCCATCACCACGGATGTGATTGTCGGTTTCCCCGGCGAGAGCGATGCAGAGTTCCAGGAGAGCCTGGATTTCGTTCGAGAGATGGGCTTTGCCGGCGGACATGTGTTTACCTATTCTGCCCGGCCAGGCACCGCTGCGGCGCGTTTCTCCGACCAGGTTCCCATGTCAGTGCGCAAGCAGCGCAACCGCGAGATACGCGCAGCGCTGGCCGAGAGCGCGCGGGGCTACCGGAGCGCTTTCCTGGGCCGCACCCTATCGGTGCTATGGGAGGCAGCCCAGGGTGTAGGCCCCGAAGGTTGGGAGATCAGTGGGCTGACCGATAATTACCTGCGGGTTTCGATCCTTGCACCGGCCGATCTTTGGAACCAGATCACCCCCGTACTGCTAACCGGGCTGACCCCGGATGGATTGCATGGAACCCTGGTGAACGCCTGATACCGTGCTCGCGCAGCGTTTATTCTCCCCTCAAACAGTAGAAACCCAACCACTTCGCATGGTCGAGCTGCCTGATCCGCTGCCGGGCCACGGCCAGGTGCGTCTGCGGGTGGCGGTCTGTGGGGTGTGCCATACCGATCTGCATATCGTGGAAGGAGAGATCCACCCTCCGACTCTGCCGCTCACCCCCGGGCACCAGGCAGTAGGGGTGGTTGATGCGGTCGGCGAAGGCGTTGAACGGGTACAGATAGGTGAACGGGTAGGCGTCCCCTGGCTGCACCGCGCCTGCGGCGTGTGCGAGTTCTGCCGGCGTGGAGAAGAGAACCTTTGCCCGAACGCCTTCTTTACCGGGTTCCACGTGAATGGCGGTTACGCTGCGGCCATGCTGGCAGACGAGCGTTATGTGCTGCCTGTTCCCCCCCGGATTTCTTCCGAACAGGCCGCGCCCTTATTGTGCGCCGGGATCATCGGGTATCGCTCGCTGCGAAAGGCCGATCTACAACCCGGCGAGCGGCTTGGCCTGGTTGGTTTTGGGGCGAGCGCTCACCTGGCGATCCAGATTGCGCTGCACTGGGGATGCGAGGTGTTTGTATTTTCCCGCTCGGAGGGACACCGGCAGCACGCCATGGATCTGGGCGCCCGTTGGGCAGGTAGATTGGGGGATACCCCACCGGATTTATTGGACCGGATGGTGATCTTTGCTCCGGTTGGCGCGCTGGTGCCTCCTTCGCTCCAGGTTCTGCGGCCAGGCGGGACTTTGGCGATCAACGCCATCCATATGTCACCCATCCCTTCTTTCCCCTACGAATCTATCTATGGCGAGAGAACCCTGAGGTCGGTGGCCAATGCGACCTACCAGGATGGGCTGGACCTTCTGGAATTGGCAGATCGCATCCCGCTCCGTTCTACGGTCCAGTTATACCCCCTGGATGCGGCCAACCAGGCGCTTCAAGACCTGAAAGCAAGCCGTTTCAATGGGGAAGCCGTGCTGGTTGTTGGGGATGGATAGAAAGGTTTGAAGCAACCCGCTGTCGAACCCTACGTATCTTCTCGGGCTGCGCCTGGGGGATCAGGACTTTGATTGGGCCAGGAAGGCCATTAAAACGCTGAGCAGGTACAGAATAAATAGAGGCACCATCAGCAAACCCATATTGACCGGGTCGACCGTGGGGGTTACCATGGCTGCCAGTACAGCGATAATGACCACGGCTATCCGCCACTGGCGCAATAAGGATTTTGCGGTGACAATCTTGAACTTTGCCAGGATGAAGACCAATAAGGGAGCTTCGAAACTCACCCCGATCCAAAACATCAAGTTGGTGATGAAGTTGACATAATTGGAAATGCGCGGTTTAGAGATTACTCCTGGGATAATATCACCGACCAGGAACGGTACGGCGGTTGGCAGCATGACAAAATAGGAGAATAAAACTCCGCATAAAAATAATATGCTGGCAATCGGCACGGCAAGATAGATCCACTTTTTCTCTGAGGAGGTCAACCCAGGGAGAACAAACATGAGCAGCTCGTAAACGATGACCGGCATGGCCAGGATAAGACCTGCTAACAGGCTGACCCGCATAAAGACGCTGATATTTTCGGTGACTTCGATCGCCTGGAGGTTTTCTAACCCTCCGATCGGACGGGCCAGGAGTTGGATAAACTGCTGCGCAAAAGATAAGCAAGCCACAGTGGATATCGCCAGGGCAATGAGGGCAACGAAGAGGCGTTTTCTCAGCTCGCCCAGGTGATCCCAAATGGTCATTGCATTTTCATTCTGCACAGACATCTTTAACCTTATTCTACGAGCGGCTCAACCCAACGTGGTCCAGCAGCTCGCGGATC
>Ga0209593_10000535_pt1 | contig 17595 bp, 11 predicted proteins | sample PPLLaktember2015_3_FD_187260 | JGI IMG/M metagenome (GOLD analysis project Ga0209593, IMG submission 187260) | Freshwater sediment microbial communities from Prairie Pothole Lake near Jamestown, North Dakota, USA - PPLs Lake P7 Core (6) Depth... | ecosystem: Environmental > Aquatic > Freshwater...
CTTTAACCATGGGTGTTGCCCCTGCCAAAGAAATCGTCAATGCTTCCAGCCCACTGGGTGCAGTATTAGGTTATGCCATCGGTAATTTCGGTCGCACATTTTTAGATTTCGGGTTCTTGTTCTCCGTTTTAGGTGCGCTGTTGTCCTGGTTGTTATTGACGGCCGAGACCCCGTTTATTTCTTCCATCAAAGACGGTGCTTTCCCGCGGGCTTTTGCAAAAACAAACTCCCGTGCCACACCCATTTTTTCCCTGACCACTACTCATATTATCACCCAGGTGGTCCTGGTCTTACTTTATGTGTTTTCCACTTCCGCGGATATCGGGGCCAAAGGCAATGCACCTCTACTCCAGAACCTTTATAATGCTGCCATTAATATTTCTGTCGTTTGCATCTTGCTTCCATATTCGTTCTCTGCTGTGTTGGGCATCAAAGAAGCCGTGAAAGAAAAAATCACCAAACCCGTGTTTTTCGCGATAGTGAGTATTGTTTTCTTTTTATGGGTGTTTTATTCTATGGCGAAGTATTTGGCCCCGGCGATTATTATTTACCTGACTGGAGTTATCTTCCGTTTTTTTGTGCACCGCGAGCGAAAAGAAAAATTCCCGGTCTTGGAAGTCGTTTTTTATGGGGTAATGCTGCTGGCCGGTGTGGTGGCTGTGATCTTAATCGGGAAAGGAAAAATCCAGTTTTAAGATGGTCTTCGACCGCCAGGGGTTTTTTTGTAAAACTGCAAAACTTTTGTTATGTTAAATATCCTAAGCCGCGATTCACCATCCATTTTGTCAGGACTTTTTTGTAAACCATCACGGATGGGCAGGTTCAGGCACCTCCCAAAACTTTTAATAATGCTTATAATCAAAAGCTTTTGGAAGTCCAGAAACCTTTTCACGAAAAGGGTTCTGGTGGTCGAAGACAAAGTTCCTTTTCTTTCGAATCTCGATATTCATAATATTGAAGCAGTACAGTCTTCCTTGTAACACACCCGGATCAGGTATAGCCCAGGATAGAAAAAAATTCAACCCTTGGGGAATCCGAATTTTCTTGGTTCTACACACTGCCTCTTGTTGTCGTGGGTTTATTTCGGGGCGATGATCGGGATAGTGATAATCATATTAATATCGACTCCGGCCAGGTTCGAATCCGGGTTATATTTTTTCCACAGCCACAGTGGGATTTCTTCATCGCGGACGCAGATGCTCCACAGGGTTTCTCCGTATCGAACCTTTCGTTTTTTAGTATCTACCACCTGGTATTGGCTGTAGAAGTCTTCTTCGATGGCCATGTGGTATTCCAGGCGTCGGTTATTGAATTGTTCCAGGGCGGTAATGGTTTTAACCGGGATGAAGATTTTTTGGTTGACTTTGATGTATCTTAAGCCTTGGTTGAGTCTTCGAATGGCAGAAGTGGGAACTCCCAGCCAGTCGGCGTAATGGCCCAGGGTTTCATCGACGGAGATGGTGAGTTGGGCTTTGTTTTGATTGCGGAAAAAAGTCATGTCCAGGTGATAGAGGTTAGCGTCGAAACCATTCATCGGTTTATTTGCCGCGGGGGTATCGATGGATTTTTCCAGTTTTCCCGTTTGAGATGGGGAGGGTTTGGTTGGGGTGGGAGATGGTTTGGGGTTGAAAGTTTTCGGGGTGGTTTGAGCAGGTTTATCCTGGGTTTTTGTGGGGTTGGGGGTATTTTGAGAAGTTGAAGGAGAAGTGGAAGGGGAAGAAGAGGGTACCTGGAGAACTTGGCCGATATATACCCGGTTTTCGCCTGAGATTTCGTTGTTGATGAGGAGGGATTCCACGGATACGTCGAATTTCCGGGAGATAGCGTGGAGCGTATCGCCTTTTTTCACCGTATAATAATGGATGCCGTTTGGGGTTGTCGGTTTGAGGGTGGGGGGGACCGAAGCGATGGCTTGATCTGCCGTATTGGGAGAGAGGGAGTTTGGGATGTGCAATTCCATACCGGCGGGGATGGGGAGTTGGCGTTTAAACACAATGGGTCGGAGGGAGGGGTTGAGGTCTTTTAATTGGTTTTCGGAGATACCGAGGGATTTGGCGAGTGTTTTGGGTCGCATGGTATTTTTGAGGTTAATGGTATTAAACGGAATTGGTTTATGGTAGTTGATGGAGTGGAAGTATTTTTCGGGGTTAGCTGCGATTTCGCTGGCGGCGAGGAAGCATCCGTAGAAGTTTTTTGAAGCGAATTTAAAGCGGCGGTTTTTGTATTTTTCGATAATGATGCCGAGGTCGGTGGAGCCGGTTTCGGTGATGGCGCGTTGGATGCTGGCAGGGCCGTGGTTATACGCTGTGATGGCGCAGGGCCATGAGCCCAGTTTTCGGTAGTTTTGCAGTAGTAGTCTCGCAGCAGCGTCTGAGGATTTGAAGGGGTCTTTTCGTTCGTCGATGCGGTAATCGACTTTTAATTGAAAAATTCGTGCAGTACTTCTCATGAATTGCCACATGCCGGCGGCTCCGACGCTGGACATGGCGTTGATATTAAAAGAGGATTCCACATGGGGGAGGAAAGCGATGCGGGAGGGGATGCCGTATTTTTTAAGGATGGATTGGATATAGGGCATGTAGGCGCCGGAGCGTTCGAGGCCTTCTTTAAACCGGTCTTTTTGACCTAATTGAAACCGGACACGTTCTGCTGCGGTATAGATTTCGTCGATGGATGCGTATTTTTCGAAGAGGTCGGCGATTTCTTTTTCCCGGTCGTTCCATTCGTAGGGTTGTTTTTTGGATAGGTTTTCGAGGAAGTAGATGACTTCTTTTAAATGTTCCTGGATGAATTGGCGGCGGATGCGGCCTTTTCGATCGCCCACTGCTACATATTTGTAGATAATCATGGGGTATTGGTTGTCGTGGATAAATCCTTCAGTGAGGGTGATTTCCGTATAGATTTTTTTCCAGAATTCCACGTTATCTTTAAGATTATCCGGTGTGGTAAAGAGGTGATCGTCGTTGTCCGGGTTTTCCTGGGCTGGCAAAGTGAAATTGAGCAGCGAGGAAGTCAATAAGCCGATTGCAATTAAGTATCCAAGTCCGAAAAGTGTTTTATTGGTTAGGTTTTTTTTGCGTTTCATTTTTTCCTTTTTTGGATAACCATTATCTCATAACATGGGAGTCTTGTCAAAGATTATTGGAAGGGAGCGGCAATTCTTATTTTGGAAATAGAGGGCGAGTCGGTGCGAGTCGGTGCCCGCTGGAACGCCTGCGAGCTTGTCCCTTTTTTTTAAATCGCACTTTTACTTCCCGGTAACGGGAACCTGGACCACGTGCACCCGTGCACCCGTGAACCGATTCCTTGTTTCAATCGTATCGTTATTCGTTAAACGTGAATCGTTGGCCTCCGGCCCTTCGTTTTTTTTTGTTACCGTTTTCCATAAAAGTGATTTAAGTTCGATCTTTTGTGATTATTAATCATTGATCGTTAATCGTTGACCGTGAGTCGGGGCTGATCTCCGTTCTTGGCTGGAACAACTGCGAGCTTGTCCCTTTTTTTTAAATCGCACTTTTACTTCCCGGTAACGGGAACCTGAAAACGGTAAACGAAAAACGAGTAACGGTTCCTCGTTTCAATCACTCATAGTTAGGATTGGAATCGTTATCCGTTAAACGTTAATCGTTGACCTCCGGCACTTCGTGCTTTTTTTTAATCCCGCAAAGCGGGAACCTGAAAACGGTAAACGAAAAACGAGTAACGGTTCCTCGTTTCAATCACTCATAGTTAGGATAGAAAACAGAAAATCCTGAATCTTCAACTGTCTTTTCTTCAATAGTTTCAATCACTCATAGTTAGGATAGAAAACAAACCGGATTCAGTGAATAGGCGACCAGGGCGAAAAGTTTCAATCACTCATAGTTAGGATAGAAAACAACCGTTTTTTCTCAGTTGACATTATATATAATAGCAGTTTCAATCACTGATAGTTAGGATAGAAAACGATGTTCCTATCAATTCATCATATATTTTACATTTGTTTCAATCACTGATAGTTAGGATAGAAAACGGAACAAATGGCCAATCCATCTCTCAAACATATCATAGTTTCAATCACTGATAGTTAGGATAGAAAACGATGCATCCGGAAAAAGAATATCTTGAATATCCTGGTTTCAATCACTGATAGTTAGGATAGAAAACCACACAACCAACAAATTTCAATGTCTGGTGTTTCCTGTTTCAATCACTGATAGTTAGGATAGAAAACACTATTGGGTTTGTTGGACTGAGAAAGAGCACTGGAGTTTCAATCACTGATAGTTAGGATAGAAAACCACAATTTCCCTTCTATTGGATCATCATCAATCACTCGTTTCAATCACTGATAGTTAGGATAGAAAACATAGCGGTTATGTCGTTTTTGATTTACCAGGTGTTGTTTCAATCACTGATAGTTAGGATAGAAAACTATGAAAAAAAATTACAAGGAGGAAGTATGAATCAGTTTCAATCACTGATAGTTAGGATAGAAAACTTCACAATGTGAACTTTTTCAATTGTTATTCGTCCAGTTTCAATCACTGATAGTTAGGATAGAAAACGACAAATCTTTGAAAATCAAAAGGAAATTGAAGAATGTTTCAATCACTGATAGTTAGGATAGAAAACAAACTTCTTGCAATCGCTTCCGATTTTGTGAGAAAGTTTCAATCACTGATAGTTAGGATAGAAAACGATTGCATTTCAATTTCTACTTTATCTCCGGTTCTAGTTTCAATCACTCATAGTTAGGATAGAAAACTTTAATATCTTTTTCATTTATATGACAGGTTGATTTTGGTTTCAATCACTCATAGTTAGGATAGAAAACAATCGTACCTTTTCCGTCATTCCACGATTCATACCAGTTTCAATCACTCATAGTTAGGATAGAAAACTCCTCCTAATTTTTCACGCCATTAAAGCGTTATTTGGTTTCAATCACTCATAGTTAGGATAGAAAACAAATTAAAGGAACAAGTATCCTTTTGTAATATTTGTGGGTTTCAATCACTCATAGTTAGGATAGAAAACAAATGCTGCGGGACTTGACATTCGAGACGCAACGTTGTTTCAATCACTCATAGTTAGGATAGAAAACTATGTATGGCATGCCCAGGGAATTTTCCTATAAAGAGTTTCAATCACTCATAGTTAGGATAGAAAACCTTGCTGAACTTCCTTTCCTTTGTTAGTACTGTTCTGTTTCAATCACTCATAGTTAGGATAGAAAACGATGTTACACGCGATCGGAAGAGATTGGTCAAGCGGTTTCAATCACTCATAGTTAGGATAGAAAACGGCGGTCTCTTTAAGGTTATCGCCATTAAAAATAATGTTTCAATCACTGATAGTTAGGATAGAAAACGATTCCGTTCCTGGTATTTTGCATCCGATTCATTGTTGTTTCAATCACTGATAGTTAGGATAGAAAACATCTTTTCTCAACCTCAAATCCTCACAGAATTGAGGTTTCAATCACTGATAGTTAGGATAGAAAACCGGCGCTTTCCACGCTTTTGGAATTAATGCCGACTTGTTTCAATCACTGATAGTTAGGATTGGAATCGTTATTCGTTAAACGTGAATCGTTGACCTCCGGCACTTCGTGCCTTTTTTTAATCCCGCAAAGCGGGAACCTGAAAACGGAAAACGGTAAACGAGTAACGGTTCCTCGTTTCAATCACTGATAGTTAGGATAGAAAACTAAGTCTCTATTCCACAATAAAGCGACCAGGTCAAGTTTCAATCACTGATAGTTAGGATAGAAAACAAGTTATTCCCAGGTGAAAAAATACCGCTTTAAGGGTTTCAATCACTGATAGTTAGGATAGAAAACGGATATAATTGCAAGTGGCGAAAAATCTATATCTGCGTTTCAATCACTGATAGTTAGGATAGAAAACTACTCAGCAGGGAAGGAAGTCGGGATGTATATCCAGTTTCAATCACTGATAGTTAGGATAGAAAACTTCGTGAAGGGGTACCGAACCACATCGAAAAAATGAGTTTCAATCACTGATAGTTAGGATAGAAAACACCTCATTGATCTTGACTTACGGGATATTACCTGGCGTTTCAATCACTGATAGTTAGGATAGAAAACACTTGATTGATTCTTTCCGTGAATTGATTTCGTTCAAGTTTCAATCACTGATAGTTAGGATAGAAAACTATCCAGGGCATCATTTTCAAAACGCACAATCTCGGTTTCAATCACTGATAGTTAGGATAGAAAACAAACTTAAAAGAAAACACCAATATCGGAATTGAACTGTTTCAATCACTGATAGTTAGGATAGAAAACCTGTATTTTTCTTTTTTATACATGTCAAGTCTCTTAGTTTCAATCACTGATAGTTAGGATAGAAAACTTTCCGGGGATGAAGAAAAAACATCATTTTCGTATTTGTTTCAATCACTGATAGTTAGGATAGAAAACTTTATAAATCTTTTATTAATTCCCGATATTCTTTCAGGTTTCAATCACTGATAGTTAGGATAGAAAACGGCCGCGACCGCCGGTTCATTGCTCTTCTCCTTCAGTTTCAATCACTGATAGTTAGGATAGAAAACGCCGAGGTAACCAGGAAGGGCAAGGACCTTATCAGAGTTTCAATCACTGATAGTTAGGATAGAAAACACCTCCGTCCCTTCGTCGTAGCTGAAGGTGTGAAGGTTTCAATCACTGATAGTTAGGATAGAAAACAGATTATGCAAAATTCAAATGAAGTGTTCCAGGATGGTTTCAATCACTGATAGTTAGGATAGAAAACGGCTTTCGATTAGCCCGGTTCATTTCTTTCATTGTATGTTTCAATCACTGATAGTTAGGATAGAAAACCCATAACACCCACTTATATCAATACTTCCACTTTTTCAACCTATTTGTCAAAGAACAATACCTCCTTCTAATATATCCCCTTTTCCCCTTATTTACAATACCTCTCCTCTTTTTTTTTATTTTTGTCGACCCCCCGGGGTTTTTACACTACCCCGGGTCGACAATTGAAAATTGACAATCATAAAATGATACTTAACTCCGACTTCTCCTTTCCTATAATTTCCTTCTTGTAATACTTCGTCGAATCAAATTCAAAAATCAATACCGAATCATCTTCCTTCTTTATCACATGTTCCAGGTCAGACTTCAAACACTCCAACTTCCCCGTGGATATCTCCCCTTCAAAAACCGAATTCTGGACCCAATCCAAATATTGACGGCATACTTTCAATGCTTTCGCCACTCGCTTCGTATTGATATCATAGACCAATATCACAAACATTTCCGCCTCACCACCACATCATAAACGGCTCATACGGCTTTTCCCCGATGAGATGCTTCTCGATCTTGTAACACTCCATCAAAATCAACCGCTTATACGTCACATCCTGGCCCAAATCTTTATGCTTTACCGTGGTTTTTAACTTCTCATCAAACCGCTCGACTACTTTCTTCATTGCATTTTCCTTGAACACAATCCCGCCTACACTATTATCGAAGCTTTTTTTATCGATTTCTCCTTTGTTCACTAATGAAAAAATCAACCGGTCAACCAGCAGCGGCTTGAATACTTCCGCAATATCCAGGTTCAAAGAGAATTTCCTGAAATTGGACGTGTGTAAAAAACCGATCCGGGGATCCAGGTGAGTCTGGTAAATGGAAGATAATACCGTCGTATAAACCAATGTATTGATGAAACTAATCATGGAATTGAGGTAATTCAACGGAGGCCTTTTGGACCTGGCTTCAAATTTGAAATCGGAATTATTGATAATTCGATCGAAACTATTGTAATACACTTCCCGGATATTTCCTTCCATACCCATCAATTCAGCCACTGTTTTTGCTCCCTGCGTACTTTCTGCCAATTCGTCTACCTTGGCAATTCGGTCCTTGAGGGTGACATCCCGGTCATCATAATATTTCAAAACTTTCAAAATATTGTGGGCCGCACCCCGGATAAATCCTTTCGCTAAAGTTAGCCTCTCTTCATCATTCTTGTAAACCTCTGCTTGCCTGACGATCATATACCCGGAGTTGTAATGCTCCCTGGGATAATAAGACCCAACATAATAATCATAATAGTTGAAGAAATGCAAGATGATCTGTTTTTGCGATAAAAATTCCAGGAGCCTTTTGTTTAAATCCACTTCGCCGAAAACAAGGATTTCGGATGTGTCTTCTACGGGTATATATTTGGTTTGACCATCGGAATCTTCAAAAAACAGCGTGTTTTGTTTCCTTTTTAATTCTCCGCTTGAAAAAATATAAATGTTCTTCTTCATGGTTAACTCCAGCAAAACTCATTGTATGAGCAATTTCTACAGAATTTTATTTTTTTAAGGGGTTGAGGTTTATCCAGGTTCATGATGGCCTCGATTTCTGCAAGGCTTTGCTCCAATTCCGCCCTTAACTCGGGGGTCAGGGTAATGGTTTTTTTCTTTTTCTCTTTGGGAACCCGTATCTCGCCGGTGGCTTTAATGCCTTTCTGTTCTAAACGCCAAAGGTAAAACGCCAGTTGCATCGAAGCTGCCTTGGCGAAATGGGAGCTTTTTTTAATTTCAGCAATGACCAATTCGCCATCCTTGTTTTTTACAAGATCGAATTTGGTATTTTCAAATTGGATTTCTTTCTTTTCCCTGCGATAGGATTCATCATGGATAAGACGACCGATTTCCAGGAAATCATTATCCTGGAAAGAATCGATGTGGTGTGCCATAAGCCAAACTTCACGTTTACATATATAATAGTACCAGATTAAGGTCCCCGTAACGTTCAAGATGCATTCCTCCTGTTATAATTATCCTCTACCATATCGAAGCGGAACTCACTTTTTTAAAACCGGTATCCAGGTCATAATAATTGTTCAATTGGCTGTACGGGATAAAATAAGGCTCGTTTTCGTCGAGCCTGGGCGGCTTATTCTTTTTTAACGTCTCTTCCGATACCGATATCATGTATTGCGCAAAGGAAGTTTTTATTTTTTCAAACTCGTTTTTACGCTGCCACCGGTCGCCGATACTCTTTATTTTCCTGTATTTTTCCAGGATCGACCGGGCTTTGTCATCTACCTCCACAAAAATATCGGCTCTCGCGTAATCATTGTCGATTAAACGGAAAGCCTCTTTCCCGGTGAATGCGTCTTCGTATTTCAACTGCGAAATACTTTTTATCAAATTAACCGAAGGGTGAGACGATATCAATTTCGAAACCAGTTCAAAATACTCCCGGGAGATTTCGAAAAAGCGGTTTTCAAGAATTTCTTCCGTCTCTTTGGATAAAAGGTCGATGGTATTATTGAGCAAGAGTCGGTCATAGATATATGATGCATAGGTTTTCTTCGAATCCTTCAATCGAACCAGGTAAACTTCTCCGGGGCTGCCCATTTTATTCTCCCGGTTGCACCGGCCGGCTCCTTGGTTGATACTGTCCAGGGGTGCCATATCTCGATAAACCACATCGAAATCGATATCGACCCCGGCTTCCACCAACTGTGTGGAAACCACGATTTCTCCCTTGTTTCTTTCCTTTAATTTTTTGATCTTTTCCAACCGGTGTTTGGGTATGATCCCGGAAGATAAATATATGGGCTTAAATGGGCGCAAACGATTATAAAGGTCCTGGGAAGACCCGATGGTATTACATATGATTAAATATCGTTTATCGCGGTTCTCGTTTATTTTCTTTTCCAACTCCCTGGAGAATGAATCGATGTCTTTTTCCTCTTTGCTTATGGTCAATTTGACCCGGTCTAACCGGCTGAAATATTCTTCCTTACCGGGTACCAATTCGTTTATCTCCTTTTTTTCTTCGGAGAAAATCATGGGCATGGTGGCGGTAACCAGTATAATGGTACTATTGAACATTGTTGAAAAAACGGAGAGCGAATCTTTCAACAGCTTTAAATATTTCACGGGTACAGCCTGGACTTCGTCCAGGATTATGATACTGCCGGCCATATTGTGAAACTTTTTTAATTGTGAATTCTGACCGGTGAAGAGGGTGTGGAAGAATTGCCAGAAGGTAGTGACCACCAATTCGCTGTTCCATGTTTCCACCATGAATTCGGCTTTATCGCTGTTGTATTCTTCTTCGTCCTCATCGGCTTTCCAATCTTTTTCCACCAAATGGTGATGGGTTAAGAGCAGCGAGCTGGGGATATTATCGAAATCGGTAGAGAGAACTTCTTTGAAGACATCGGCGTTTTGATCGATAACGGAAGTAAAAGGCAGACAGTAGATGATCCGTTTTTGATTGTTGTTTTTTTCTCTCAATTTAAGTGCTGCATTTAAAGCGCTGAGAGTTTTCCCGCTCCCGGTGGGACCATTGATGGAGAAAATTCGCTCACCCTGTTCCACACGATTTATCGAAGCTTCAATGTCTTTGTAAATGGATTCCTTCATGATATTAAATTCGCCTGCCCGGTCTTTGAACTTTTCTTTTTTGTACCGGCCGGTGATATCGTGTTTGATTCGTTTTTCCGTTACGTCTCCCTGGGTGGAGAATATGGCTTCATACTTATCGGAATAGACCAGGATGGAATACAGGAAATTGAAGTAAAAGTATATTTCGATATTGGAATTATCGACGATATCCCATTTACCGTCATCGATTTCTTCAAAGAAGGATTTTAAATCGTCGAGGGTGTAATCGAAGATTTTAACGGTGTCGCTGAAATGAGTTTTAAAAAAATCGGGGCTGCAATATACCAATTGCTGTTCGATTATTTTCCACTCTCTTTTAGATATGGGGATCATATCGTCCAGGTTTTTAAGATTTCCATGATGCTTGAGAACTGCGGAAAAGGCTATTGTGGTGAATAAAAGTCGGTTAGGGTGATGCTCGAAGAAGCGATAGACCTGGTATGCGGCGATTAAAGCGGAAATCAACCCATGGTTGGTCAAACCATTATGTTTATATAACGCATAATCGCCCTCTTTATTCAAGTATTTTTGGAAAAAAGGGGTCATCTTCCCCGCATCGTGAAAGATGAGGATGTATAATAAGATCGTTTTTGTGTCTTGAAGGGAATGAGGAAGTTTAAGGTCTTTTTTATCTTCGAAAGCCGTGATGCCGGTTTCGGTCGTACGTCTCAGGTGGTCTTGCAGCAGTTTACCCGGGTGTGAATAAATCATGGTATCGTATTCTCCTTCGGCATCCGGGGGGCGTTTCGTACAGCGCCCCCAGACCTATAATACTTTCTTTATTTTAAAACAGGATAATATTCTCTTTTAATTCCTCTATTTCTTCATAAGTGTTGACTTTTGCAGGGATGGACGCCCCTTTTCGCTCGAAGATGATATCGGTCATTTGCCGGATTTCACGGGCTGGATTCATTTCCGAGGTAATCGATATCCTGAAGATTTCCTTTCCTGCTTCGAATTTGATCACCGATTCATCTTGTTCTGCCAGTGAAGAGGAAGGAATCACACTATGAATATCGATATAACCGGGTATTTGCCGGGATGTGCCGGACCTGGTGATGGAGTTGTATTTCCCAATGAATTCAAAATTCCCGATGCATTCGCTTAAACCCATAGAGAAGGTATAATGGGATTTGTGGTCCTGGAGGTTTTGAAGTAGGGGAGCGGTAATCGATTTATCGGCGTGAAACACATAGATGCGATATTTTACATCTTTTAGAAACTCGATTTTAATCTGGGTATGGGTTTTAAACCGTGAAAAACTGTCTTTGGTATTGATCAGATTCTCTGCAATATAAATCTTGTTTAAGGGATTAAGAATTTTAACTCCCAGTCGAAACCCACGATCGTAGAAATGGTCGAGGTAATGATCTTTATCCAGGCCGATTATGGCACCGATCATCCCGTATAAAGTCGGTTTGGATGGAATGGGGAATGAAACCGGCGATGTTGTGGTATATGGCCGTTTAAAATGAGCGAAATCGGCAAATATATCGAAAACGATCAGTTCAGCCATTTTTATTTAGTCCGCCAGCTTCTTCCAGTCTTTAGGAATCTCAGGGTTTGTTTTTAAGAAGGGATCGATCTTATACCAGACAGTCTCGATTTTGTCTTTCGTAAAACCAATAGCATTGATCAAATCGGATAAATCCAGTTTAAAATCGTCAACGCCCCTAATTTTATCGAGGGATTCGCTTTTAATCTTCAAAAAGCTGTCCAGGTCGCCGGTAAAGAATCCCGGTTCCTTATAGTCTACTTTCAGCAACAACCGCGGCATCTGTCCGACTTTTGTCCTGGAAATCAGGTTTTTAGTGCCTTCCCACAAGCCCTCCATCAATAACTTGATATCGTCATCGGTGAGTTTGGTATGTTTTGCAGCGTTCTCATTGATAATCCCGTAAAAGCAGATAAACGAGTATGGAAGGACATATTCTTCCCTAAAAGTTTTTTGTTCTTTTCCCGCTGTCGCTGCAAAAGCGCCGGTCCCTTTAATATGTTTTAATTCCACCGGGTGCAGCGAACGGCCCATTTTAAATTGGACGGGACCCGTAAAGGTAATAGAATTTTTTTCTTTTTTTTCTTCATCATCACCTTCTTCTTTTTCTTTTTCTTTATCTTTACCTATGCTTTTCTTTTTTTTTTCAAGAGGGATGACGCCGCCAAATAAACGCACATCGATGCATTCATCAATAACAGTATCTTTATTTTCTTTAAAATCTTTTGCTCGGGCTTTCCCATCTTGTAATCCCCCTTTCTCAAAGGGTTTCTCCCGGACGAAGATATCTTTCCCATTATTCCCGTCAAAACCCTTGTAATTGAAAAGATAATCGCGTACGGTTCGTTTTAACCGGACGTCCGTAACGATGTTGATCCCGGTTTCTTCATCGATTCGGGGCTTGTTTTCATCCATGGGGTCGCCGTTAGGGTTGGCGTCCTGGATATCGTAACAAAACAAAATTTCACTTCTTTTGGCGATAATATTACCATCACTCATTGTTTACCTCCTTATTTTCGGTTTTATCGTTTTTGCCGGTAACATTTTCCTTTTTATCGAACTGACCGGCCAGGTTCATTCCCAAAACGAAATAGAAGCTCAGTTCCTCGGTACTGAATCGACTCAGATCGCTTTTTAAAAAATACCCGGATATTTCCGACTCCATCTCTTTGTAGTAATTACTGTCGTATTCCTCCAGCTTATTGATGGTTTCCGGCAGCAGCCTCCTGGCGATTTTCTCATCGATCTTTAACCCGTTTAAGCGAGAGCGAAACGGTTGAGCTTTTCGTTCGTGAAGTTGAATGTTCAACAATTTTTGAACCAGCACCCCTTCAAGGAAAACCGCTTTTTTCGATTCGTCATCGAAAAAATTCCCCTGTTCCGTGAAAAAATCTTCGTATTTCCCTGTGCTATTCATATATTTAAACCTCCTGCGATTCAAGATTTTTAACTCTTCCAGGAAACGCAATATTTTATATGCACTCAACGTTAAATAAAAAACACTATTCTCATTCAAGAATTCCGACCGGATCTTTTCCATAAACCGGTTCAACAAGTATTCCAGCGAAATTAGCTCCAGGAAAAAGATATTCTTGATAATATCGAGGAAATACTTATCGAAATTACCTTCTATTTCCGAGTTTAAAAAGAAGTTCCGTATTGCATGGAAAGTAAAATCGATGTTGAAATAAGTCAGTTCTCCTTTGTCGTCTTTTTTGGGAATTTTCGTGAATATTTTATAGACTTTATTGGCCTCGTCGTCTGCGCTGTGTTTTGCTTTCATAATCGTGGCTAACCGCGTAGGAGTGATATTTTCAAGGTACAACAAAATGTTAAATACAACGTTTTTGTGTGGCTCTTCGAAAAAAAGGAAATCGAAGTTGGCATAATTTTCTTTGTCTTGTAAGTAGTCGAAAACCTTTTCTTCCAATTCTACTATTTTTTCCGACTCTTTCTTTTCTAAAGTAAAATCTTTGTAACCCCGGAGCTTCGTGAGAACTTTTTTTAGATTTTCTTCTTCCACCAGGACCAATTTGGGAATTAAAAAGTAATTAAATCCACAGAAGCGGTAGCTCAAATTATTAAGAACATATTTTTTCCCTCGTTCAAGTATAATGTAGCATTCCGGGCAAAGGGGATAATTTTTCCATGCTTTCGATTGATCGAAGCCGCCGGTAACCATCCCTTTTTTGTCTACGGTATAAAACTGGAACGTGCCGGCATATCCCCATACCTCTTTCTTCAAGGCTTTGCACATGTAGCAGGTTTTATCGAAGGCATTGCTGGCAGTTTTGAATTTAAAATAATTACTCTTGTAGACGGTTTTAGGAAGGTTTGAAGAGAATACGTCCAGGTCGCCCAGGTATTTTTCCTCACCCTTTATATTGAATATAATTCCCAATACCCCAGCATTCTTGGGCCCGATATCGAATTTTGAAAACTCAGTCTTGAAATCATTTAAAATAAGGCCTTTTTTATCCGTCAGCTCTTTATCCAGCGATGTAAGAAACGCGATATCCGGCTCCCCGGCAAAATCTCTTATATTTTCCAGGAATTTATCCACAGATTTAAGGATTTTCGTGTTGAATGTTTTCTCCGGTTTTGTGATTTTAGAGATAGGAGTTACAGCCGGTGCATTGGATTCCCCTATTCTATACAAATACCGGTTTTTTTTGGTTTGGTCGATCTCTTCCACGGATATTTTCTCATAAGAGCAGGAATCGTTATCCAGGTTAAAAATAATCTTAAACAAATATTTATACGTATCGCCAAAACCCTCTGTCATCTCTGATAAAGGGCTATCCTTAGGTTGAATTTTTCCTATTTCATACATTGCTTCCAGCATGTTTACTCCTTAATAGTTACCCTCTCTTTGCTTTTCATGGATTAAACCTCCTCTCCGCGTTTCCATATATCGAACATACCGAACCCCTGGCTGTTCCTTTCACCCAAACCGCAGTCCCACGCAAATTGTTTCAACTCCCTGCTGCCGGTTAATTCGTAAATACCGGTATAACCCTTAATGATAAACCCTTTGTATGTCACCAGGTTAAAATTCTTCTCTTCGGAAAAATAAAGGGGTTTTATTTCGAATTCCGCACCATCGATATCGAAAGCCCGGTTTGAAAAAGCCTGGTATTTTTTCAGCAGGTTTAACCGTATTCGCTGTGAAAATTCTTCCTCCAGGGGAGAATAGTAATGAGTTTTCTGTGTTTCTTCCCGATCATCCTCATTGTGGGTGCTTCGAATCGTGATGGGCGACAACATTTTTATGGGTGTCGCATTCATATCGAAAACCGGGGGCATTAAAACCTGGACCGAGGAGAGAAAAAAACGGTTCCCATTCAAATTCACAGGTGTACCGGAAACCATTTTATTGGCGAATTCCTGGAGAATCTGCTCAAAAGGAGAGGAAAGGTAGAAATAGAACGAGGAATAAAAGACGATTCGACATTGCCCGGGTCTTATATTGTGGATGCGGTGTTTCCCGGAAAGTCGTGAGAATGTGAACATTTTGAATGTTCGTTTTTCGTATTCGAAGCCGTGGTTGTGCAGGAAATCTGAGAGTTTTTCCGATAGGTTGGTATAGATCATTGCCTGGATGAGGTTATTGTAGTTCATCGGTAATTCCATCTTTCCGCCAGGCAAATCGAAATCGAATCTTATTCTCATATATAACCCTCTTCCTCGGTTTTAGTAGAGTAGGATACATCAATGGAATCGGATTGTCAAGTATAAAAGCGAAAAATAATCACATCTTCGTTTCCCGTTATCTTCGGCTGCGAAGCATCCTTAAAAAAAACGGCGCGCGATTTCCTGCGAAACCCAACCGACATCCACGAATGAGTAAATTTTACACATTATCGCTTAAATTTAACCGATAACGGTTAATTTTTATCAAACATCGCTTAAATTTAACCGATAACGGTTCATTTTTATTCAACATCGCATAATTTTTAACCGATATCGATTAAATTTTATAAAACATCGATTAACTTTTAACCGATGTCGATTAAATTTTATAAAACATCGATTAACTTTTAACCGATGTCGATTAAATTTTATAAAACATCGATTAACTTTTAACCGATATCGATTAAATTTTATCAAACATCGATTAATTTTAACCGATGTCGATTAAATTTTATTAAACGATGATTAAAATGTAACCGATAACGATTGAATTTTATCCAACATCGATTAATTTTAACCGATAACGGATAAATTTTATCCAACATCGCTTAAATTTAACCGATAACGGTTAAATTTAAGCAAATACCGGTATGGGTTTTGAGAATCATCAGTAAAAAGGGGGTGATTTTGATGGAATTAGGGGGGTTAAAGGTTTTGCTTTGATTTTCCCTGGTTTCGATTTTTTTGTGAGAATAAAAATGGTGGGAGGTAATCGCCCCGGGACTCCGGCACCGGGTACCGCCACGCATGATTCCTGCGTTTGGTACTCCGGCGCCGGGGCCTTTTACCGGGATTACCGAACCCGGGGTTTTTGTTTTGTTTGATGCGTTGTTGTTTAACGTAGAGTTTTGACTTAACGGGTCGTATTTTCGTTAAGGGTTATTCTTTGGTTTGAACCTGGGTGTCTCCAGGAGGTTCGTCTTCCTTTGAGAGACTTTTCTTATACCTGGCAGCCAGGTCGATTTTAATCGTATCGCTTCCGAGAACACCGGAGCGTGCCGCCCGCTTCACGGCGTTGTAGAACTCGCGTGCGGACGAAAACGCTTCAGCACTTATCAAAAAATAAGTGTGTTTTAGTTTAGACGTAAAACTCTCGGACATGGAGAGTACGCGGCGCATTTGGATCATGAGCCGGTAATCTCGCTCGAATTGGTCTATGTCTACAAAGGGTGGAACCAGGTTCCTGTTTTCCCTTGCATGCATTAAGGACCGTTCTACGAAATCTAGCGACTTTTTCCCCATCTTTGGGAAACGCTTCTTCGTATTGGGGTCTACTCCGGTTAAAAAAGGAAACAGCGCTTCAGCGCTCCTGATCATTTGTACGGCCTGTTCTTCTGCCTCTACTGGCAACTCTGCATCGATTAAATTGTTTATCATCATGCACCTCCTTTTTGGGTATGATGTTTATATTTTACACGTACTGTGTAATCGTTAACCTTTGACAGCAGGCTTCATCCGGGTCATGTGCTGTCGTTAAAACCATGTTTTTTCGCGCATGGTTTTGCATTCGATAATCATTAAGTGCTATATACCTTTAAGATGCACCAAACGAGAAAATAGTTTCAAAAAAATACGATTTTTTTTTATTTTTTTTCAAAATTTTTTTTCAAAAATGAATGCCTTATCGATATAATTCGAAATAAAAACAATAGAAACCCTCTTCAAGAGAGGAATTAAATGAAAAATATGAGGTAAGTTTTTTGAGGGAAAAAAACCGGTTCCTGTGCACATTTTTTGTGCAATGCATGGTGGTGCCTGGTGTCGGCAAAAACAGTGCCGTTTTATGGTGCGAGGTTTCGTGGGATGGTCCGGCATAGGCAATAATAGGCTAGAATAGGCAGGAATATGGGCATTATGGACTGTATGGACAGAGGGTGAGATCGTGATATTGTAACAGGATCGCGGTGCTTTTCCACATTCCAACAATCTCCGGCTATTTTTTTTATGTATAATGAGATACGCCAAAGCACAAAAAAAAATGTGACAATACTATC
>Ga0209593_10000540_pt1 | contig 17522 bp, 16 predicted proteins | sample PPLLaktember2015_3_FD_187260 | JGI IMG/M metagenome (GOLD analysis project Ga0209593, IMG submission 187260) | Freshwater sediment microbial communities from Prairie Pothole Lake near Jamestown, North Dakota, USA - PPLs Lake P7 Core (6) Depth... | ecosystem: Environmental > Aquatic > Freshwater...
CCAGCTTAGACGCTCAGCCGGAGGAGGAGACCATTTCGGTCAGCCGACACCGCTCCTGTTGGGTCATCCCGCACATTATCCCACACTTCCGCTGGCCAGAGACCACTGAGCACTGACCGGGCGATCGAGGAATCAGTCGCCTGCGTTCGGGTCGGTGGCGCTTGGATCGGGTGGGCAGTGGGCAGTGGTCGGCGGGTAGCGCGGTATAATTGCGCTCATGGACGGGTACGACGTGATCGTTGTAGGTGGGGGGCACGCGGGTTGTGAGGCGGCCGCGGCGTCGGCGCGCCTGGGCGCCCGGACCGCTCTGCTCACGCTCAACCGGGCGATGATCGCGCAAATGTCCTGCAATCCGTCCATCGGGGGAATTGCGAAGGGGCACCTGGTTCGGGAGGTGGATGCGCTTGGGGGGCTGATGGCCGAAGTGGCGGACCGAACGGGCATCCAGTTTCGGCTGCTTAACCGCAGCCGCGGTCCGGCGGTACAGGCCCCGAGGGCCCAGAGCGACAAGCGGCGGTATCGGACCGAGATGCAGAGGCTCCTTACGGCGATCGAGAAACTCGATCTGCTCGAGGGCGAAGCGGCCCGGCTGGTTTGCGCGGAAGGCAGGGTCAAGGGCATTGAGACGGCCGAGGGGCAGGTGCTGAACTGTAAAGCTCTGGTGCTGACGACGGGAACGTTTCTAAACGGTCTTTGCCATGTGGGGGAGCACAAGTTTCAGGCGGGCCGCTCCGGCGAGCGCGCATCGGTCTGCATGGCGCAATGCGTGCGGGAACTGGGCTTTCGGGTCGGGCGCCTGAAAACGGGGACACCCGCGCGGCTTGACCGGCAGACCATTGATTTCAGCCGCTTCACGCCCCAGGACGGTGATCGAGAGCCGACGTTCTTCTCCTTCCGGACCGAAAAGGTATCCCTGCCGCAAATACCGTGCTGGCTCGGGTCGACGAATCCGGGTGTGCACCGCGTGATTCGCGAGAACCTCCATCGAAGCCCGCTTTACGGTGGCGAGATTAAGGGGATCGGGCCACGGTACTGTCCATCGATCGAGGATAAGGTCGTCAAATTCCCGCAGCGCGGATCTCACCAGATTTTTTTGGAGCCGGAGGGGCTCGACACGAATGTGATTTACCTGAACGGGCTCTCGACCAGCATGCCGCTTGACGTGCAACGGGGGATGCTGGGGCAGATACCGGGGCTGGAGAACGCGATCATGCTGCGTCCGGCATACGCGGTCGAATACGATTTTGTCGACCCTTCGGAGCTTTACTCGACGCTCGAGACGAAGCGGCTGGAAGGGCTCTTTCATGCTGGCCAGATCAACGGGACGACGGGCTACGAGGAGGCTGCGGCCCAGGGGCTGGTAGCCGGGATCAATGCGGCCCTCAAGGCGGGCGGCGGTGCTGCGTTTTTGCCCAGCCGTGCCGACGGCTATATAGGGATTTTGATCGACGATCTGGTCACGCGAGGCGTAGACGAGCCCTATCGCATGTTCACTTCCCGGGCCGAATATCGTCTGCTGCTCAGAATCGACAATGCCGACCGGCGGCTGATGCCGCACGCCCGGCGGCTGGGGTTGGTTTCCGAGCGGGTCTACCGCGAGTTCGAGGAGAAGTGGCAAAGGATCGACCGGAGCGTCGAGTTGCTGGCGCGGACGCACGTGACCGCGGAGATGCTGCGCGAGGGGCTGCTCAGCGAACGAGCCGAGGCTCGACTGGGGGATTCGCTCGAACAGATCGTACGGATGCCCGAGCGGGGGCTCGAGGACGTTCGATTATTTTTGGGCCGGCATGGATTGGAGTTGTCCGCGGAGGAGGCAACCGTGGTTGAGACGCAGATCAAATACCACGGTTACATCGTGCAGCAGCAGCGCGAGGTGGGGCGGCTGCGCAGCTCGGAAGCCCGCCGGTTGCCGCGCGATCTGGACTACGCCAGGATTCCCGGATTGTCGCGCGAAGTGGCCGGGAAGCTCGCCCAGACGCGTCCGGACAGCCTTGGGCAGGCGGCGCGTATCCCGGGTATGACGCCGGCCGCTCTTTCGATCCTGCATATCTTTTGCGGTCCCGTCGGGAGGGAGGAGCCGTCGAGTGACTGAAAAGGTGGGGACGGCTCTCGGACAGCTCGAGGCTGGATTTGGTCTGGAGTTGTCCGCCGAACAGAAACATCAGGTGCGGGTCTACATCGAGAAGCTGCGGAAGTGGAACGCGCACGTCAATCTGACCGCGATCGAACGAGTCGAGGAGCATCTTCGGCTGAACTTCTTCGAGGCGTTCTGGGCGGGGCGTGAGTTTCTGGAGGAAGGGACACGCTTGGCGGATGTCGGGGCGGGTGCTGGATTCCCGGGGCTGGCGATGAAGATCTACCGCGCCTCGCTGCAGGTAACCCTGATCGAGCCGAACTACAAGAAAGCGGTGTTTCTGAAGGAAGCAGCCCGCGAGCTGGAGCTGTCGGTCGAGGTTTTCATCGGCAAGGGTGAAGTTTTCGCCCGGTGGGATGACGTGGACGTGGTAACGTTCCGGGCCTTGCGCCCGTCGCGCGAGGTCTTGCGGCGGTTGGTTGGCACCGGGGTGCGGCTGCTCCTCTTCGAAGGCCAGGAAGGCCTGCGGGATGACCGCATCCGGCTGGTCCGGGAGGCGCGGGTACCGCTTTCCGAGCAGCGCTGGGTGCGCCTCGTGGAGGTTGTCGGGTAGAAGTCAGATCCTACCGTTGCAGGTTGCGAGTTACCGGTTACCGGTTGCGAGTGACCACGTGGGGGTTACAGGTTACGGGGGAGCCGACCGGAAACAGAACGCGTAACTCGTAACTCGCAACTCGTAACCGGTAACTGGTAACTCTCCGACTGTTTCACGTGAAACGTCGCCGTCCCTGTGGTATTCTTCTGGCCGCCATGACGAGGGTCGTCGCGATAGCCAATCAGAAAGGCGGCGTCGGTAAAACCACGACCGCCATCAACCTTGCCGCCGCCCTGGCCAGCGCAGAGCTGCGGATCCTGCTGGTCGACTTGGACCCCCAGGGCAACAGCACCTCGGGTCTCGGCGTCGACAAAAACAGCCTCTCCGCCTCCGTCTACGATGTGCTGAACGGTTCCATAGCGCCGCGCGAGGCGATCCTGGCGACCGAGCTCGACGGACTGGCCCTGCTGCCGTCCAATCACGACCTCACCGGAGCCACCCTGGAGATGGTCGACGTGACGGATCGGGAGAAACTGCTCAGTCGGGCGCTGGGGGAGCTGGCGGGCGACTACGACTACATCCTGGTCGATTGTCCTCCTTCGCTTGGCCTGCTGACCGTGAATGCCCTCGTGGCCGCCGACTCGATTCTAATACCCGTACAGTGCGAGTACTTCGCGCTCGAAGGGCTGTCGGACCTGTTTGGGACCCTCGCACGGGTTCGCGACGGCCTCAACCCTCGCCTCGAGGTCGAAGGCGTGTTAATCACGATGTACGACGACCGGCTGAACCTGTCAGCCCAGATTCGCGAAAACGTCCGCAACCACCTGGGAGCGCAGCTGCTCCAGACCGTGATTCCCCGCAATGTCCGCCTGGCCGAGTGCCCGAGTTTCGGCAAACCCATCCTGCTTTACGACGCCCGCTGTCGCGGGTCTGAGTGTTACGTGCAGCTGGCGCAGGAGATCCTGGCTAAGAACCGCGGTAATCACCGCCGTAACCGTTCGGAGTTGAATTCATGAAACGACAGGCACTCGGCAAAGGCTTGGATGCCTTGCTTCCCAAGTCGAAGCCGGTCCCCTCGGCCCTTATTGAGCTTGAGCTCGACCAGATCCGCCGCAACCCGTACCAGCCTCGCGTCCATTTTGAGTCCGACAAGCTCCAGGAGCTGGCGGCGTCCATCCGGGAAAACGGTGTGCTTCAGCCGGTGATTGTTCGCCGGGTCGATGATGGGTACGAGCTGATCGCCGGCGAGCGGCGCTGGCGAGCGGCTCAACTGGCCGGCCTGGCTCGCATTCCCGCCATCGTCCAGCAGGTCTCCGACGAGAAACTCCTCGAACGGGCGCTCGTCGAGAACATTCAGCGCGACGACCTTAATGCGATTGAAGAGGCCACCGCCTATCAGCTGCTCATCGATCAGTTCAAGCTGACCCAGGAAGAACTGGCCAAACGCGTCGGGAAGAGTCGAACCGCGGTCACGAACACGCTCCGCCTGCTGCGCCTCCCGCCACCGGTTCAGCAAGGCCTCCTGGCCGGCGAAGTGACCATGGGGCACGCCCGAGCGCTCCTCCCGCTCTCGAAACCGCAGCAGCTCGCCTTGAGCCGGGACATCGTCAAGCGCGGGCTCTCCGTTCGCCAGGTCGAGCAGATGGTCCAGCGGCTCCTGAACCCGCCTGCTCCAAAGGTCTCCACCCCCGATTCCAACACCCGTTCGGCCGCGCATAAACTCGAGCAGCACTTTAAGACCCGGGTCGACATCCTGCGCACCGGCGCCTCCGGCCGCATCGTGTTTCACTTCTCTTCGGAGGACGAGCTCGATCGACTCTACGCCGAGCTGACGGGGGAGTAGGGGTAGCCGACAGCTGACGGCTGACAAAGGACAAATACCACAGGCCGTTGTGTTTTTGTCAGTTGTCAGTTATTTCCCGATGCAGAATGTGCTGAATATGACGTCCAGAATGTCTTCGACGTCAGTTGCGCCGGTGACTTCGCCGATCGCGTCCAGGCTTTTCCGCAGATCGTAAAGCGCAAACTCCTCACTTAGCCCGCGGCGCCACGCCTCCCGGCCCTCGATCAGGTGGGCCCGCGCCCGGCGCAGGCAATCCTGTTGCCGGAGATTGCTCACGACCACGCTGTCCTGTTCGCCGGGCCGATCGCGGTTCAGAACGCCGGCCAGGCTCTCTCTCAACTGATCCACATGAGTGCCGAACAGCGCCGACAGCCGGACCACCTGAATGGCGGCGCTCGCCACCTCATCGGGAAGCTGCGCGCGGCACTCGAGGTCCGACTTATTCACGGCAATAACGACCGGCCGACCCTCGATCGCTTCCCAGACGCGTCGATCGTCCTCGCAGAAGGGTTCCGATCCATCAACAACAAAGCAGACCACATCCGATCGCTTAATATACTCGAGCGATTTCTCCATCCCCGCCGCCTCGAGTCGATCATCCGACTCGCGAATGCCGGCCGTGTCCACCAGGTGGGCCGGGATGCCTGCGAGATTAATCGTCTCCCTTAACGCGTCCCGAGTGGTTCCGGGAATCTCGGTCACAATCGCCCGCTCGTCCCTGAGTAAGGCATTAAACAAACTCGACTTGCCGGCATTGGGTCGTCCGACAATTGTCACCGCGGCGCCCTCCTGCAACAGCCGGCCGAAGTGAAAGCCGCTTTCCAAATCCGTCAGCGCGGACTCGACCGCTCCGAGTGCCTCGATAAGCGCCTCGCGGCCCTCGGGACTCACGTCATCCTCCACGAACTCCAGGGCGGTCTCCATTTGGGAGATGATCCTCACGAGCTCTCCCCGGAGGGGCTCAATCCGGCGGGAAAGGGCCCCGTCCAGCTGTTCCCGTGCCTGCCGTGCCTGGTATTCGGTCCGACTGTTGATGAGATCGCGCACGGCTTCCGCTTGGGAGAGGTCCAGCTTTCCGTTGAGGAATGCCCGGAGCGTGAATTCGCCGGGTGTCGCGAGGCGCATACCGAGGTCAATCAGGGTGCGAACGATTCCGGTTGTCACCGGAACGCTTCCGTGGCAGGAAATCTCGACGACGTCCTGCCCCGTGTATGACGCCGGCTCCGGGAAGAAAGTGACGAGCGTCCGGTCAATGACCGCTCCCGCCGTGTCGTGAAAATCCGCGAGGATGGCCTTTCGAGGATATCTCTCGAGGGAAAGACTCTGAGTCTTCAGGCAGCGGGAGACCAGAGCCCGGGCGGAAGGACCGCTGGTGCGCACCACGCTGATCCCGCCCCGCCCTGGCGGCGTCGATATGGCGATGATAGTCTCGCTCTGATCATGCACAGGCAGGAATTATTGACCGGGGAAGATGACGACGTGGCGGTTCAGTCCCATTCCCGCGCTCTCCGTCCGTATCCCCGCCTCTTCGGCGAGCGTCAGGTGAATCACCCGACGCTCGGCGGCCGGCATGGGCTGGAGGGAAAAGGAGACTCCGGTCGTGCGGACTTTCTCGGCGGCTTTACGGGCCATAAGCTGTAACTCGAGCATCCGGGTGGATCGATAGCCGTTGCAGTCGAGCGTAACCTTCGAGTAGCCACCGCTGTGATGGTGAACTACTTGATTGACGAGATGCTCGAGGGCGTAGAGAACCCGCGCACTGTTACTGAGAACGAGCCCGTTGTCGGGCCCGTGAAGCTCAAGCAGCAATCCTTCGTCCCCCGGCTGCTCATTTTGTACGCGCACGTCGAGCCGCGCCGTCTGCAGCAAGTTTTCCAGAAACTGAACGGCAGTCCCCGTCTCCTCGTTCATCTTCTCGTTCATCGCCCCTTCGCTATCGTTTCTTCGCGGCCGCAACCGCCGGTTTCACCATGTCCGGGCTCCACTTCTGGAGCGCAAGCTGGAACATCATACCAAACACGTTACTGAATAGAAAATAGACCGTCAGCCCGCTCGACATGTTCAGGAAGAAGAAGGTGAACATCACCGGCAGGATCATCATCATCCGGCGCTGCGTCGGGTCTTGTCCAGGGGTCGGGGTCATCATCTGCTGAATCAACATGGTGGCCCCCATGACAAGGGGGGTCACGTAGTAGGGGTCGCTCTTGGACAGGTCCGTGATCCAGAGCATGAACGGCGCACCGCGCAGCTCAAACGATGAAAGCAGCATCTGGTAAAAGGCAAACAAAAAGGGCATCTGAACGAGAAGCGGAAGGCAACCGCCCAGGGGATTCACCCCGTGCTCCTTGTAGAGGGCCATCATCTCCGCGTTCATGTCCTGCCGGCGCGGATCGTCACGCTTCAGCCGCTTGTATCGGTCCTGGATGGAACGGACTTTTGGCTGCAGCTCCGACATCTTTTTCATCGACACCATCTGCTTGTAACGCACAGGAAACAGGGCGAGATTGATAAGGAAGGTCAGAATGATAATAGCCCAGCCGTAATTGCCGATGTAATAGTAGACAAACTTGAGCAGGAAGAGGAGCGGCTTCACCAGCAAGGAGAACCACCCGTAGTCAATGAGATTGCCAAGCCCCGGGTCGACTCCCCGGAGAATCTCCAAGTCCTTGGGTCCAAAATAGGACCTGAAGGTCTGGTCCTTGTCCAATCCCACCTGTGCGGTCAGGAGTGGCACCCGGTACTCTTTGCCCTCCTTATCGGTGCGGATCCAATCGCTCTTCTTGATCAGCATCCGCTGCACGCCGTCGGCGTCGAGAATAAGGTAAGAGAAGTACTGACTGTCGAGCGCTACCCAGCGGGCGGGTACCTCCAGGCGTTGCGGACCCTCGTCCAGATCCCCCGGCCGGTACCGTTCGACTGATCCCCCGTACTCGTAAGCGATTTGTTCGCTGCTGAAATCCCCCGAAGTGCTGTACCCCTCCGCACCAATCCCGGGTCCCAGGAAGACCGAGTAGGGGAGCGCTTTCCCGGCGGCCCGGACTTGCACCTGCATGTCGACAATGTATCCCGAGGCTGGCACATGGACCTTGCGGATTACCTCAAGGTCGCGAGTCCTAAAGGAAAAAGTGACGTCCGCCGGAGCCCGGATACGGCCAGTCCTGCCGCCTGTCTCCACGCTGTACAGTGCATTCGTGACCAGCTTGTCCAGATCCTCGTCCTCGAGCCGCAGTTGGAAGGGGCGCGGGAGAGTCGCGGGGAGATTCTGCGGTATCATCTGCAAAGACTCGTGCTTGCTCCCTGAGCCCAGGCGCTTCAGAAGCGCGCTTTCCAAGACTGCCCCCCGGTTACTCCATTTGAGAACCAGGTCCGAGTTCTCGATCTCAACCGTCTGCGGGGGGGCAGCCGTCGGCTGCAGCGGCTCGGCTCTCGGCGCGACTTCAGGCTGCTCAGCGGGAGAAGGGGTTTCCCTCGGTGCAGCCGGCTTTCGTTCGGCCTGTTTCGCCGGAACCGTCGTTTGCGGCGGAGGTGACGGCGAAAAGCGCTGCATGACATAAGGGACAACCATCAGAAGGGCCAGGGACAGGATGAGAACGAGGAATATCCTCTTCTCCATGTCGAACGAGTTTGGATCCTGGTTGTTCATCGATTTTGATTTTGCCTGGTTTAAGGTCAGCGTGTCGGGCGGAAGTGGATCGAGTCGACTAATATTCACTCGGTCCATTTCGCCCTGATAGGCTGACCTGGGTCTTCTTCACGGGACGGGATCATAACCGCCCGGATGCCAGGGATGACAGCGCGACAAGCGTTTGACTCCGAGCCAGGTGCCCTTGCCCGCACCGAATTTCTGAATCGCCTGAAGCATGTATTCCGAGCAGCTTGGGTGGAAACGGCAGGCCGGTGGCAAAAGTGGAGAGATTACCTTCTGGTAAACTCGGATCAAAACCACGATCACAGACTTCACGGCATCCCCTGGCTGCGGCCGCGTTTGAGAGGCCGGAGACGGAGAACCGACAGGCCTCCGATCCCTTCTACCTGGCACCCCTCAGAACCCGCGTCAACTCGCCTGAGCTCGGTCGGCAGTCAAACCGTAGCCGCTGGCCCGGACCCGCACGAGCCGGCGTGACCTTCCTCTTCCAGACGCCTCAACGCTTCTCTGAAGTCTGTCCACAGGCTTTGGAAGACTGCCTCAGCGGCCGACCTCTTCACATTCAAAACGATGTCGAAGTGGACGTTCCAGTTTGGCTTGCTTGCCCGGAAGACCTCTCGGAGCCTGCGCTTCACCTTGTTCCTGACAACTGCCTTCCCGACTTTGCGAGAAACCGTGATTCCTAGACGGTGATGATCAAGTCCGTTTTCGAGGACGTAAACCACGAAGTGGCGACAGTGGATTTTCCTCCCCCGCCCGTACACATCAAGATACTGCCTGCGCTTGTGCAGGCGTTCCTGCCCCCGAAACCTCCGTTCGTCATCCACTCACCGTCAACCTCTTCCTGCCTTTGGCGCGCCTTCTCTTGAGCACCAGCCGGCCGGAGCGCGTACTCATCCTCTCCCGGAAGCCGTGGGTTTTGCTGCGATGCCGGTTGTTCGGCTGATAAGTCCGTTTCATAGCTTCGTCTCGCCCTCTCGAAAAGTGTTGATCGTATCAGTTTTCCGGGAATTGATCAACCGGCTAATCGGAACTACAGGTGCACACAGGGCTTACCGATTGGACGCCGGTTCACCTTGACGCAGGGGCGGCAGCAAACTGACCGACGCTACTTGCGATAACCTCGCTGCTCCTTGGCGCATTGAATTCGCTCTTCGTTGTCCTTGTAGGTGAATTCCGGCCGTCCTTTGAAGCCGCCTGCCGGGTACCCGGGGCACCGGTAGACCGGATGGGCCTCGGTTCGCAAGTGGGCCATCATCTGATGAGCCAACCGAGTCGTCCTCTCGCGGCGCAGCAGCTCCACGTCGACTGGCCCTACCACGATCTTCTCGCCCTCGCCAGGAGTAGCCTGCGATACCACACGCCCGTCGTAATCGACAATCATGCTGCCGCCGGGCCAGGAGAACGGGGGATAGTGCTTGAGAGAGGCCGCCTGGTTCGCCGCGACTACGTAGGCGACGTTTTCGAGGGCCCGACAACGGTTGACCACTGTCCACCAGTCCATTGGAGCCGTGGCACCAAAGGGGTCCATGTAGGCGGAGACACGAAGGAGAACCTCGGCCCCGTTTGCTGTTAGTTGCCGCATCGCTTCAGGAAAAAGCCAGTCATAGCAGATAGCGGCGCCCAGCCGGCCGATCGGTGTGTCTGCCACTGGGAACAGCTCCTCTTCGTAACCCTCGATGTCGTGGGGGCTGGTGTGGACTTCCCACGGAATCCAGGGATAGACCTTCCGGTAACGATAGAGAATGCCGACTGGACCGATCAAGCAAGTCGTATTGAAAAGCGCATTCGGATACTTCCTGTCGATCTCCAGCATGGTTCCCGTCTGGATATAAACGTCGTACTGCCTGGCCCGTTGCACGATCGCCTCGGTGTGCTCGTTCGGAATCTCCACACCGAGCTTCTCGCGCAGCTCGCTTAATGTGTCATAGACCGGAGCGGCGTGAGAAAACTCGGGGAACACGAGCAATCGGACTGGAAGGAACGGCGAATACCCGACAACGGCCTGGTCAATGAGGTAACAGATGCGGGCAGTGTTCTTTCTCATGTCCGCCCGGTTGGTCGGGTTCGGCATGTCGGTCTGGATCGCCGCCGCGTAGTATTGGAGTTGATTGTCCATAGCGAAGGTGAGCCGGTTCAGTTCCAGATCCCTGGAATTCGCATGGAGCATTTTGGGCAGGCGCCGCGCCCGGTCAACCGGTCTTCTCGAATCTGGTAGCCTCGTCGGGAAACCAGGACTGTGGCGCAATGCGGACAAACGGTGTTTTCCTGCTGACCCACAGCGCCAGGGAGGTTGCCCGCGTAAATGTAGTTCAGCCCGGCCTCCTTCCCTGCCTCGACCGCCTTGAGCAGCTGCCCGGCTTCGGTCCACGATCGATCTGTCATTTTGTAGTCCGGATGGAAGGCCGTCACATGCCACGGAATGTCGCACGATACGGAGGCGATGAAGGATGCGGCTTCTTTGAGCTCCTCGTCCGAATCGTTAAATCCGGGAACCACCAGGGTCACGAGTTCCACCCAGATACCCAGCTGATGCAGGCGGCGGATCGTATCGAGGACCACCGACAGTCGGCCTCCCAGCTGCCGGTAGTTCTTGTCACGCATCGATTTCAGATCCACCTTGTAGCAATCGAGCCAGGGCCGCAGGTAGGCGAGAACCTCCTCCGTCGCGTTTCCGTTTGACACGAAAGCAGTCCGCAGGCCATGCTCCTTTGCCTTGCGGAAAATCTCGACTGCCCACTCCGCCGTGATCAGCGGCTCATTATAGGAACTGGTGACAACACCGGCCCGATACCGGAGAGCGGTGGCCACCAGCTGATCGGACGTCACGAGACTAAACCCGCCCTGTGCCTCCGCATCCCGAAGCGCCTGAGAGGTATTCCAATTCTGGCAATAGCCACAGTGATAATCGCACCCGAGCATTCCGAACGTCAAAGCAGTTGCACCGGGCGTCACGTGGAAAAAGGGCTTCTTTTCAATCGGGTCACACTGAAGGGCGGCGACATAACCGTAGGGGACTTTTAGTTCACCGTCCACATTGAAGCGGACCTTGCAGATGCCGCGCCTTCCCGCGGATATCTTGCAGCGATGACCGCAGGCGTAACACACGAGTCTCTGGCCGTCGATCCTGCTCCAGAGTTCTCCCCTGCTGGTCCGTTCATCTAGCGCGATTTCATAAGGACTGGAGATCATTTCGGTTATTCTACCCCACCTCTGCCCCGGCATGCCGACCAGGGGGCAAAACAGGGGGGCAAAACAGGGGCAAAACAGGGGACGCTGGCTATTCTGGAAGGGGACGAAAACCAAGAAAACCAAGCCAAGAAAACCAAGGGACGCTGGTCGTTTCAAGGATGCCGCAATCGACTTGAGCTAGGGATTTAACTCTCGCCACCGTTACTCCTTTTTCGGGTCACCGTCTCATTCCACCTGTGGCCGATTTACACATTTTCCTTCGTAGATTTTTCAACTCGAGCGTTATAGCTAACGAGGGAATTATGTAAGCGCCCTCGAAAGGAGATCGGTCAATGCCCCGCTTACCCCGCCTGAAACCCGTCCATCGGGAACAGACCTACCACTTATACAACCGTATAGCCGGCGAACCCGGGATCTTTCCGCTCCAGCAGAGAGGCGCGCGCGAAAAATTCCTCGAGCTTCTCACCTCTTACGCGAGCGTGTATTTCTGCGTCCTCGCCGCTTTTGCCGTGATGGGAAATCACTACCACGCCCTGGTTCAGTTTGAAGCTTTTCGCATCCTGACGCGTGTGGAGTTGCGCCGGCTTGCAGAAGAGCTCTACCGGGGCCGTTGGTTCAAACCGTACCTGTTCTGGAGGGCTTCTGAGTGGCGGCGCTTCAACCACCGCCTGTTTGACGTCTCTGAATTCATGCGCAACGTCGAGTCCGATTATGCCCGGTGGCATAACCGCGCATTCAGTCGTAAGGGACAGCTCTGGGCAGACCGCTTCAAGTCGAACCTTCTCGAAAGCGCTCGGGCCGTGCAGGCGGTGGCGCTATACATCGAGCTGAATCCGCAAAGGGCTCACCTGGTGCGGCGGCCCGAAGAGTACCGCTTCTCATCAGCACGTCTGCGTCTTGCAGGCGCGAGGCACGCGGAGTGGCTCATGCCCCTCACCAGGTTATGGCCTTGTGTGTCCCAGACCCGCGCCCTTCAGCTGCACTTCGGTTGTTTAGCGCACCGAGGTGGTATGACGATAGAAAACGAGGACGAATTTCTGCGCGACATCATTCGGCAAGACGAGGCGGACGGCTACGCAGCAGGATCTTACCTCGAGAATCAGAGGTACATGAACGATGCGCAGGCTATGGGAGATGAGGAGCAGATGCGCCGCCTTCATGAGGACTTGGTAAACAAGGGAGTCTACCGCCGGAAACGTCGCCCGCTCACGGCCTCGGTCGGTTCATTGATGATCCTTCGGGGACAAAGACGCAACTTCCTGGCGACCGACACCTGCAGAACCGCGTGATTCGGTGCCTGCTCAAGATCGCTCCGACGGCCAGATACGCGATAGGACGTCCACGGCCGACTGTTGGTAAGGTTCTGTCCGAACGTCGAATACCGAGTTGGTTTTGAATGTCGCGCGGCTCGAAGTGCGGACTGAAACGACTACCGGGATACCCGAGAGTTGGCCGCAGACCCCGGTAAACTGCCTCTCGAACCAGGTGACCAACAACAGGCGGGTTCTTTTAGTCCTTCATTTCTCGCCTTATCCTCAAAATATCGGGTGGTATTTTTGACGCTGTTAACTTCTTCCCCCCTCTAAGTGCCAGCGAAATGCGGCTTAGCGGCGTTCGTTTTCGATCTTTCTAAGCGATCTCTATAAGCCAGGATCTCTATAAGCCAGCGTCCCTTATTCGGCGGGCGGTGGGGTAGGTGGGGTAAGACACCACGGCGCGGGTTAGTTCCGCTGCTTGATGAGTGTCTGAAGGAAAAGTACCATGACGAATCCAGCGGCGGCAGTAGCCAGTCCGGCTTGAATGCCATGTTGCCCCACGAGAAAACCCGCCAGCCACGGAAGTAGCATGCCGCCGACCAGCGCGATCGTGAAGAGCGCGCCGAACACGGTCCCCGAGAGGCCCGGAAAGCGGGCCGCGGCATACCCCAACACACACGGATAGATGGGAGAGATACAGAAGCCGGCAAGGACGGCCGCAATAAACGAAACCAGCGGATCGGGGAAGAGCACCAGAACGGATAACCAGATGGCTGCGGCGCCGGCGGAGATCTGGACGAGGGTTGTTTCTCTCATCCGGCGAAGCAGGATCGGGCTGATTGTCCGGCCAAGAATAACGGAGCCCCAGAAGGCGGAAAGATAGTAGAGACTGGTCGCCGGTGGTAACCCGATTTCCCGATCAAGAAAGGCCGCCAGCCAGGCATTCGAGTTCATCTCGTTTCCAGATTGAAAAAACAACAGAATCCCCAGCAGTAGAACAAGTGGACTTTTTAGGACGCCGAGTGCCTGGGACACCGTAAAACCGGTGGCGGCCTGCTTTCCAGGAGGAAAGTGCAGGGTCAGAAACAGGACGCCGGGAACTAGGGCGATCGAGGCAGTCAGAATCAAGATCGTCTTGAGCGAAAGCAAACTGAGGAGCGATCCGATAAAGATCGGTATGAAACAGGCTCCAAATCCGAAGAACACCCCCAAACGGTTGAGCGCAGCAGCCTGGGCCTCGGGATAGAGGTCGGCAATAAAGGCATTCGTGCCTGAATTCAGCCCGCCTCCTCCCAGCCCCAGCAGGAAGCAGCAGAAAGCCAGGGCCGGATAGGTCTGAGCGAAGGCAATACCCAACAAGGACGCTGCGTCCAGCAGGGAGGCCAGGAGCAGCAGCACCTTAAAGCCAAACCGGTCAAACGCCGGACCGCTCAACATTGTGACGACCAGCGCTCCGCCGTTCAGGAACACAAACAGGCTACCGGCTTGGGAGGGTTCCAGGTGCATCTCACGAAAAAGGGAAGGCAGAAGTGCTCCGAGGATAGCCAGATCGATCCCGAACACGAACATTCCGCTGTACGAAGCCCGGGTAAGAGCGGCCCGATTCGATACGGGTGGCGTCATCGCTGCCTCACTTGGGTTGGTAACAGCGCCGGCGGTAGGTGTTGAAAACCTGCTCGTTGTGATCCGGGCCGATGCCGGGCACGTTCGGTGACACAAAAGTGTCGAGGTGATACCCTTCCCGCCGCAGGCGATTGGCGGTTTCGGAGACGAGCGCCATGCTGATGGTGATGACCGCGAATGTCGACCCCGCCCCGACCTTTTCCGGCTGGCCGACATCGACCAGTGAGTCTTCGGGCGGAACGCAGTTGTCAATGACGATGTCCGCCGCATCCTTGAGGCTCTTGCCGGAGCTGTGCTTCGGGCGGTTCATCTCTTGATTAGCCACCGATGTGACAGCAACGACCCGAGCGCCGTGTTCGCGCGCATACAACGCGGCCTCAATTGGAGCAGCATTCATGCCCCCATGCGAGTAGACAACGAGCGCATCCTTCGATGAGAAGTCCCAATTCCGCAGGAAGTTCCTGACGTAACCTTCCTGCCGCTCCAGCCACAGCAATTCGGGCGCGCCCCCGGGTCCTACCACGTTAAACCACATCAGTCGCGGGTCCATCAGCGGCCGAAAGCCGACGAAGCTGCCGTAGCGGGGATAGACATCAAGGACGGGGATGACGGAATGCCCGCTTCCGAACAGATAGACCCACCCGCCTTTTTCGATGCAGTCGGCAAACAGTTGAGCCGCCTTGCCGATGTTCTCTGATTGGGAACCCTTTATTCTCTGAAGAAGGCCGTCTACGGCTTGGAAGTAGTTCTCTGCGCTCATCCCTCTCCCCTCGTGATCAAAGACTCGTCTGCGTAACCTCTGCGCCTCGGTCTCTCTGCGTCTAAAGCCCTCTGGCGACTGCCGCAGCTCCAAGTATTCCCGCGTCTTCACTCAACTGGCTCACCACGACCTCGACCTGTGACACTCCGATGGGTTGACCCCACAGCCGCATCTCGGGCATCGCGGAGAGCGAAAGCAGGTCCCAGCAGGCGCTGACACCTCCCCCCACGACGATGAGCTCCGGGTTGAAAATGCTGACGAACATCGAAAGGACCAGGCCGATCGCCTCACCTGCTATTTCGAAAAGCTCCAACACGGCGCGGTTGCCGTGACGAGCTAACGAGGCCAGCTCCGGAAGGGTCGCGTGTCGGCGGAACAATTCGAGAGCTGCGTGTTCGATGGCTGGACCGGCGGCGATATCCTCAAAATGCCGTCGTTGACCCCTAGCACAGACCGGAATCCATCCGACGGCTCCGCCGATGTCGTTCGAACCGCGGATCAGTTGCCCGCCCGACAATACTCCTGCCCCGATCCCCGTACCGAGGATCATAAAAACGACGTCCCGCTTTCCGCGGGCACATCCGTAAAGCACCTCGCCGAGAACGGCCGCGTTGCGGTCGCTCTCGACAATAATGGGACAGGAGAAACGCAGGGACAGCTGCTCGAGCAAATGGATGTGGTTCCATCCCTTGATATTCGGCGCCCATACCGTCTGCCGTTTCTGATCAGCAATACCGGGAATACAGACACCGATCGCTCGGGGGGCCTCGCCGTATCTCTCGATCAGAGCAACGATCTGTTGAACCGCACTTTGCTCATCAGATTGATCAATCGACTCACGCCGCCGCTCTCTGACTGCTCCGTCATCGCTCACCAAACCGGCAGCCAGCTTGGTGCCTCCCACGTCGATCCCGAGGAACATGGCATCAAGATAACACAGTTAAGCTTACATCCCTTTGGCCAAAGCGGCCGTCGCGGCCGGGTAGCAGCCAAGCACCTCGAGGAACTCGGTGATTTCCTCGAGGTGGCTCAAGGCCCTCTTGACCCTCGTCTCTTTGATGTTTCCGAGAAAATCGATATAGAAGAGGTATTCCCAGGGACGGCCTTGAATCGGGCGCGACTCGATCTTGGTTAAATCAATATCGCGTAAGGCAAAGACACTGAGGCACTTGAACAGCGCTCCCGGCGCATTTCGGAAACTGAACACGATGGATGTCTTATTCGCTTGGTCAGAAACCTCCATCTCGGTTCCCAGCAGGACGAAACGCGTGAAGTTTTCCTCGTTATCTTCGATCCCGCTCATCAGAATCTGACCCCCGTAGAACTCGGCCGCGCCTCGGCCTGCGATAGCAGCGCAGTCACGCCAATCGCCCTCCAGTATTTCTTTGACGCTTCCTGAAGTATCGTAGGCAGTCCGACGTTCCAGGTGTGGATGCAAAGCAAAAAACTTTTCACACTGGTCGAGCGCAACGGGGTGAGAGAAAACGGTGCGGATTTGGTCGAAAGTCACTCCGGGAACGGCAATCAAGTTGTGGTGGATCAGGAGGTTCGTTTCCCGAATGATCCGCAACCGACATCGCGAGAGCAGGTCGTAGTTTTTGTAGATGGAGCCGGCCAGGGAGTTTTCAAGCGGAACGAGGCAGTGGGGGACTTCCCCCGCCTGAGTCAGCCGAAAAACCTCTTCGAACGTGCGGCAGCACCGGCACGAGAAATTGGGACCGAGGAGGTTGTGCGCCGCTTCTTCACTGTAAGACCCGCGCTCGCCTTGGATCGCAATCGGACCGTTTTGAGCTGCTGGTGCCTGCACGGGGCCTCCCTCATTGGCGGAGGCACATGGGAATCGAACCCACCGGCCCCGGCTCTCACCGCGGCCCGACTGGTTTTGAAGACCAGGCCCGTCACCAGACGAGAAGTGCCTCCGAACCGGGTGATTATAGCAAAACCGGCAGCCCCGTTAGATGAACGCGAGCGCGGAGCCTGCCTGTTTCTTACCTCAATTCCATGATAAGTATCTGAAGCAAGGAAGATGCAGGAAGACCTCGCTGCCCGAGATATCGAAGAACTTTGCGAGCAGGCGGCAGCCCTTCGCGACCGCGGCAAAGGCAAAACCGTGTCGTATTCGCTCAACGTCTTCCTGCCACTAACTCGTCTCTGCCGAAATGTCTGCAGCTATTGCGATTACCGGATCTCTGAACCACCCGGCGAGGATTTCTTCCTTTCTCCGGACGAAGTGCTTGCGGCCGCTCGAAACGGCGAAAAGGCCGGATGTACTGAAGCGCTCCTTGTAACCGGCGATAAGCCCGAAATGCGCTACCCGGAGGCTCGCCGCTGGCTGCGGGACCATCACTTGGACAGCACGGCCCAGTATGCCTGCGACATGGCCCGCCTGGTCCTGAACGAGACGCGTCTCCATCCGCACACGAATGCGGGTGTAGTCAACAGGGGCGAACTGGCCGAGCTCAAGCTAGTAAACGCGTCCGTTGGTCTAATGCTCGAGACGACGGCCGAACGCCTGAGCCAGTCGGGTAAGGCG
>Ga0209593_10000541_pt1 | contig 17514 bp, 11 predicted proteins | sample PPLLaktember2015_3_FD_187260 | JGI IMG/M metagenome (GOLD analysis project Ga0209593, IMG submission 187260) | Freshwater sediment microbial communities from Prairie Pothole Lake near Jamestown, North Dakota, USA - PPLs Lake P7 Core (6) Depth... | ecosystem: Environmental > Aquatic > Freshwater...
TTCGCAACAGTATCGAGACCACAGGAGTCAACATTCCGGCCCTGATGGTGGAATATGTTTTGTCACAAGTAGGAGTTTCTTCTGGAGTCACTGTGAATACATGAAATCAACTTCGGACACGTGTACCCCTCAGCAAAGAACTGAATAGATTCACCACAAAGGATACGAAGGAACACAACGGTTTAATTTTTCCTTTGTGAAACTTCGTGCTCTTCGTGGTGAGAAGTTTGCAGCAAATTGGGTATTGACACATTTTGCAAGCGTAGTAAAATCCAGCCCAATATGTTCAGTTCATTTGCATTGCCGCGTACCCGTCGTCCGAAGCCCACTTCTCCAAGAAGGTTGGGAGCCTTTTGTTTGGATGACGGAATGAGCCTGCAAGTGCGCTGACACAGCGTATCAGTCAACCAAAACAGCCCGCCTTCTCGGCGGGCTGTTTTTATTTTTTATTCGAGCAACGACGAAGTCATTGCTACATAAGGAGAACCATGAAATCCAAACCAAAACCGCAAGTGAAGAAGGTTGTGCTGGCCTATTCAGGTGGGCTGGACACATCCGTGATCGTCCCGTGGCTGAAGGAGAACTACGGCTGTGAAGTCGTCTGTTTTTGCGCGGACGTGGGGCAGGGCGACGAAGACCTGAGTGGACTGGAACAGAAGGCGCTCAAGAGCGGCGCGAACCAGTTTGTTCTGCATGATATGAAGGAGGAATTTGCCAGCGAGTATCTTTTCCCGATGCTCAAAATGGGGGCAGTCTATGAGCACAAGTACTTATTAGGCACGTCTGTGGCGCGTCCCCTGATTGCAAAACATCTTGTGGACGTGGCGCACGAAGTCGGCGCGGATGCGGTGGCACATGGCGCGACGGGCAAAGGCAATGACCAGGTGCGCTTCGAATTGACCGTCATGGCGCTCGACCCTCGTTTAAAGATCATCGCTCCCTGGCGCGAATGGGAGATCCGCTCGCGTGAAGATGCGATTGCTTTTGCCGCGAAACACAATGTCCCGGTGACCGCGACGATTAAATCGATTTACAGCCGCGACTCGAATCTATGGCATCTTTCGCATGAGGGCGGACTGCTCGAAGATCCATGGAATGAACCCGAAGAAGTGATGTACCAGATCTCCGCCTCGCCTGAGAACGCGCCCGAGCAGGCTGAATATGTGGAGATCGAATTTGATTGCGGCAACCCGGTGGCGGTCAATGGCGAAAGACTTTCTCCCGCGAAGATCGTCGAGTGCCTGAATGCCATCGGCGGCACACATGCCATCGGACGCGTGGACCTGGTTGAAAATCGGCTCGTCGGGATGAAGTCGCACGGCGTGTACGAAACCCCGGGCGGGACGATCCTGCTGTATGCCCACCGCGAACTTGAGTCCCTGGTGATCGATCGCGAGACGATGCACTTCAAAGAGATGGTCGCGGTGAAATATGCCGAGATTGCCTACAACGGTCTGTGGTTCACGCCGCTGCGCGAAGCAATGGACGCGTTCGTCAACGCTACGCAGGGACCCGTCACCGGCACTGTGCGGCTTAAACTGTACAAAGGCAACATCATCACTGCCGGGCGCACGTCGCCGTTCAGCCTGTACCGCGAAGACTTTGCTACGTTTGGCGAGGAAGATGTCTACGACCAGAGTCACGCCGAAGGGTTCATCCGCCTCTTCGGGCTCAGCCTCAAGGTGCGCGCCTTGAATGGCTTGCCCGTTTCCGGTCTGGATATGCCGAAGCCCGATTATTCACGATTCAAACGAGACTAAATGATCAGCACTACCTTGAATGCCCGTTTTGCATCTGTCGAGGATTGTTCCATCCTGGCGGCCTGGAATTATCAGCTGATTCGAGATGAAGGGCATCGTAATCCCATGAACGTCTGGGAACTCGAAGAACGCATGCGCGGGTGGTTGGCCTCCGGCGAATATCAAGCCATCCTCTTCGAAGAGAACGAGCCTGTGGCGTACGCGTTGTTCAAGGAAACGGATGACGAGATTGATCTGCGGCAATTTTTTGTGGTGCGGCACCGGCGGCACCAGGGAATCGGTTCGTGCGCTATGGCTCAGTTGTTTGCTCTCTGGCCCAAAGAAAAGCGCTGGACCGTTTCGGTTCTGACAAAAAACACCCCGGCGGTTGCGTTCTGGCAGTCGCAAGGTTATGCCGACTATGCTCTGACGCTTGAAATACTGCCAGGTACAAACGCACCTCAAAGGAGCCTGACATGACGACTCTCTGGGGCGGTCGGTTTTCAACCAAGCTCAATGAACAAGCCTGGATGCTCAACACGTCTTTGCCGTTCGACCAACGCCTCGCCTTGCAGGATGTGCGCGGTTCGATTGCCTGGGCGGAGGCATTGCACAATGCGAACGTGCTGTCGCATGCAGAGGTCGAGCAGATCTTTGATGGTCTGCATGCGATCGAAAAAGAATTTGTGGAAGATCGTTTTGTCTTCGTCGAAAGTGACGAGGATATTCATACCGCGGTCGAGCGGCGGCTCACGGAATTGATCGGCGCCGCCGCCGGCAAACTTCACACAGGCCGCAGTCGCAACGATCAGGTAGCTACGGATTTTCGTTTGTGGATGCTGGACACTCTGCCTGGTTTGGATGAAGCGATCAAAGGACTCCAATCCGCGCTGCTCGACCTGGCTGAAAAGCATCAGACCACGCTCATGCCTGGTTACACCCACCTCCAGCGGGCTCAACCCGTGACATTTTCTCACTGGCTGCTTAGCCACTTCTGGTCCCTGCAACGCGACCGCGAACGATTACACAACCTACGCGATCGCGTTGCTGTTTGTCCGCTTGGAAGTGGGGCCTTAGCCGGGACAGCCTTTCCAATTGACCGCCGGGTATTGGCACAGACTCTCGGCTTTGACGCCGCGAGCCAGAACAGCATCGACGGTGTTTCGGACCGGGATTTTGTAGCAGAGTATCTTTTTTGTTGCAGCCTGTGCGGCGTTCACCTCAGCAAGCTTTCGGAGAATATGGTGCTGTTCACCACGGCTGAGTTTGGCTTCATCGAACTCAGCGACGCGTATTCCACGGGTTCGAGCCTGATGCCACAGAAGAAGAATCCTGATCTGTTCGAACTGGCGCGTGGCAAAGCTGGGACGATGATCGGTCTGCTGACGGGATTCATGTCCACGCTCAAAGGATTACCTTCCACGTACGATAAAGATTTGCAGGAAGATAAGGTCCCAGTCTTTCAAGCCACGGACACGTTGCTGGCGATCCTGCCTGTGCTCGCCGGCGCGTTGCAGACGATGAGTGTGGACAAACAAAGAATGTTTGCGGCGATTGACGCGTCCATGCTGGCGACCGATCTGGCAGATTACCTTGTCCGCAAAGGGATGCCGTTCCGCGAGGCGCACGCCGTCGCAGGGAAAGCCGTGCGGGCCGCGGCGGAAAAAAATGTCAGCCTGGATCAACTTGCGTTGAACGAGTGGCAGGCTCTCGGTCCGTTTGAAGCGGACGTTCAGCAAGTCTTCGACGCGCAGCAATCCGTCGAAAACAGAAATGCGATTGGCGGCACCAGCCCTCAGTCGGTACAGAATCAAATCCAAATTGCAAAAACAAAAATCAAAGGAGATTAAACCATGTCTACTGTTGCTTGCCCTGAATGTGCTGCGGAAGTTGCACTGGTGGAAAATACTGAAGTCGGAGAGATCCTCGTCTGCCCCGATTGCGGCGTCGATCTGGAAGTGACCGCGCTCGAACCCGCCACGATCCAGCTTGCCCCCATGGAACAGGAAGATTGGGGGGAATAGACGGTGGATGATGGACCATAGACCATGGTCAATTGTCGATGGTCTATGGTCTGTCCCCGGAGGACCCATGCATAGAAGACTGAAAATTGGCGTTTTATATTCCCGTGTGCGCGTCGAGGAGAAATGGATTTTCGGCGCGCTGGAAAAACGCGGCATCGATTATGACCGGCTCGATGACCGCGCCATCCATTTTGATTTGAACTGCCCTGAACCCTGGCAGCAATACGATGCGGTGCTGGAACGCAGCATTAGTTACAACAGCGGGTTGTACGCGCTGCGATTGCTGAACGCCTTCGGCGTGCCGACGGTCAACACTGCCCAGGTGGCGGAGATCTGTGGTGACAAGCTGATGACCAGTGCATCTTTTACGCGCGATGGAATTCCACAGCCGCACAATGCCACCGCGTTCACACCTGAAGCTGCATTGGAAGCTATTGAAGCGTTTGGCTATCCCGTTGTGCTAAAGCCTGTGATTGGCTCGTGGGGCCGCTTGCTGGCAAAGGTCAATGACCGCGACGCGGCGGAGGCGGTGCTCGAACATAAGGCGACACTCGGGTCCGCGCAGCATTCCGTGTTCTATATTCAGGAATACATCGACAAGCCCGGGCGTGATATCCGTGTGATCGTGATCGGCGGGAATGTCTTGACAGCCATGTATCGCAAGTCTGAGCATTGGATCACGAACACGGCGCGCGGCGGCGAGGGCGAACTTTGCCCGATCACACCTGAGATCGAAGATTTGAGCTTGCGGGCGGCCGCCTCGGTGGGCGGCGGGGTGCTGGCCGTGGATCTGGTCGAACATCCGGACCGAGGTCTGATCGTCAACGAGATCAATCACACGATGGAATTCCATACCATGCAGCCTTTAAGCGGCGTTGATATCGCGAGCGAGATTGTGGAGTACGTTGTCAATGTCGCAAGCAAGGAGTATGTTCAATGACAACCGCATCCATCATCGGCGGATCAGGTTATGGGGGCGGGGAGTTGTTGCGGCTGTTGCTGAGCCATCCGCACATCGAAGTAAAACAGGCAACCTCGCGTTCGCATTTGGGCGAATATGTGTATCAGGTCCATCCGAATCTGCGCAAGCAGACGCAACTCAAGTTCAGCGACCCTGCGACGCTTGAGCCGGTTGACGTGCTTTTTCTCGCTCAGCCGCATGGGCAGGCGCAGCATCATATCGAGCAATATGCGAAACTCGGTTCGAAGATCATCGACCTCGCCGCGGATTTCCGGCTGCGTGACCCGGCGTTTTATGAGCAGTGGTATGGCGAAAAGCATGCCGCGCCGGAGTGGTTAGCCAGGTTCGTGTATGGATTACCGGAATTGCACCGTGCCGAACTGGCAAACGCAAATTACGTCAGTGGCGTGGGATGCAATGCCACGGCGAGCAACCTGGCATTGTTGCCACTTGTTAAAGCGGATTTATTGGACAAATCATTCCCTGTTTTTATCGAAGTTAAAGTTGGGTCATCGGAGTCGGGTGCGGAGGGCAACGCAGGGTCGCACCATGCCGAACGCGCGAATGTGATCCGGACATTCTCGGCCTTCGGGCATCGGCATACCGCGGAAGTGATGCAGGAAATGTGCGTAGAGCAAGTCTCGTTGACGATGACCGCAGTGGATCTGGTGCGCGGCGTGCTGGCGACAGCGCATGCCAAAGTGAAGCCGGGTGTCGCGACGAAAGATCTGTGGAAGGCCTATCGCGCCGTCGCCAATGAAAATCCGTTTGTGCGGATCGTCAAAGAACAGCGCGGTATCTATCGCGTTCCGGAACCGAAGATCCTGGCCGGAACGAACTACGCCGACCTGGGTTTTGAATTGGATGAGGATAGCGGACACATCGTGTCCATATGCGCCATCGATAATTTAATGAAAGGTGCAGCCGGTTCTGCGGTACAATGCATGAATTTAATGCTGGGCTGGGCGGAAACAACAGGACTGGAGTTTACGGGATTGCATCCGATCTAGAGAGAGTTAGATACGCGATATTCGATAATCGAACATCGCGTCTTGGAACATAACCTGATGACACAGCAAACTTCAATCACAGTCGTAAAACTCGGCGGCACGGAAGGTGTGGACTTTTCCGCGATCTGCAGGGATGTATGCGAGCAGCTAATGCAGGGAAAAAAACTCGTGCTGGTGCACGGCGGCTCCGCAGAAGCCAACGCGTTGGGTGAGGGATTGGGCGCACCGCCCAAAATGATCACATCGCCCTCAGGATATACCTCGCGCTACACCGACCGCAAAACGCTGGAGATCTTTTTGATGGCGGTCAATGGCAAAGTCAATTCGTTATTGACCGAACAGTTACAGAGGCTGGGAGTCAACGCATTTGGGCTGTGCGGCCTGGACGGCAGACTCATGCAGGCCACGCGTAAAGATTCCATTCAAAGTGTTGAAAATGGGAAACGCAAAATTATCCGCGATGATTACACAGGCAGGATCGAAAGGGTCAACAGCGACCTGCTGCATTTGTTGTTGAATGCTGGGTATCTGCCCGTGATTGCTCCGGTGGCGATCAGTGAAAAAGGCGAAGCTCTCAACGTGGATGCGGACCGCGCCGCGGCGATGGTCGCCTCCGCGCTGAAGGCCGAGGCGCTGATCCTGCTGACCGCTGTCCCCGGGTTAATGAAGAATTTTCCGGATGAGGCGACGCTTATTCGGCAGCTGCCGCAGAGTCAGCTCGCGGCGGCGAGTGAGGCGGCGCAGGGCCGCATGAAGAAAAAAGTTTTGGGCGCGGAAGAAGCGCTCAAAGGCGGTGTGAGCCGCGTAGTGATTGCAGATGGCAGGATTGAAAAACCGATCTCAGCTGCACTGGCGGGGAATGGCACGGTGATCCAATGACAAAGGATGGTCTGTATGCGTAAAAGTCTTCGAGAGAAACCTCAACAAATTGGACTGCCGCCCAGGCAGGGTATGTATGACCCGCAGTTCGAGCATGACTCCTGCGGTGTGGGCATGGTGGTCAACATCAACGGCAAAAAGTCGCACCGCATTCTCGAACAGGCGGTGGAAATTCTGACCAACCTGACCCATCGCGGGGCGCGCGGCGTCGAGCCGAACACCGGCGATGGGGCCGGCATCATGATCCAGGTTCCGCATGCCTTTCTGCAGAGAAAGGCTGACCGCCACGGGTTCGACCTGCCGGAGCCGGGCAGATATGCCGTCGGTATGATATTTTTGCCGCCCGACCCCAGTCAGCGGCGCGCTATCGAAATGCATTTTGAAGCAATTATTGCCTCGGAAGGTCAGCGTGTGCTTGGCTGGCGCACGGTCAAAACGGACAACCGCGCGTTGGGTGAAACTGCCAAACGCGCGGAACCGAAGATGCGAATGGTCTTCATTGCCCGTAATCACAGGATCGCGACGGACATGGATTTCGAGCGCAGGTTGTACATCATTCGCAAACGCGCCGAAAATGCAATTCGCTACGGCGGTGTGTTTGAAGGTGGAAAATATTTCTATATCGCAAGCCTCTCCTACAAGACGCTTATTTACAAAGGCATGCTGGTTTCGGACCAGTTGCGGGAATATTTTCCCGACCTGTCCGAGCCAGACGTGGAAAGTGCGCTGGCGATCGTGCATTCGCGTTTTAGCACGAACACATTCCCCAGCTGGGAGCGCGCTCACCCTTATCGATATGTATCCCACAACGGCGAGATCAATACTCTGCGTGGCAATATAAACTGGCTGAACGCGCAGGAAAATCTTCTTGAATCAGCTGTGTTTGGCGCAGAGCTCAAGAAGACGCTGCCGATCATCCAACCTGACGGCAGCGACACGGCCATGTTCGATAACTGTCTCGAACTTCTCACCCTGGCGGGACGTTCATTGCCGCACGCGATGATGATGATGATCCCGGAGCCGTGGTCCAGGCACGAGAGCATGCCCGACGACCGGCGTGCGTTCTACGAGTATCACGCCAACCTGACGGAACCCTGGGATGGTCCCGCGGCAATGTGTTGGAGTGACGGTGTGATGATCGGCGCCTCGCTTGATCGCAATGGTCTGCGGCCCGCCCGCTATTACATCACCAGGGATGAACAAATCATTCTGGCATCTGAAGTTGGCGTCATCGACATTCCTGCTGAAAATGTTGTACACAAAGGACGTCTCAAACCCGGCCGCATGTTGCTGGTGGACACCAACGAAGGGCGCATTATCAGTGACGATGAGATTAAACAGAAGCTGGCCTCTGAACATCCTTATCGTGATTGGCTGAATAAGTATCAGGTCAAGCTGGAGGAATTGCCTAAAGCAGACGGCGTGCCGGTCCCACAGACCGACTACGCGACTGTGTTGCAGCGCCAGCAGGCTTTTGGCTACACTGACGAGGATCTGAGCATGATCCTGATGCCGATGGCTCAGAACGCGGTGGAGCCGGTCGGATCAATGGGGAACGATGCCGCCCTGGCGGTCCTTTCCGACAAGGCCAAGCTCCTTTACGACTACTTCAAACAACTCTTTGCCCAGGTAACAAATCCGCCGATCGACGCGCTGCGCGAGGAGTTGGTGATTTCCACTGAAGTAATGGTGGGTGCTGAAAGCAATATTCTCGAGCCGACGCCGCAAAGCTGTCATCAAATCCGGCTGGATTATCCATTGATGACCAATAAGGATCTGGCCAAGATCCGGCATGACAAGGTCCCCGGTTTTGCGGTTGTCACCGTGCCGATTCTCTTTCCACGCGGTTCAGGCGGTACCGGGCTGGAGCAGGCGTTGGAGGAAATGTTCAAGGCAGTGGACGCCGCTATTGCGCGCGGCTTCAACCTGATCATTCTTTCAGACCGCGGGATTGATCACAACCATGTGCCCATGCCTGCGCTTCTGGCGGTTTCGGGTTTGCATCATCACCTGATCCGCTGCGGCACGCGCACGCAAATCGGTTTGCTTTTGGAGAGTGGCGAGCCGCGCGAGATCCATCATTTTGCTGCTCTGATCGGTTATGGCGCGACCGCGATCAATCCTTATCTCGTGTACGAAACGCTTGACGAATTGATTGCCCGAAATGCGCTTAGGGACCTTGAACATAAGGCAGCCGTAATGAATTTTTTGAAAGCTGCCACGAAAGGGATCGTCAAGACGTTGTCGAAGATGGGCATTTCATCCATTCAAAGTTATTGCGGGGCGCAGATCTTTGAAGCACTTGGGATTCACCAGAGTGTGATTGACAAATATTTCACTTGGACGCCCTCGCGTATCGGCGGGATCGACCTGGCGATCATCGCGCAGGAAGCAGAAATGCGTCACCGCCAGGGGTATCCTGATCGTACGATGGCGGCGCAGCATCTGCAAACCGGCGGCGAATATCAGTGGCGCCGGGAGGGTGAGTACCACCTGTTTAATCCCGAGACCGTTCACAAACTGCAAAAGGCGGTCCGCACCAACAGCTATGCCACGTTCAAGGAATTTTCGGCATTGATCAACCAGGAGAATGCCCAGAAAGGAACACTGCGGAGTCTGTTTGAGTTCAGGAAAGCAGCGCATTCCATTCCCCTTGAAGAAGTGGAATCGGCCGAATCCATTATGCACCGGTTCAAAACCGGTGCGATGAGCTACGGCTCGATCAGCAAGGAAGCCCATGAGGCGCTCGCGGTTGCAATGAACCGCATTGGAGGCCGAAGCAACAGCGGCGAAGGCGGCGAAGATCCTGAACGCTATAAACGCTTGCCCAACGGCGACTCGAAAAGGAGTGCCATCAAACAGGTGGCTTCGGCGCGTTTTGGTGTGACCAGTGAGTATCTGGTCAACGCGCAGGATCTGCAGATCAAGATCGCGCAGGGAGCCAAGCCCGGTGAAGGTGGGCAATTGCCCGGACGCAAGGTATATCCCTGGATTGCCAAAGTACGCTACTCAACGCCCGGCGTGGGATTGATCTCTCCGCCGCCCCATCATGATATTTATTCGATTGAAGACCTGGCGCAGTTAATTCACGATTTGAAGAATGCCAACCATGAAGCCCGCATCAACGTGAAACTGGTTTCGGAGGTCGGTGTTGGCACTGTTGCCGCGGGAGTGGCAAAGGCGCACGCCGACGTTGTGCTGATCAGTGGCTATGATGGCGGAACGGGCGCCTCGCCCCTCAGCAGTGTCCGGCATGCTGGCTTGCCATGGGAATTGGGGCTGGCGGAAGCGCATCAAACCCTGCTGATCAATAATCTGCGTGACCGGATTGTGATCGAAACCGACGGGCAGTTGCGAACCGGGCGCGACGTTGTAGTTGCCGCCCTGTTGGGGGCAGAAGAGTTTGGCTTTGCCACCGCACCATTGGTGGCGCTCGGCTGTGTGATGATGCGCGTTTGCCATCTCGATACATGTCCAACAGGTGTGGCGACACAGAACCCCGAGTTGCGCAAGAATTTCGCGGGTGACCCGCAGCATGTCGTCAATTTCATGCGTTTCATCGCCGAAGAAATGCGTGAGATGATGGCACAGCTCGGCTTCCGCACTGTGGAAGAAATGGTCGGGCGCTCAGACCGCCTGTCCATGAACGAGTCGATCAAACACTGGAAGGCCCAGAACCTCGATTTTTCAAACCTGTTCTACCAACCCGATGTGGATGAAGATACCGCGCAAACCTGCCGCGTTCCACAAGACCATGGGTTGGAGCAGACCCTTGACGTTCAAGTGTTACTCGACCTCTGCAAGCCCGCACTCGAACGCGCAGAACCAGTCTGTGCTGAGTTGCCAATCCGCAATATTCATCGGACGGTTGGAGTTCGCCTGGGCAGTGAAGTCACTCGCTGTTATGGCGCGGACGGCCTGCCTGCTGATACGATCCGCCTGACCTTTAAGGGCTCCGCGGGTCAAAGCTTTGGAGCGTTCATTCCCAGGGGTGTGAGCCTAACCCTGGAAGGCGATTCAAATGATTACATTGGAAAAGGCTTGTCAGGCGGAAAGATCATCGTCTATCCGCCTGCCGGTTCTACATTTACGGCAGAAGATAACATCATCATAGGCAATGTGGCGTTTTACGGTGCAACAGGCGGTGCAGCATACATCCGTGGCCGGGCAGGCGAGCGTTTTTGTGTCCGCAACAGCGGTATGGAAGCTGTGGTGGAAGGGGTTGGCGATCATGGCTGCGAATACATGACCGGCGGGCGCGTGATTGTGCTAGGCAGCACCGGGCGCAATTTTGCGGCAGGCATGTCGGGTGGAATCGCATACGTCTTCGATGAAAAGGGCAGGATGCCCGCCAACTGCAATACGGATATGGTCAGCCTGCAGGCGTTGACCGAACCTGATGAAATAGATTATGTCAAAACAAAGCTGCAATGTCATCTGACCGCCACCCAAAGCGCCTTCGCAAAACGCATCCTTGCGAGTTGGGATGAATGCCTGCCGAAGTTCGTCCGTGTCATGCCCAGGGATTATGCTCGCATGGTCAAGTTGTTCAAAGAGGTTGAATCCACCGGACTCAGTGGCGAAGAAGCTCTGATGGCTGCCTTTGAGTTAAACAAGAGCGATGTTTCCCGCGTCAGCGGAAACTAAAAGTCCGGCGTTTGAAGGCAAAGAAATCAAATGGAGAGAGATCATGGCGAAACCAACAGGATTTATGGAATATCAGCGCGAACTGCCCGCAGACCGCCCGCCGCAGGAACGCATCAAAGATTGGCAGGAATTTCACCTGCAGTTTCCCGAGGATAAATTAGTCGCTCAGGCGGCGCGCTGCATGGATTGCGGGATCCCGTTTTGTCATACCGGTGGAATACTGAATGGCATGGCTTCAGGGTGTCCGATCAACAATCTGATCCCCGAATGGAATGACCTGGTCTATCGCGGGCAGTGGCGACAGGCACTCGATCGGTTGCTCAAAACCAACAACTTCCCTGAGTTTACGGGGCGGGTCTGTCCGGCTCCGTGCGAAGCCTCCTGCACGCTGGGGATCAATGACCCTTCCGTCACGATCAAGAATATCGAAAACACCATCATCGAAAAAGGCTTTGCCGAAGGCTGGATCGTCCCTACGCCGCCGGCCGTTCGCACCGGAAAGAAAGTGGCAATCGTAGGCTCAGGTCCCGCCGGGTTAGCCTGTGCAGACCAACTCAATAAAGCCGGGCATCTGGTGACAGTTTTCGAGCGCGCGGACCGGATTGGAGGACTGCTGATCTACGGCATCCCCAATATGAAGCTCGATAAAAAGATCGTCCAGCGCCGCGTCGATCTGATGATTGCCGAGGGTATCACGTTTGTCACGAATACCGAGGTGGGAAAGAATTATCCCGCCGAGAAATTGCTGAGTGAGTTCGATGCGGTGGTGCTATGCGGAGGCGCGACCAAGCCGCGTGATCTGCCAGTGGAGGGACGCGTGCTGAAAGGCGTTCACTTTGCAATGGAGTTCCTGCACGGCAATACTCAGAACCTGCTCAAGCAACAGAATCACCGTAATGGACAAAGTGACAATGGCTTCAGCTATCCGTTCATTTCCGCCAAAGGCAAGGACGTGATCGTGATCGGCGGCGGAGATACGGGCACCGACTGTGTAGGTACCTCTCTGCGGCATAAGTGCCGTAGTCTCACCCAACTCGAAATTCTCAATCGTCCTCCGGATGCCCGCCAGCCAGACAATCCCTGGCCCGAATGGCCAAAGATATACACCGTCGATTACGGGCAGGAAGAGTCACATGCCATCCATGGCAGTGACCCGCGTATCTATTCTGTGACTGCCAGACGCTTTATTGGCGATAAAAAGGGCAACGTGAATGAAGTTGAGGTTGTACAGGTGGAGTGGGTCAAGGATGAGAGTGGGCGCACTATACCTCGCCAGATTCCCGGCACGGAACAGATCCGCCCCGCGCAGTTGGTCCTGCTGGCGATGGGCTTCCTGGGACCGGAAGATACCATGCTGGCATCGTTGAACATCGCGCGCGACCCGCGCAGTAACGTCAAAGCCGAGTACGGTAAATTTGCAACCAGCCTGCCTGGCGTCTTTTCGGCCGGCGATATGCGGCGCGGACAAAGCTTGATCGTTTGGGCGATCAACGAAGGTCGCGGCGCGGCTCGTGAATGCGACCGTTATCTGATGGGCGAAACAGTTCTGCCATGATTACATATTGCTCATGAATGTTGCAACTCTTGTTTTACAGGATGGAACGATCCTCGAAGGTCAAGCCTTTGGTGCGGAGATCGACGCGGTCTTTGAGTTAGTCTTCAATACCAGCATGACGGGTTATCAGGAAATCCTGACCGACCCATCCTATCGCGGACAGGGTGTGCTATTCACCGCCTCACACATCGGAAATGTTGGAATTAACATAGAAGATTACGAATCGGATATTCCTCAGGTTTCGGCGGCGGTGGTCCGTTCGTTGAGTCCTGTCGTGTCGAATTGGCGCGCGTCATCATCGCTTTCAGACTGGTTGACTGAAGACGGCGTGCCCGGAATCAGCGGCGTGGACACGCGCTGGCTGACGCGTAAACTGCGCGATGGCGGCATACAAAAGGCGGCGCTATCTACGAAAGGTACCTCTGCAGAGAAACTGCTTTCCATGGCACGCGCATGGCCCGGCCTGGATGGGCGTGACATGGTGAAGGAAGTGACCTGCGAGGAATCATACCGATGGGTGTGGGATGAAGGGAGTAGATGGGTAGAGCCAGTAGTCAGTGACCAGTTATCAGTGGTCAGTCGTCCATGGTCTATCGTCGCCTATGACTTTGGAATCAAGAAAAACATTTTGCGTCACCTGGCAGGTTATGGCGCGCAGGTCACCGTCGTCCCCGCGGATACAACTGCGGACGAGGTGCTGGCGATGAAACCCGAAGGCGTCTTTTTGTCCAACGGTCCCGGCGACCCGGCCGGCTTGCCGTATGCAGTTGAAGCGGTCAGTGGATTGATCGAAAGCGGCCTGCCGATTTTTGGGATATGTCTCGGCCATCAGTTGATCGGACGCGCCCTCGGCGCGAATACGCACAAACTCAAATTTGGACATCACGGCGGAAACCATCCGGTTCAGCATTTGCAGACAGGCGAAGTCTTGATCACTGCACAGAATCACAATTACTGTGTCACGGCGGACGATTTGAATTCAAGCGAAGTGGAGATCATCTACAAAAGTTTGAATGATGATTCGCTGGAAGGGTTTCGGCTGAAAAACAAACCTGTGTTAAGCGTGCAATTCCACCCCGAGGCTGCACCTGGTCCGCACGACGCACACGATATCTTTGCGGAATTCTTCGGAATGATGAATGAGGAATGCAGAATGCAGAATGATAAGTAAGGAGACTTGTAATGGCACACGACGCAACGGATTTGCGGCTAAGAACGAAGAAGTTTGCCTTGCAAATTATTAAACTGTATCAGAATCTGTCCCACTCCGGGGAAGCGCAAGTGATCGGAAGACAAGTTTTGCGCAGCGGAACTTCAGTTGGAGCACAGTACCGGGAGGCTTGCAGAGCAAAATCTCCGGCAGATTTTGTGAATATGATGGGCGGCTCTTTGAAAGAACTCGACGAAACCGCTTATTGGCTGGAATTATTAGTGGAAGGTGGAATTGTCCCTGTTCTCAAACTTGCAGACCTACAAAAGGAGACCGATGAGCTAATTGCAATTTTTGTCTCCTCTATCAACACGTCCAAAAGGAATCATCCGAAATGATGAATAATGAATGCAGAATGATGAATTTGAGAGCGACTGGAAATGAAATTTTCTCGACGCATAAAAGGATTTTCAAATTCTGTATTTGCCAATTCTGCATTCCTCATTCTGACTTCTTCATTTATTTATGAAACGAACTGACATCCACACCATTCTTGTCCCCGGTTCCGGAGCCATCGTCATCGGGCAGGCTGCCGAGTTCGATTACTCCGGTACGCAGGCGGTCAAAGCCTTACGCACCGAAGGCTATCGCGTAGTACTGATCAATTCCAATCCTGCCACGATCATGACCGACCCCGAGATCGCGGACGCGACCTATATCGAGCCGCTCACGCCCGAAGCGCTGGAAGCTATCATCGCGTACGAGAAACCTGATGCGATGTTGCCGACCGTCGGCGGGCAGACCGGTTTGAATCTGGCATTGGCGCTCAGCGAAAACGGTGTGCTCGAAAAGTATGGCGTCCAACTCATTGGGGCAAAGCTTTTCGCCATCCAAGCTGCCGAGGACCGCATGTTGTTCCGCGCGACGATGCAAAAAGCAGGTATCCCTGTTCCATGTGGCGGTGCGGCGTATTCATTGCAAGAGGCAGAAGCACTCGTTGAAGAGACGGGCTATCCAGTTCTGGTGCGCGCCTCGTTTGCGATGGGCGGCGCAGGTGCGTCGTGGGTCTATGAGCCTACCGAACTTCCCGAAGCGATTCACAAAGCGATTGCGGAATCACCGATCGGTCAGGCCTGGCTGGAAGAATCCGTTCTCGGTTGGAAGGAATACGAACTCGAGGTCATGCGCGACAAGGCGGATAACTTTGTCGTCGTGTGTTCCATCGAGAACCTCGACCCGATGGGTGTGCATACTGGCGATAGTATCACCGTCGCGCCTGCCCAAACTCTCACCGATCGTGAATACCAGATTTTGCGCGACATGGCACATCGTGTGCTTTCCGCGGTGGGTGTGGAGACGGGCGGTTCGAACGTGCAGTTCGCGGTCGATCCAAAAACAGGCCGCGTGGTCGTCATCGAAATGAACCCGCGCGTCAGCCGTTCGTCGGCGCTGGCTTCGAAAGCCACCGGCTTTCCCATTGCCAAGCTTGCCGCGCTCGTCGCCGCGGGTTACACCCTCGACGAGATCACGAATGACATCACCCGGCAGACCAAGGCAGCCTTCGAGCCATCGCTTGATTATGTTGTTGTAAAAATCCCGCGCTGGGCATTCGAGAAATTTCCGGGTGTGGACGCGACTCTCGGCCCGCAGATGAAATCGGTTGGCGAAGTGATGGCACTGGGAGGGACATTCCCGGAAGCCTTGAACAAGGCGGTTCAATCTTTGGAAATCGGAGTGGATGCCCTCGACGGTTCGGGACCCAGCCGCGAGCGGGTCGCCGCGGCGGAAACCTTATCCACGCTCAGAGCTCCTACCGCCGACCGCCTCTTCCGCGTGTACCGCGCCATTCAGCAGGGGATTGAGCTTGAAGAGATTTCGAAAATCACGGGCTATGATCTCTGGTTCTTGGCGCAGATGCAGGAGATCGCGAATTGCGAATCGGAACTCGGCAATTGCAAATCAGAAACTGAACTCAAACCTGTTTTGCGTTACGCCAAACAACTTGGCTTTGCCGACTCACACACCGCGCGCCTTCTTTCCTCGTTCTTCTTTCCTGAACCTAATGTACGCGAGTTACGCAAACGCCTTGGCATAGTACCCACTTTCCAAAGAGTGGATACTTGCGCGGCGGAATTCGAAGCGCAGACTCCATATCTGTACAGCGCCTACGAAATGGAAGATGAGTCACGTCCGACGGACAGACAAAAGATATTGATCCTGGGTGGCGGACCCAATCGTATTGGGCAGGGGATCGAGTTCGATTATTGCTGCTGCCAGGCGGCGTTCGCGCTGTCGAAGATGGGCTACGAAACCATCATGTACAACTGCAACCCGGAAACGGTCTCGACTGATTACGACACCGCCGACCGGTTGTACTTCGAGCCTCTTACGCTGGAACATGTGCTGAACGTGATCGAGCGCGAGGGACCGCTGGGCGTGATCGTGCAGTTTGGTGGCCAGACCCCGTTGAATCTGGCAGCTGGACTCGAAGCCGCGGGTGTGAAAATTTTGGGCACCTCGCCGCACGCCATCCAGCTTTCGGAAGACCGCGAGGAGTTCGCGAAGCTGCTCAAAGAGTTGGACATCCCTCAACCTGAAAACGGGATCGCGCGTTTGCTCGAAGAGGCACGCGCGGTTGCCGAACAGATCGGATATCCTGTGCTGGTCAGGCCGTCGTTTGTGCTGGGAGGGCGCGCGATGGCTTTGGTGGAGTCCGAAGCTCATCTAGCAGGATTCATTCAAAAGGCGATCGAAGCGGCTCCCGGTCAACCGATTTTGATCGACAAATTTATGGAAGATGCCTTCGAGGTGGATGTAGATGCATTAGGGGATGGAGAGCGTATAGTCATTGGGGCAGTTATGCAGCACATTGAGGAGGCAGGCGTCCATTCAGGCGACGCGGCGTGTGTGCTCCCACCGTATAAGGTCAGTGCCTATCATCAGGGCATCATGCGCGAGTACACTGAGCAATTGGGGCTGGCGCTCGGCGTGCGCGGACTGATGAACGTGCAGTTTGCCCTGAAGGATGAAGTGGTCTGCGTACTGGAAGTCAATCCGCGCGCCTCACGAACGGTTCCATATGCCAGCAAAGCGACAGGCTTAAACCTGGCGTACATCGCTGCGCAGGTCATGGCTGGGAAAACGCTCGAAGAGTTGGGCGTGCTCAAGGAACCGCGCGTCGACGGTTTTTTCGTGAAGGAAGCAGTGTTCCCATTCAAGAAGCTACCCGGCTCCAGTATTTTGCTCGGGCCCGAGATGCGTTCCACCGGCGAAGTGATGGGACACGCCTCACACTTCGGGCATGCCTTTGCCAAATCCCAGACCGCGGCCGGGATGGCGCTGCCGGAAAGTGGGGGAGTCCTGATCACTGTCAACGATTATGATAAGAGCGCGGGATTAAAATTTGCACGTGACCTGCACCGCATGGGTTTCAAGTTGTATGCCACGCCCGGCACATCAGAGTTTTTTTGCAAGGTCGGGTTACCTGTCGAAACGATCAACAAATTCGCAGACGGACCACCGCATACTGTGGATCTGATCCGCAATGGA
>Ga0209593_10000542_pt1 | contig 17495 bp, 5 predicted proteins | sample PPLLaktember2015_3_FD_187260 | JGI IMG/M metagenome (GOLD analysis project Ga0209593, IMG submission 187260) | Freshwater sediment microbial communities from Prairie Pothole Lake near Jamestown, North Dakota, USA - PPLs Lake P7 Core (6) Depth... | ecosystem: Environmental > Aquatic > Freshwater...
GCCCCTGGACCCCGTAAAAACTTTTATTTAAATTAGGCAAAAGTTTTTGGGAGTCCAGAACCCTTTTTTCAAAAAGGGTTTTGGTCTTTTGAACGAAGCTTTCAGCAGTAAGCTCGGGGTTGTTTAAGTATCCGCGGGCGATGCTTGCGCCTGCGATGCACAGTTCGCCGGCGACTCCTATGGGCTGGAGAAAATGCCCCACTTTGTCCAGGATGTATACCTGGGTATTATCGATGGGTTTCCCGATGGGGATATTCTCGCTCCAGGCTGAAACAGGGGTTGCCGTGGTTACTACGGTATACTCCGTAGGCCCGTAATTGTTATACAAAACAAACGGCCAGTCTTTGCTCTCGTATTTCTTCAATTTATCCCCACCGGTTAAAACTATACGCAGCCCGATGCAAGTACTTTCCTCAAACCACGGGGTTTCCATCAACTGCTCGCATAACTGGGTGGGGAAAAAGCTAACGGTAATCCCTCTTTGAACGATGAAAGATTTTAAATCCTGGGGTTCGAATCGAAGGCCTTCGGAAATAACTTCCAGGCTTGCTCCGCCGGTGATATACGGGAAAAATTCCCATACAGAGGCATCGAAACCGAAACCGGCATAAAGTGTGCCGCGGTCGTTGGGGGTAATTCGATAATAACGGAGGTGCCATTTGCACAAATTCACCAAGGACCTGTGCTCGATCATGACGCCTTTGGGAAAACCGGTAGTACCGGAAGTATATATAATATAGGCGAGACTGCGGGAGTCGATGCTTCTGCGCTCTTCCCCGTCATGAACCGGTGTACGGTGCACCACCCGGGTATCCTGCAGTTGACCCGGTCCTGCTTGTTTTTCAACGGAGAAAGAAACAGGATCGAGGCACAAATAATCGTGGAGACTGGGACACTGGGTTTGAAGGGTTTTCAACATGGGAACAAAACTTTCCTGGGAAATGACGACAGGGACCTGGGCATCGTTAATAATGTATTTGATGCGTTCCTGGGGAAGTGAAGGGTCTAACGGGATATACGCGCACCCGGCTTTTAATATACCGAGCACAGCGATGCAGCGATGTAAAGAGGGAGTTAAAAGAATACCGATAAGGTCCTGGGGTAATACAGTTTTATCTTGTTCCAAATACCGCGCGATACGGTCGGAGTCTTGATCCAGTCGGCGATAAGATATAAAGGCCTCCCGGTCTATTATCGCGATACGGTCCGGGGAAAGTTCGACTTGTTCGGCAAAAAGGGTATGAACGGTTTTTTCGGAAGGATATTCGGTTTGAGTGTCGTTAAAAGTATGGAGAATTTGTTCTTTTTCTTTTGGGGTAATGATTTCGATTTGATGGAGTTTAATATGGGGGTTTGCTGCAATTGTTTTTATTAACTGGATGAAATGACCGGCCAAACGGCGGATAGTTTCTTTTTCAAATACAGCGGCATAGTATTCGATAGAAATGGCGATTTCATGGGGCTGCTCAAATATGAAAAAGGTCATATCGAACTTTGAAGTGGGGTTATGATAGTCGAGGTTTTGGCCGGGGGTGGAATCGCTGTTATACGGGTTCGATTGATTGGCCAATTCGGAGTACTGCCCGAACGGGGTGAAGTTTTGAACCACCATCATGATATCGAAGAGGGGGGTTCTCGAAACATCGCGTTCAAGGTTCAGCCTGTCGATCAAATTCTCGAATTGGACATCCTGGTTCTCGAAAGCGTCTATACTGTTACCCGAGACTTCTTTAAAAAACGATTCGAAGCTCTTTTCGCCGTCGGGGTTATTCCTCATGGGGAGGGTGTTGATGAACATGCCGATAATGCGCTGTAAATCGGCATGGGGCCTTCCGGCGATGCCTGTCCCGATGATGATGTCGGTTTGCGAAGTATAATGAAAAAAGAGGACATTCAATACAGCGAGGATATTCATATACAGGGTCCCGCCATTCCTGTCGGCAAGGGTTTTAAGCTCCCGGACCAATTCGCTGCCAAGTGAAAATTGAATACTGTCTCCTTCAAAAGTAAACACCGGGGGACGCCGGCGATCGAGGGGAAAGTCCAACCTGGGGATTTCTCCCTGGAAACGGTTAAGCCAATAATCTTCTTGGGCTTTCATTCGACCGGTTTCGATCAACCGGTTCTGCCACTGCGAAAAATCCTTGTACCGGATGCGAAGGGGGGGTAACTCTCCTTCTTTTCCGCGGGATATGGCCAGGAAGTCTTCGGCTAAAATGGAATGAGAAGTCCCATCGGATACGATGTGATGGGTATCTACGATCCAGGAATATTCGCCATTGGGAAGACGGATCAACGCAGACCGGAGAAGGGGGGCACAGGACAAATCGAAAGGCCGCACGAAATCCCGGAGGAGTTGGGCTGCATGTTCCATGCTATCTGTGGAATCGTAATAATCGATTTTAAAATGGATATCCCCTGCATCATGGATGCGCTGCACGGGTATTTCATCGATTTTAATAAAAGAGGTTCTCAGGCTCTCATGACGTTGAATCAATCCTTTCAAGCCCTTTTCAAGAGCATGTAAATCCGCATGATTTCCCATCGGAACCACGAGGGGCATGTTGTAACCGGTGCCGTTGGGGTTCATTTGATGCAAAAGGTACATGCGTTTTTGAGCGGAAGACAGCGTGTAATATTCTCGTTCTTCCGTTTCTTCTATGGTTTCATAATGGACTTTGGATGCTTCCTGGATATAACGGGCCATGCGTCCGACAGTCCTGAGGCTGAAAACTTCGGGAAGGGGGACTTTTACATGGGTCTGCTTATAGATGAGGGAAATCAATAACGTAGCCCTCAATGAATGGCCGCCGAGGTCGAAGAAATCGTCGTCGATATCTATATTGTGGGAAGGTATTGCCAGGACTTCGGCCCAAATGCGGGTCATCAGTTCTTCGCTTGCATTACGGGTTTGAGTTTGAATAGTCCTCTGCTCGGTACCGGGGAGGGGCAATGCCCGTTTATCGACTTTCCCATTGGAAGTCAACGGGATTTTTTCCATCTTCACAAAATAGGAGGGGATCATATAAGAAGGTAAACCGTGGGATAAATCTTGTTTTAATTCTACCGGGTCAAAACCCGCACCACCGGTTTGATCTGCGCGATCTTCATGTTCTATGGTGACGACATAGGCACACAAATATTTTTCACCTCGTTCATCCGTCCTGGCGATTACTACGGCATTTTGTATTCCCGGCCGCGTTAGCAATCGACGTTCGATTTCTTCCAATTCGACACGGAACCCCCTGATCTTAACTTGCTGATCCCTGCGTCCCAGGAATTCGATGTTCCCATCGGGTAACCACCGCGCCAGGTCGCCGGTTTTGTACCCCACTGCGTGGGGGGGCGTTTGCAGTGCCGAGATATCGTGCACCGCCGGTGGGATGGTCTGGCTCCGTCGATATTGGGAATTAAATGGGTGCAGGGGCCAGGCATGCCTGGCCCGTACACCAAGGCCGATAGAGTCGTTCGTGAGGATTGGAATATTTTCGTAGGGGCAGACCGGTGTGTCTGCCCTTTTTTCTTTTTCTTTAAATTCGTTTAATTCGTGTAATTCGTGGGTCAAAAATTTCTCTGCCGACAATTCGGGGTTGTTTAAATAACCGAGGGCGACGCCGCCGCCCCCCACCACCAGTTCCCCGGCAATGCCTACAGGAACCGGGTTATCGAAACTGTCCAGTATATAAGTAGTAGAATTGGCAATGGGTTTGCCGATGGGGATATTATAATCATACTCTCGATCGATAAGAAAAGTAGTAGAAAACGTGGTGTTTTCCGTCGGTCCGTAGCCGTTAATGATTTTTAAATATGGAAACCGGCGTTTTACGGCGTTGATATGTTTGGGTGACAGGGCATCGCCGCCGACCAACAGGTATTTAACTCCGTTAAAAATATCGGTATCGATGTCGGACAGGTGGTTGAAAAGTGGGGACGTGAGCCACAGGATGTCGATGGAACATGCACGGACCATGTTTTTTAACACGAGGTGGTTCATGATCTCCTCTTTCCGGGAGATGTGAAGGGTAAGGCCATTCAACAGGGAACCCCAAATTTCAAACGTAGATGCATCGAACTCTAAGGCACCGGTTTGCAGGAGATGATCGACTTCTTCAAAATCGATAAAATTTGTGTTTTTCACTAACCGGACAACATTGCGGTGTTCGACGATGACGCCTTTGGGTTTCCCGGTAGACCCGGAGGTGTAGATGACATAAGCGGGGTCGGAAGGAAGAGCGGATGAAGTATGAACAGGGAAGGGTGAAATAGGAGAGGTATCGTGTGAGAGGGAGATAGCAGCGACGCTGCACCCAACGTCTGTAGGCCTCTCCAGCGGGTTTTCCCCGTTTGAAGGGGTGGAAACCAGGAGTATTTTCGCACCGCTGTCTTTGAGCATAAAATCGATGCGTTCACGGGGGTAATCGGGGTCTATGGGTAAATAGGCGCACCCGGCTTTTAATATGGCTAAAACGCCGATGATCATTTCTACGGAACGTTCGGGCATAATGGCGACGATATCGCCGTTTTTTGCCCCTTTCGAGAGGAGTACCCGGGCGTAACGGTCTGCGCGCTCTTCAAGTTCTTTATATGTAAAGTGATAGGATGCGGGATTCCCGGTGGATTCGCTGTCGTTACCGGCTATGGCCAGGGTTTCGGGAAGGGTGATGGAATAAGTGCCTTTTAAACCGATATGATACGGTTTTAGTTGGGTTTGTTCCGTGAAAAGTTCATGGATAGTTTTATTCGAAGGGTAGGGAGTTTGGGTCCGGTTAAAATCATACAGGACTTGTTCTCGCTCTTGCGGGGTGATAATCTCGATTTGATCGAGTTTTATATGGGGGTCCTCGACTGCGGCATTTACAACGCGGGTAAAATGGTGAATCAAACGTGAAATGGTTTCTTGTTTAAATATGGCTGCATAATATTCGATGGAAATGAATATGCCGTCTTCCCGGTCGTAGACAAAAAAGGTCATATCGAATTTGGAGGAGGGGTTTTTGTATTCGAAGTTTTGGTGGGGGGTTGAAGGTTTTGAAGTGGAGGAGCGGTCTTTTTCTTGGGGAGTGAAATCCTGGACCACCATCATGATATCGAAGAGGGGGTTCCGCGATAAATCCCGGTCGAGGTTCAATTTATCGATCAGCTCTTCGAATTGTACGTCCTGGTTATCGAACGCTTTCACGCTGTTTTCCACGACTTCTTTAAAAAATGCGTCATAGCTTTTCGAGCCCTGGGGGAAGTTCCTCATGGCCAGGGTATTGACAAACATACCGATGATTCGCTGTAAATCCACATGGGGCCTGCCGGCGATACCGGCACCGATAATAATATCGGTCTGGGAGGTATAATTGTAGAAAAGCACATTCAATATGGAAAGGATATTCATATAAAGGGTTCCGCCATTCTTTGCGGCCCACGCATTAAACCGGTGCGACAACTCTTCATCCAGTTTAAAATGAAGGGTATCGCCTTCAAAATTAAAGACGTCGGGTCTTTTGAAATCCGGGATTAAATTCAACCGGGGAATTTCGCCGGACAATAATTGAAGCCAATACTCTTCCTGGTTTTTGAAAAAGTTTATTTCTTTTAATCGATTCTGCCACTGGGAGAAATCTTTATAATGGAGTTTAAGGGGATCGAGGGAAGCCCCGTCGTATAGAGCCTGGAAATCTTCCGCCAGGATGAGCTGCGATGTACCGTCGGACACGATATGGTGGATATCGACGACCCAGGAATAGTCGCCGCCGGGCTGGCGAATCAATACGGAACGGAGTAATGGAGGCCTGGACAGGTCGAAAGGACGGATAAAATCTTTAATGAACCGCTCAGCCACACCAGGGCCATCCTCCAGTTCATGATATTCCATTTTGAATTCGACGTTGTCGGCGATACGTTGAAAAGGGGTTTCACCCACCGGGATAAACGAAGTACGCAAGCTTTCGTGATGTTGAATCAGTTTCACGAGGGCGGTTTCCAGTTTTTCGCGGTCGATGTCTTTTCCCAGGGGAATGACCAGGGGCATGTTGTAGCTAATGCCTTTCGCATCCATTTGCTGGAGGAAATACAATCGTTTTTGGGCGGATGAAAGGGGGTAATATTCTTGCTTCTCTACAGGTTGTATATCATCGAACCCGGTTTTCCCCGCATGACGGATGTAATCCGCTGTGGATCGAATGGTTTGTCTTTTAAAAACGACAATGAGAGGGACTCTGATCGAGAGTTCCCTGTGAATTTTTGAAATCATGACCGCAGCTTTTAGGGATTGGCCGCCGAAGTGGAAGAAATTATCGTCGATTCCTACGGTTCTTCCTAAAACTTCTTTCCAGATTTGGGCCAATTTTTCTTCGATGGAATCCCTGGGGGCAGTATAGGTCCCTGGTGTTACGCCATCTTGGTCTTGTGAAGGAACAGGTAATGCCCGGCGGTTTACTTTTCCGCTGGAGGTCAAGGGGATTTTTTCCAGCAGCATGAAACACGAGGGAATCATATATTCGGGTAATGAGCGGTTTAAGAGTTCTTTAAGTTCTTCCCAAAAAGCGCCGGGGTTTTCGATGATTCCTGTGGGGACAATGTAGGCGCAAAGATATTTATCTGCTGCTGTTCCTGTTCCCGCTGATCCGAGGGCGTGAACCACGACATCTTTGACTTTTGGATTCGTTTTTAACCGGCTTTCGATCTCGCCCAATTCGATGCGGTATCCCCTGATTTTAACTTGCTGATCGGCGCGGCCCATGAATTCGATGTTCCCATCGGCCAACCACCGGCCTAAATCGCCGGTGTTGTAAAGAGTACCCAGGGGGCTCTTTTCGTGAAAATCGCCCCCTGGACCCCCACAAAAGCTTTTATTAAGATTATTTTTTTCTTCTAATAAATCCCCACCGTTTGGGGTTTCTTGACTGTCCCCTTTTTCGTTTTCATTGGTAATTGTTAATTGATAATTGTTAATCGATAATTCTTTCTCATGCAGCGGCTGACAATTAAGGAAGCCGCAGGATGGCGCTTGTCGCCATAATAAATCCCCACGTAGTGGGGTAAACAAAAGTTTTTGGGAGTCCAGGACCCTTTTTTCAAAAAGGGTTTTGGTCTTTTGAACGAAGCTTTCAGCAGTAAGCTCGGGGTTGTTCAAGTATCCGCGGGTCACGCCGCTTCCGGCGATCCATATATTTCCATACACGCCGATGGGCTGGAAGGCAAACCCGCCGCCGGGTTGGGTGATATAAACCTGTTGATTGCGTAAAGGGCTCCCGATAGTCACCCGGTTGGGGGAATCGGGAGTTAAATCTTTTACTGTACACCAAACCGTTGTTTCTGTCGGACCGTAAACATTATATATCTTCCCGGGATAATTCTCTTTTACTTTCTGAAATAAATCGACTGGAAAGGCCTCTGCTCCGATCAATAATTCGCTCACTCCCTTGAAACACCGGAGGTCGTCGAACCAATTTGCCAGTATCTTCAGCCTGGAAGGGGTCAACTGGACGATGTTCACGCATAGGGTCATGATGGCTTCCCCCAGGAGTGCGGGGTCTTTTTGCTGTTCTTCAGTTACAATGACCGATTTTAACCCGCGTGTTAGAGGTAAAAGGGTTTCAACGGAAAATATATCGAAGCTAATGGTAGAAACAGCCAATACGGCTTTATTTTCATTGAAATCGATGACTGAGGCGAAACTTTCGAAAAAATTCGCTAAGTTACGATGTTCGACAGCTACGGCTTTGGGTTTGCCGGTGGAACCGGAGGTATAAATGACATAAGCGAGGTTGTTGGTTTTTTCCCCTATTTTTCTCTCTGTGCCCTCCGTGAGCTCCGTGAGAGACCTCTTCCCCTTCCGCATTCCGCATTCATCACTTTCTTGCCTGCCCTCTCTATCATAAGTATGTGGGGTTAGAGTGGATGCAGTAAGGAGCAATGCTGCGCTGCTGTCTTCCAGCATGTAGTTTGCTCGTTCCGGCGGGGTTTCCGGATCGATTGGCAAATAAGCGGCACCGGCTTTCATTATCCCCAAAAGACCGACGATCATTTCAATACTGCGTTCGACTTTGATCCCGATAATGGAATCGCTCCCTGCTCCGTGCTGTTTCAATAACCCTGCAAACTGTTCGGATCGAATATCCAACTCTTTGTAGGAAAGGTGATGGATTCTTTTTTCTAATAAAGAAAAACCGGCAAGAGCGGTTTTACCCGGGGTTCGTTCGACTTGATCCCGGAATAACTCTTCGGTCATTTTTTCAACGGGATAAGACTCCCCGGAGCGGTTAAACCGGTACAGGATTTCTTCCAGTTCTTCTTTGGTAATGATCTCGATTTGGTCCAGTTTTATCGCAGGGTTTCGGGTAACGGCAGCCACGACGTTTTTAAAGTGGGCAGCGAGGCGTTGAATGGATTCTTTCAAGAAAATAGCGGAGTAAAATTCGATGTCGATGCAGATTTCTTCCCCGATTTCAAAAATGAAGAAAGTGAGATCGAACCGGGCGGTGGGGTTTTTAAAACCGATGGAGGGAAGGGGAGTATCCGATGTTTTTTCACCGGGGTTTAATTCTCTCAACTGCAAGAAATTCTGGAAAACCATGCCGACATCGAACAATGAGTTCCTGGAGGGGTCGCGTTGGACGTCCAATTTTTCCACCAGGCTTTCGAATTGGACATCCTGGTTTTCAAAGGCACGGAGGCAATTGCCGACCAATTCTTTGAAAAAATCCCGGTAGGTCATTTCGCCGGAGGGGTGATTGCGCATGATGAGGGTATTGACGAACATGCCGATGATTTCCTGGATATCGCTGTGCCTGCGGCCTGCAATACCGCTCCCGATAATGATATCGTTTTGACCGGTATAGCGATAGAAGAGCGTATTCAACGCAGCCAGGACACCCATAAATAGAGTGCCTCCATGCGCTGAAGCCAAATCCCTGGATTTAGCCGCGGTATCTGGTTCGATTTTAAATTCATAATGATCCCCGGCATACGTAAAAACCTCCGGGCGGGGGTTGTCGGTAGGTAGGTTCAAACGGGGGAGGTCCCCGGCGTCTGAAAAGAGATTCAACCAATATTCTTCTTGTTTTTTGATCAAACCGGTTTCAAATAGCCGGTTTTGCCAATGGGAAAAATCTTTATATTGAATTTTTAAAGGCTCCAGCGTTTTCCCGCTGTAAAGGGCCGTGAAATCGGCGGTAAGCACGGTCTGGGATATGCCGTCGGATATAATATGGTGCATATCCACTACCCAGATACTGCGGTCACCGGGCAGCGATATCAAAGCAGAGCGTATCAGTGGAGCTCGGCTGAGGTCGAAAGGCCTTACAAAGCGTTGAACGGTCTCTTCGATTTTACCGGCTTCATCTGCGCCTGTATTTATATCTAAATTCAAATATTCGATAGAGAAATCCACACTCGCATGGATTTTTTGGGCCGGGTTATCATCGATCGATAGAAATGAAGTCCGTAAACTCTCATGCCTGTGAATCAATTGCTTTAAAATGGGTTCCAACCGGCTTTTATCAAATGTTTTGTCTACAGGAACCACGAGGGGAATATTGTACCCGGTGCTCTGGGGGTCCATCTGCTGGAGTAAATATATTCGCATCTGGGCGGATGACAAGGGGTAATATTCTCTTTTTTCAACGGGTTCTATGGATTTAAAATGATCGGCTTCTTTCACTTCCCCGGGTTGGGCAGCGGCGGTAATTGCATCGATAACCGGCCTTTTAAAAAAGTCCTCGATGGATATCCTGATATCCAGTTCTTTATGAATCTTAGACAGGAGCGTAATGACTTTCAATGAATCCCCGCCCAATTCGAAAAAATCATCCTCGATCCCGATGGGAGCTGTGGAGAAAAAGTGCTGCCAGATATCCGCCAATTTTTTTTGCAGCGGGGTCGACGGGGGCACAAACGGTTTGGATAATTCGGGCCTGGGATAAAACGAAACGCTGCTTTTGGCGGAATCGATGCCTCGATCCCTGAGTGCCCGGAGTTTGACCCATTTCTCGATCCTGGCGTGTAAATCACCGGTAGAAACGATGAGTTGGGTTTCCCGGTTTTGAGAAAAAAAGCGTTTGAAGGTTTCCAAACCCTCGTCGGGGGTCATGGATAATTCGAGGGCTTCTGCTGCGACGAAAGCAGCGGGCCCGGATATTTTTTTAAAAACCCATTCGGCAGTATTCACCAGTAACCAGGGAAAGGCCCCGTCCCGGTTGCGATATTGAACGAAGGCATCCATGAATTGAATGGCTGCGCTGTACGCACCGAACCCGAGACCGCCGAGAACGGTAACGAGAGAAGAGACAACGAGGCAGAAATCCAGGGTTTTATTTTTCAAAGCTGCATCCAATGCGATCAAACCATAAATCCTGGCATCGAATTGTTTTTGAATACGTACGTCATCGAGGTGCTCGATGTCGCATATGAGCGATTTACCGGTATCGCCGGCTGCATGGAATACACCGTTTAGAACGCCGAACCGGTTCTCCGCCTGGGTTATAACTTCCCGCATTCGACCGGGATCAGCGACATCCGCACGGGTTCCCAACACGTCGGCGCCCAATTTTTCCAGCTCTTTTATTTTTTTATCGAATTCCGATTCCGAACCGGGCACGAATGAACGACCGATTAAAACGAGTTTTGCCTGGAAAGCGGATGCAAGGTATTTGGCCAACGTGAACCCGATATTCCCGAAACCGCCGGTAATTAAATATACACCGTGTTGTTTTAACCGGGCGGGGGGTGTACCGGTACCCGGTAATACGATTTGATCGAAATCCTGGGTCCAGCGGTAGTGCCCGCGGTAAGCGACGATCGGGTCCGGCGACGAGTACTCCCATTCTGTGATCAATCGATCGACTAACCTTCTTTGAAGTAAACCGGCGTTAGTTGTCGAATCGATATCGATATCGAAATTTATATCGATATCGATACTGCGGCAGATCATATACGGGTATTCCTGGGGGATGACTTTTAAAACTCCCAGTACAGTGGCCGCTTCAGGGAATAAAACATCATCGCCCGTCACATTTTGCGCATTGGCGGTTACCGTGTCGATTTCGATTTCTTCGTTGAATTTAAGTTTATCGATGGCCCTGGCGAGGAAGAGCATACTGTAATATCCATTGTATTGAAAACGTTTAAATTGCTCTTGTGTCAAATCGGTTTCATGTTTATTTTTTTGGGCTAAACTCCATAAATGGAGAATCTTTGCGGGGATTTGCTTGCGGGAGCCGAGTATGTTAAATAGTCGATCATAATGATCGGGGTTTTCGGGGTTTAAAACAAAATGGTCGTCATCCTCCTGCAGGAATTGAGTCCCCCATTTGACGGAAATGATATGCCTGTTTTTCGCTCGACATTCATCGCCAATGCGGTCCCCGATTCCAAATCCATCGCAAAAGATCATCCAGGGAGAAGTCGTTTCCGTGTTGGATTTTTCTTGTGCAAGGGAATGGGTGGGCGTGCGTTTCCACGATGGCGCATAGAACCATTGGGATATATCGGGATTTTTACCGATAATGCCCGGGGCTTTTTTGGAAAACATCTTGACCCCCAGGTCCAGCGGGTTTCCTTCGATCCAATACCGCTGCCTCTCAAAAGGATATGTCGGTAAAGAGATGCGGTATTGTTTTTCGCCCCCATACATGGAAACCCAATCGATTTGCTGCCCTTCAAGCCAGGCTTTCCCCAATTCCTCCAATAATGCGCGGTTCCCCAGTACGTTTTCACCCGGTTTTATCGATGAACTCCCTTTTTCTTCTTCGGCAGTACCGCTAAAAACTCCCTGGGAACCGGGAGCGGATAAACACCCGATCAATTCATCGACTGAAGAACAAACCGTCATGCGTCTATATTTGAATGCCTTTCGTCCCACCTGGAGGGTAAATGCCATGTCTTCAAGAAGCGTTTCCGGGTGTTGGGTTAAAAATTCCACGAGGTTTTGAGTGAGTTTTTCGAGGGCGGAGGGTGTTCGGGCAGACAATACGATGATGTGATATTTTTCGGTTACAGCCTGTTTTAATGAATCGTTTATGTGTGTGAAATCCGCTGTATCCGGGTACTCTTCGAGGATGAGATGAACATTGGTACCGCCGAGGCCCAGAGCGCTAACGGCTGCCCTCCGCGGATATTCGCCCGGTTCCCACTCTCTAAGGTCTGTATTAATATAAAAAGGACTGTCGATAAAATCGATTTTTAAATTGGGAACCTGGAAATTGACGGTAGGGGGAATAAGTTTATATTTCAGCGCCAGTGCGGCTTTAATAAACCCGGCGACTCCTGCGGCGCTGTCCAGGTGTCCGAAATTGCTTTTAACCGAGCCGATGCCGCAAAAGCCTTTTTTACTGCACGAGTAAGCCAACTTCAATGCTTCGATTTCCACCGGATCGCCCAATGGAGTAGCCGTTCCGTGGGCTTCCACATAACCGATGCTTTCGGGATCCACCTGGGCGGTTTTGAGTGCATCGCGAATGGCAATAAATTGACCTTCCACGCTGGGGGCAGTGAAGCCGATTTTCTGCATGCCGTCGTTGTTGATGGCTGAACCCTTGATTACGGCATAAATATGATCGCCGTCATCGATGGCTTCCTGGAGCCGTTTTAATACCACGATACCCATGCCGTTGGCCGCTAAAGTTCCCTCTGCATCGTTATCGAAGGTTCGGCAGTGGCCGTCAGGGGATTGGATCATCCCTTCCTGGTAAATATATCCCCCCTTCATGGGGATAATGGATGCGCCGCCGGCAAGGGCGATATCGCTCTCGCCGCTGATCAAACCCTGGCAAGCGAGATGAATCGCCACCAGGGAAGTGGAACACGCGGTATGAACAAACATAACGGGGCCTTTCAAATTTAACTTGTAAGCGACATGAGCACATAAATAATCTTTGTTGGCCAATTTGTCCAGGTGAAAGCTGCCCAGGGTATCGGATTTCCCGGCCAAATAGGTCATGCTTTTCCAATAAAAACTATCGGAAGCGCCGGCATACAGGCCGATCAGGCCATCGTAAACGTCGGGTATATAGCCTGCATCTTCGAGGGATTCCCACGCGCACTCATGGAACAACCGGACCTGGGGGTCCATGGCTTCGGCTTCGAGGGGTGAGTAATCGAAAAAAGCGGCGTCGAAATTTTCTATCCCGTCCAGGTAACCCATTGCCTTCACATAATTGGGGTTTTTCAACATTTCCTGGGGTACGCCGGCTTTTTCCAATTCGTCATCCGTAAAGAAAGTAACGGTCTCGATGCCGTTCTTCACGTTGTTCCAGGATTCATGGATGGACTGGGACCCTGGAAATTTACCGGCCATACCGATGACCGCGATTTCCAGGCCCGTATAATTGCTCTCAGTGCTCATTTAAAGCCTCTACTGTTCTATTGAATTAATGATGAAAGATAAATGATAAAAATAGTATTATACTTGATTTTTGGATTTTTGGAAAGGTAGTTTTCACTCAGAAAATTTGGGAATGGGTGAGCTACTTTCTTTTGTAAACCTTCTACCTTTTACGTAAATCTACACCCTGTACTACGCCCCGCTAATTAATAAAATTTTTTGACACTTGAAAATATTTCCAAATGTGATATTCTATAAAATTAGGTTGTTATTAACCCTGAAAAAAGGAGAATCAATGATCGAGATAAAAAACTTATCTTTCAGGTATGAGAAAAAATTTGTTTATAATGATTTTAACCTGGCGATCCCGAAAAACCAGGTTTGCCTGGTTACCGGGATTAACGGAGTCGGAAAAAGTACACTTTTGCGACTTATAGCAGGAGTTTTAAAACCCAGAACAGGCGAAATCAAATTCGCAGGAGATATGGGAGATGATCCCAGGAAATCGATCGGTTTTATTTCCGATAAGCTGAGCTTATACAAAAATCTTACGGTGGCTCAGGCAATAGATTTACACAAATCAGTGTATCAACTGGACGAGTTCGATGATTCCATGCTCAAGCATACCAAAATCGATTACAGCCAAAAAATAAAAAGCCTCTCGGTAGGCCAACAGACAATTGTCCACCTGAACTTGATTTTCTCAACCAATCCGAAAATATTGTTGATCGACGAGGTTATTGTAGCGCTTGATGCTTACCTTAAAAAAGTTGTACTTCAAAAGCTAATTCAATTGATCACTGAAAACAAACTGACCGTTATAATGGTTAACCTGAATTTTCACGATATAGAGCACATTGTCGAAAGGGTAATTTTGCTCAAAGACGGTAGGATTCTTGTGGACGAAAAAATCGGCGATTTGAAACAAAAGGTAAAGAAAGTCAAATCGGCTACACCTCCTGAACACCTACCCATTCTATCCAGGTCGAACTTTAATAACTCGATGGAGTATTTCATTTATCCCTTTAATGAAGAGTATAGGAAAACGATTAGCGGCGAAATTTTTGATTTAAACCTAACAGATATCGTAAGTGGGTTTATTGGAGGAGAATATGCTTAAAAAAGAGCTTCGTGATAGTCTTTGGGTATTACTCGAATCTTCAATTTTTTTACTGTCGATTCCCATTATGTTTTTCACCGAAAAATTTTTTAAGTGGGGATGGGATACAACAGAGGTGTTCAGCCTTGTTTTTATCATTACTATGGTCGTTTACGCTATCCTCTCCGGCTTATCCCTATGGCAATCTGAAAAAAAAGAAGATGCATTTGAATATCTCCTTTCTATTCCCCTATCGCGATTAAGGGTACTGGCTTATAAATTTCTTCCACGGTTCGGCATATTGTTAGTGTTAATTATCTTGTTTGGAATATTATTTTTTACTCCCCAATTCCCTACCACTGCGTTTTTTATCGTTGTTGTTTTCTTGATTGCTGTATTTCTTAGTATCACCATCAGCACTATGTGGATCAGTTTTATTGAAATCGGACTGCTCTATTTTCTCGTTTTCACTGCTTCACGCAAAATGCCGATTGTATTGGTAAAAATAGGGATAACCAGCCCCTATTGGACGTTATGGCTCAGCCTTTTTTTTGTTGGAGCCTTTTTGCTTATCCCATTGGGGGCGGCTTTTTGGTCTACGATTAAGAATATGGATGCAAGACCTTTGAAAGTACAATTTAAATCCTATTTGATCTTCCTGCTGCCTGTTATATGCCTATTGCTGGGTTTCATTATAATTGTATGAGCGTTTCAGACTGCTTTAACTTCGAAAACTCCCAACGAAATAAGATAGGATAAACATGATATAAACTCAATCGATCTTAATAATCCCCAGCAGTTCTTGTATAATTATTTTCTTACTGAAATCAGTTTATCTGATTTCAGAGATCCTGGGCGCAAAATAGGAGGTGAAGTGGAAGAAGAAACCGACTACAGCCCCCGCGATTTCAAAACGACAATTACTACCTTCAGGTGAAATATTAAAAATTTGACCTCTGAGGGAGTCGAAAAGTATATAATTTTTCTGTCCCTTTACTTTATAAACAAATGGCGATAGCCGTGTTTTCACTCGATTATCTCCCATTTTTCTATATAATATTTTTCATCTTTTTCCTGGACCAAATACAAAAACCCGTTAGAGTATTTGAAAGCAGGATTATTACGACCAGCCATAAGGAAAAAGATATTTAAAAAGCATGGACATTTCACTTTCCCGAGATATTCCAATTTATAGGAAAAATAATCTGCGTCGGAAAAACCGCTGCAATCATTGGAATAATCATTTCTCCTTACGACCAAAAAACCCTTCATAAGCGGAATCGCGCATGCGGCAGGATTTACTGTATCGCATATTACAAATCGATTTTTATACTTAAGGAGTCTCCTATCCTCAAGATATTTATCATCCAATGAGTGATCGGTTTTTTGTTCATCTACTTTGGCAGTGATATCTTTCAACTTTTTCCCGGTTAGATCAAATTTTAATACCTGGTAATTTGAGCATACTAGCATAAAAAAATTTTTGTTATTATAAAAAGTTGAAATTTCCGAAATTCCGCCAAGTATCATTACATCGATACCTGCGGACGTTTTACGCGTGGGATGCAAATGCGAAAATACTGGCTTTGCTTCAAATCCAGGGAATGAAACTATTGAATATTGAATGAAAGGTTTATCATTCATCGCGGTAATTCCACGGGATATGAAAAAATTGGCATTATCGTACAATTCAAAAGCGTCGATTTGCAATTTATGTCTAACAACCGTTAGAAGGTTCCAATTGTTGTCATAAATACTGACTCGAAAGTTTGAATTTTCACTGATAAATATTTTATCTTTTTCGATTGTCACGATATTATAAGCCCCGGCATCTCCTGGCCCTAGTCCATAATAAAATGCCTTTTCACCATTAAAATTAAAGTCTTTATCAAATGTTTTCGCCACCATTTTGGTTTTATCATTTTTATCCAAAGAGGAACCGTAAATAATAATTTTATCATGGACGTCGGACACAGCGATATGCGGATATAAAATATCATCGATTACTGCGCTTGTTTTCTTAAAATTAAACCGAATGTTTGCGGATTGCTGTTCATCGATTTTTATCACTTCCGTGGATATATCCTGTTCACTGCTCTTCTTACAATGATTCAAGATAATTATCGATATTAGAATAACGATACCTATTTTTAATTTCATCTTCTTCCTCCAATAGATTTAGAAATTCAAAAAAACTTTTCTGTAAAGATTTTATATTCTGATGGCACTCTTCAGCATGTATTAAGAGCGAATTGTCTTTTGCTGCATTTGCATAACAAATGGGACATATCCACCAGATTTCGCATTCCCAGCATTTTCGCTCAATTAAAATTATAACAGAAATCTGAAGCAATTACAATTTTAAAAGAGTAAGTGGATTGTGTTTTTCCACATTCCAACAATCTCCGGCTATTTTTTTTATGTATAATGAGATACGCCAAAGCACAAAAAAAAATGTGACAATACTATCCCGCTAAAAAATAACCGAGAATAATTTTACAGTTAGCAACATGAAGAGGTTCTCTTCGCGGGCCCCCATATTTTTTGAAGAGGGAAAAAAATTAAAATATCATATAGCGGTTGACAGGGTTAATTTTCTACAGTTGACCTTTTCAATAATTTTGTGTATAGTATAAATCTTTAGCGATTCTTTCCCAGCTTGTCACATATTTCATTTTATGTTCCTTTGCCGAATATTTTCTCTAGATGCCGGGTGAATTGCTGTCGGCAGCAAGCTGCTGTACCCGCTGTTTTGAGAAACCTGTTACTTCGGCGATCAAATCGAGATTTAAGCCTTTTTTAACCATAGCCACAGCGGTCTCCAATTTTCCCTTTTTTTCTCCTTCTTCTTTTCCTATTTCAATTCCTTCTTCTTTTCCTATTTCAATTCCTTCTTCTTTAGCGATTCTTTCCCAGCTTGTCACATATTTCATTTTATTTTCCTTTGCCGAATATTCTCTCTAGATGCCGGGTTAATTGCTGTCGGCAGCAAGCTGCTGTACCCGCTGTTTTGAGAAACCTGTTACTTCGGCGATCAAATCGAGATTTAAGCCTTTTTTAACCATAGCCACAGCGGTCTCCAAT
>Ga0209593_10000547_pt1 | contig 17446 bp, 12 predicted proteins | sample PPLLaktember2015_3_FD_187260 | JGI IMG/M metagenome (GOLD analysis project Ga0209593, IMG submission 187260) | Freshwater sediment microbial communities from Prairie Pothole Lake near Jamestown, North Dakota, USA - PPLs Lake P7 Core (6) Depth... | ecosystem: Environmental > Aquatic > Freshwater...
AGCAAAAGAAACAAGCTCAAAAGTTGATTTCTTGAACTTTCCGTCCCAGTTTTCCGCGTATACTAAAACTGACATAGTTTTCTATTTTTTTTTGACTGTCAATAAATAAAATCAGATGACCTTAGCTTCATTCTGAAGCAAATCAATAAGCTGTTTCGGATTTTCCGGATCAACAAACCTGCATGCACCCCTCGGTGTCGGGAGCTCAAAACCTGCAACGCCGGTATAACTGTCAGAAGGCACCGGATTAATGACCCGGATCGGTTTTGACCTGGCCATCATTATCCCCCGCATGGCCGCAATCCGGGGTTCTTTGGCAATGCCTTTCTGAACTATAGCCACAAAAGGAGAGCCGACGGTGACCGTCTCGCGGCCTCCGTCAATTTCCCGGCTCATTAAAATTTGTCCCCCGTTGATATGGATTCCGGAAACAGCAGATACCGAAGGCAAATCCAGTATTTCGGCAATCATGCCTCCGACGGCAGATCCATTGTGATCACTTGATTCAATGCCGCAAAGTACCAGGTCATAGTTTTCCTTCCTGATCACTTCTGCGAGTTGGGTGGCAACATAAAAAGCATCCTGCGGTTCGGCGTTTATTCTTACCGCCTCATCAGCGCCAATTGCCAGAGCTTTGCGAATGGTGGGTTCAGAGCCTGCCAGTCCGACATGGGCTACAGTCACCGATTTTATGCCTGTGGAAGCATCATCCTTCAATTCAAGCGCACGGGTAAGAGATAATTCATCCCATGGATTTATGACCCACTGAATGCCATTGGTATCAAGGATCTTGCTGTTATCAATAAATTTAACTTTGGTTGTGGTATCCGGAACCTGGCTAAGACATACGAGGACTTTCATTTCCTTGATGTTTATATTATTTTCATTATTAATATGTTACACAAACAAATATGGCCGTTTTCCATTTTTTTGGCCTACAAATATATAACAAAATCGAAGAAGGCCAACCCGGAAGGCTTCTTTCTTCTAATCTACAGAAGGATCACTTTAATCAAAAAATATTGAAACAAAATCAAATTATAGTTAATTTTGAATATGACAAGTTGAAGGAATGAAGGAGCTTATTCACCGAACAATAGAGCTGTTAAAGAAAAAGGTTAAAGAGAACCTGGATACCATTAATCATAACCAGGCTGAAATCAGGCAATTGCTCAGCCAGCCCCTTTCGGCTGAAAGGACATATCATATCGGAAAGCATTATGATGTCAACAAGGTATTAATAAATGAGAATAATGATTTTATTAACCTTCGGGTTTCGCTGTTGAATTTTATAGAAAAGTACAAAGATTCACCCATAATGGAGGATGAAGAATTACCTGAACTCACTCCTGAGGCATACATGGATGACCACGAGTTGTTTGAACTTACCATCCAGGGTAAAATGGCATTTGATTTACGTCATCCAAAATTCGGGGACCCGGAATTTTTTGACAAATTGTTGAGTTATTTCTCGGCTGCTGAAGCCTATGAAAAATGCTTTGACCTGTTAAAGATGAAGAATGACAACCAGTTGAGCTGACCTGGTAACTAAATATAGCTGACATTAACCTTTTTCAATAACTTTTCTTCAAGCTTCTGGGCGATCCGGTTTACAACCGTCCGTCTGATTTCCAGTTCGACGGGTAAATGAGGATCCTGGTGGGCTATGTTTATGCGTGTGCCAATGATGATCTTTATGGCATCGCTTTCCAGGATCAGTTTCACGATTTCATCCGCCGGTCCCTTACCCAGTTTGTAATTGGTATTGTATGCCTTCAGTATTTTCTCAACCTTGTTGAGGGTGAGTATCCCTTCCGTGAAGAGATCAATCCCATCCATTTTATTTAAAGGAGGAAGCTCGGGGTCTTCAAACATAAACACATCTTCGATTGTAAGATTCAGTTCACGCGAAACAATATCCCCGGTGGTAGCACCCATCACGATCTTCTTTCCCTTAAATTCCTGCACAGCTGAAGCGAGAAGAACGTCATCCTCCTTGTTAAACGGCGGACCTGTGCAGATCAGGAGTTCACGCGGTTCACGAAAATATACGATCCCACAGCTTGTATCATCCTTGGATTGAAATCCATCATTCCTGTAAGCCATATTCAGGATTTTGCCGGCAAGGTTGCGTGCGGAAATCTGCGGATATTGCCTGATCATGTCAATAGCAAACCGGGCCACATTATCATTCCCCCAGCCAAACGGAAACCTGGGAGTACCCAGTCCGGATTGTGTAATCCCATCCGTGCAGAATATGATACGGTCACCTTTCAGCGGCGTAAAACTACAAACCCTTATCTTTTTTCCGCAATTGGCTTCGCTGCTGAGCACAATGTACCTTGATTCCGGATTCAATATTTTCCGATCACGAATGATCACACATTCCGGGTTTTCATATTCAAGAAGGGTTACTTTATTGCTCTGTTCCGCATCAATTATGGTGAATGTGGAATAGTTCATTTTTCTTTCACTGCACTCGGGCAGTGTTTTCATAATGATTTCGGCTGTTTTTTCAGGTTCTTTGTGTTCCTTGGTAAAATTTAGTGCCATGGTGGCTGTGAGCGTTGCCAGAACGCTTGCCTTTACACCATGGCCCATTCCATCCGAAAGGACCAGTATGATCCGGTTTTCTTCCTTTACCTTGCTGGAAAGGAAAATATCACCGCAAATGCGCTGTCCTTCGTAACTTTTCTGCTGACAATCCACTTCTATAAAGAAATCTTCACCCATGGATCAGGAAATCATTTTCTTGTTCTCACCCTTATAAAATTCAATAATGGAATTCAGCATATGTTCTATATCGGTAGCACCCTCACCTAGCAGAAATCCTATTTTCTGAACCATTTCCAGGTTTCTGTCGATCACCTCGGTGATCCGGTTTACAACCTCGGCGCGTTGCACCTCCGGAGCACGCATATCCCTTATGATCCCGCCCGCAATCTTCCCTTTCACAATGGGGAAAATTGAAACATTCAGCATATTTTCACCGATCTTGACATCACGGTTCTCAATGCTTTCATTATCCGTGAGCACATAGCTGAAAAGATTTATGAAACTACCGGGGATCAGACGGTTCAGGTCAGCTCCCTCCAGTCCGGGTATTACTTCATTTATTTGTTCGGCTTCCTCACCCAGGATTGTTGTAAATGTGGTATTGGCCTTGACCACCTTGAGCATGTTATCCACGATTACCACACCCGCGCGTAACTTCTCCAGCATGGCATTGGTGAGGTCAGAGGCCTGGTTGGCGCTTTCCATCTGCTGCCTGGTTCTTTCCTCCGATTCACGCAACGCTTTTCGGGCGTGGGCAAGTTTCTCATTCATCTCATGCAGCGATGCCTCATAATTCTGTGAATTCTTCATGGCATAGGAAACGCACATTTCGCGGGTTGTCAAACCCGTAGCCACATCAATTGCAAATTCACGGCACGAATTGTATCCGCATTCGAGGCATCCGGAGGTATCGGTTTCAGATTTTCCGAGTTCATGAAGGATCTCCCTGATGCGTTCCGGCGTAGGTTCCGGAAGACGCTGATCGTCTGGGGTAAAGGATCGTGACAGATCGAGCTGGAGAAAATGCTGCAGGTTATCATACCATTCCACCCTGAAAAAATTCCTGATCCTTTTATTGGCATAGCGTGTTACAAGGAATTCCTTATAAAGGCGGTTTCCGCGCTTGGTTATTCCGGGCCCTTCGAGCGAATTTCCATAACTGACGGAAATATGCCGCTGTATGGTAGAGATATTGGTCTCGAATTCAGCAATGGAATCCATCATTTCCCTTTTACCCTCCAATGATATCAGGTTGGTAGTCAGAAGGTTTTCGTCCATGTCCGCGGCCTGGGCAAATCCGTTCCGCAATGGATAGAGTGATCCCTTGTAACTGAGGGGTGCATCAATTTCTGAAAATTCCTGATTTGATTCCTCAATTTTATGGATTGCAAAAAGTTCCCTCAACTCCTCAAAAGTAATGACCACATCCACCCGGCTCTCTCCGTCAAACCTGAGGGCTTCCTCCTTGGTGGCAATTTCAGGTCCGACATACATCACCTTGATTTCACGGCCATATATATTCCGGACGATCCTCGTCATGGCAATCATCGGCGAAACAAGCGGAGACAGGTTACTGATCAGGTTAGGGTGGAACTTTTCTATACAGGAAACGACAATCGGATCGTTGGCTGTGATGTAGTAGCGGCCTTTAAAATCATTAAGCAGGTTCAGATACCGGTAAGCCATAAGGTCAACTGCAAAGGCTACCTCATTTACCCAGCTGACTCCCATTGCCCTGATCATCGTTACGAACTTGCGGTGGTCTGAAATGTCATCAAATTCAGCTGATATACTGGGGGAAAGGAGAACGGCAATTTTTTCGCCAGATGCCAGTAATTCCCTCGCTTCCTCCAGGGAACTCCGGTAACTTATTGCACGGGTATTGCACACCGTAATACAGCTTCCGCATCCAATGCACCTGCTATGGTTCAGTTCCGGCAGATTATCTGCCGAACGGATATGGATGGCCTTTACAGGACAGGTCCTCACACATGCATGGCAGTTTGTACATTTCTCACTGTTAATATTTACCAGTGGTTTCAATCTTTTACCTCCTTTAGTGTATCAGATCATGTAACGTTTCCGCAAGAATATGGTGAATGTTCTCTTCCGTAATCTCGTTGAATATCTTTCCTCCAATCTTTAAATTAGGTCCTGTGCTGCAATCCCCAAAACAATGATCACCTTTGAAGAGTACCTTGTCTGTTAGCCCGTGCTGATTGATATATCGTTGAATGATCTTAAGAAGGCTTTTATTCCCCCTCGCAAAACAAGAACTACCCAGACAAATTACAATTTCCCGCTTATGACTCATTCCTGGTGATGAAATAGATTTGTAAAGATAAAAAAGATTGAATCCGATCCAAATTTTCATAACGGACCTGTAAATAGTTATTTTTTTGTATTTTAGCTACCATATCAACCTTCTAAATATGAAGAGTCTTCCTGAAAAAACAATTGAACGTCTGAGTGAGTACAGAAGAACTCTGTTTCGTTGTCTTGATGAAGGCAAAACCCATATTTTTTCTCATGAGCTGGCGGAAATGCACAATATCACCGCGGTGCAGGTGAGACGTGACATAATGTTCATAGGATATTCCAGCCGGGGAAGGAAGGGTTATAATATTCATGAGCTGATCAAGGTGATCGCCGTCATTGTGGATCCGTCAGAAGTGCTTAACCTGGCGGTGGTAGGCTATGGAAACCTGGGAAAAGCCATATCCGCGTACCTGTTAAATAAAAGGCCTATGTTAAAACTGGTGGCAGCCTTTGATATTGATCCCAAAAAAATTGGTTCCGGAAATGCTGTAGTTCAGTGTTATTCCCTGGAGCGGCTGCGTGAAGTTATTCACAGCCACAACATCTCCATAGCACTTCTTACCGTACCCGCTGAAGCAGCCCAGCAAATGGCCAAAGCACTTGTCGGATCCGGAATCAGGGGAATTTTGAATTTTACTACTTATAACATCAGTGTTCCCCAGGATATTTTTCTTGAAGAATATGATATGATCACGGCACTGGAAAAGGTGGCCTATTTTGTCAAGCAGAGAAAATAACCTGTAACCCGAATCATGGCACGTTAACCCATCGCAATGGCTGCATGTTTTTTATTGCTTTCATAGGCAGCCTGTATGATCCGTATCCCGTTCAGCGACTCCTCAGGCTTTACAGCCAGTTCCTTGCCTTTGACAAGGGTATCATATAAATTATTGTAGAATTCATGGTAGCACCCTGCCAGGGTTTCAATCTTGCCCCTAAAATGCAGTCCGCCCGTTGTAGTGTTAAGCAAACCCCATCTTTCTTCCGGTTCTGTACCCCATCCATGCTCATTGGGAAAACGGCCTGCGGTCAGTGCTTCTTCCTGGGGATCAGTACCATACTTGACAAAGGATCCCTCGGTGCCATGTAGAATATAATGGGGACCCGGTTCCCGCACCAGGTAGCTCCCTTTCAGGGTGACCTTTACATCAGGATACAGTAAACTCAGATCAAACAGATCATCAACCAGGGCGTTTGTCCTTTGCTTCCTGATGTCTGCATATACGGCGACCGGCATTCCGAACAGGAGAACAGCCTGGTCCACAAGGTGCGAACCGAGATTGAACAGGGTGCTTGTCTTGTTTTCCGGTTTCTCTTTCCAGGAATCCCGAATGAAATTCCGGTAACGGTCAAAATGCGCCTCAAATTCAACCAGCCTGCCTAACATATTCTGACTGATTATTTTACGGATTGTAAGAAAATCTCCTTCCCACCTTCGGTTTTGAAATACGGTGAGTATCCGGCCTTTCTTTCTGGCTAGCTCTATCAGGGATTCACCTTCCTTCGGGTCCAGGACAAAAGGCTTTTCAACCACAACGTGTTTTCCGGCCATGAGGGCTTCCCTGGAAAAACCGTAATGTGTATGATCCGGGGTATTGACAAGGACCAGGTCGATTCCCGGGTCGTGGATGATCTCATCGGAGTCCCTTACAATCTCTGTGTAAGGAAATCGCTCAAGGGCGCTGCTATCGGAACGTTGCATGATCTTCTTAATTGAAAATCCTGGATTCACGTGAAGCAGCGGGGAATGAAATACCTTTCCCGACATTCCATATGAAAGGATACCTACTTGTATTACCGGGTTCATATCGATCAGAGGTTACAGGTTAAAACCAGTTCTTTTTGCGGAATAAGAATACCCCGAAGGCTGAAGCTGACAATGATATTAAAAGGATCAGAACAAAACCATACGGGTTATCGCTGAAATTATTGGGAACATTCATGCCATATAAACTGGCAATAAATGTGGGTATCATTAAGATAATTGTTATCACTGCAAGCTGCTTCATTACCACGTTCAGGTTGTTGGAGATCACGCTCGCAAATGCATCCATCATACCACTTTGGATATCACTGTAGATATTTGCCATTTCAATGGCCTGCCGGTTTTCAATGATCACATCTTCCAGCAGGTCCTCATCGATATCGATGGATTTGATAAATTTTGAATTTCTGAGTTTTGCCAGCAGGATGTCATTTGACCTCAGGGAAGTAATGAAATACACGAGACATTTCTCCATGCGCAGCATTTTATGAAGTTCTTCATTGCGCGTGGATTTTTCCAGATCCTTTTCGATGTCACCGACCTGAATATTGATCAGTTTCAAATAACGCATATACAGGTTAGCCACCTGAAGGAAAATATGCATTACAAAATTTGCCTGATTGTTGAAATCAACCTTCCTGCTCCTGATTATGGAAGGAATCAATTCATTCTTTGTAACACAAATTGTGATGATCAGGTTATTGGAAATGAGAATTCCGAGCGGCACTGTGGAAAACGGCATTCCGTTGGAACTTCCTGCGACCGGGATGCGAATGATGATCGTATACCAGGATTCATCGGTTTCTGTACGGGCCCGTTCATCCAGGTCAAGTATGTCAGTAAGTTCTTCGGAAGGTACCTTTAGCTTTCCCGTGAGGAATTCAATTTCTTCTCCGGAAGGGTTTGTAACTGAAATCCAGCTGTTTTTCTGAAATGCCTCAAGGGCTTTGAAGCCATTGTCATAAGTCCAATAGGTTATCATAGCAACCTCCCTGTTTTTAAAACCGGCAGCAGGTCACCATGATGACCTTGCACCGCCTAAATTAGTATATAACGATAGGCGCCCGCAAAATAGTCGTCCATAAACATCTTGAAATATGGTGCAAAATAATTAATTTTCGGTTCGCACCCAAAAACATTATTCATCTTTTGTTGTATTAACAGGATTTTTTCAACAAGATCAGCGGTCCGTCATGGCGTTATACAGTACCTGCTGTACACGGGTCCGGACGTTCATTTCTGCCAGCTTTACATTTTCGGCATCGGGGTACACCCGGTTGGAAAGGAAAACATAAATCAGGTCATGCGCCGGGTCGGCCCAGATCATGTTACCGGTAAAGCCTGTATGCCCGTAACTTTCCGGGGATGCCCCCTCGCATGCCGGGCTTGTCTTTGACTTATCCGTTTCGGGTTTGTCAAAACCCAGGCCACGCCGGTTGTAATAAAAACCCTGGGGTTTCAGGGTGAACAAGTCAACGGTCTCGGATCGTATAAAACGTTCTCCGCCATATTCTCCCCGGTTCAACATCATCTGGAGCATTTTGGCCAGATCAAGAGCATTACCGAACAGTCCGGCATGCCCGCTTATTCCCCCGAGCATGGCAGCCCTTGGGTCATGCACATAACCATGAACAAGTTGTTTCCGGAATATTTGGTCATCTTCGGTGGGCACAATTTCATCCCTTGGAAACCAGTTGAGGGGATTAAAGCACAAGCTGCCGGCACCCATTTTCCGGTAAAATACTGAATCAAGAAAATGATCAAACGGGACATAAGTTATGCTGTCAACGAGTTGCCGGAAAAGTATGAATCCAAGATCACTGTATATATATTCCTTCTTTTCATTTAATGCTGAATTTGCAATCCCGTTGTAAATGGTATCCGCCCATGACCTTGTCATGAACATCCCGTTAGCCACCTGCAACGGAAATTGTTCCGAATAGCTTTCTGAAATGATATTGCCTTTGAACCGGGTATACCGGTTAAGAAACTGTCCCGATCCTACCCTGATGGGATTTGCCTCGGTTATTTTAGGACTGATCAGCGACTGGTTCCGGAAAACAGGTTCCATCGAGGAAAAATAAAACTGGATAAAGGGAATCAGGCCTGACTGATGAAGCAATATATCCTTAATGACCAGGTCCTTTTTATTTGATTTTTCAAGATATGGAAGGTAAGCTGACAATTTCTGGTTTATGTCCAGGCATTCTTCATCTGTCAGCCTCATAAGTGCCTGGGTGGAGGCCATTACCTTTGTCACCGATGCCAGATCGTACAGATCTGTTGTACGGGCTTTCCTTTTTCCTCCGTATACCGGGTTACCAAAGGCTTTATTATACACGACTATGCCCTTTCTGGCAACCAGGACCTGGCACCCCGGCATAGCCTGATTCGCAATGGCATCCATAACAATGCTGTCGATCTGCATAAGCGTGTCTTCACTCATACCGGCAGCCAGGGGAATATTAAACTGAAACCGTTTGTTCCCCGGTACGGCAAGACCGGAAGACATGGATTTCCAGTTTCCTGCACTTACCGGCATAATCCCCAGTGCATCAATGGCACCGAAAATTAATTGCGCCGATAATTCCTGTACAAAGGGAACATTCTCATACGAGACGATCAATGACAGGAGCTTGTCAAGATTGCGAAACCTGCTGATGTTATACGGGTTGCCAAACAGGTCCAATACTACATTCTGAACAGCTGAAAGGGAGTCAACAAGGTCAATGATGCAATCGCTGATCCCGTATAACTGGGAAGCCCGGATATCATTTGAATGCACACTTGCAACAATTAGATTGTATCCCTTCAGGATATTAAAAATACTGTCCTGGTTATCGAAACCGTCGCCTTTCATTCTGAAATATTTCACCGGCATATACAATCCAAGCGCCCTGTGAAAAACAGTATCTTCATCCGGACCAAATACAACGGATGCCACCCTGAGTGTATCCAAATGGCTAAGCGGCAATATACCGTTCCGGTTACGAAGCACTGTGATGGCCGAGCCGGCCAGGCGCTTCTGCAACAACCTGTATTCAGGCTTATTCAGGTCCCGGGTCAGATCCTTCAATTCAACCGGATGATAATGATGAAGTCCGGCATAATATTTGGCTGACAGTATTCTCCGGCAATGCGAGTCAATTTCTTCCTGGCTTATTTTACCCCGTTCTATGAGTTTTGCGATATGCTGAATCACACCCGGAACATCACCGGGCATCACCAAAATATCATTTCCTGCCATCAGGGCCAATTCCGCCGCTTCATCCGGCTTATAATAATTTGTGATTCCTTTCATATTAAGGGCATCGGTAAAGATCAGCCCCTTGAACCCCATTTCATGGCGAAGCAATGAATCGGTGATCAGGTCAGAAAGTGATGAAGGCGTTTTTCTGCGGGGATCCATTGACGGGATCTGGAGGTGAGCCGTCATGATCCCTGATAAACCATTGTATATTAATTCCTTGTATGGGAATAACTCCAGGCTGTCGAGGCGGCTCCTGGCATACTTGATTACCGGCAGGTCCTCATGGGAATCCACGCCTGTATCCCCATGTCCGGGAAAATGCTTGGCCACGGCCAGTATCCCTTTGTTTTCCATACCGATCATGTAAAACAGGGCTTTCCGGGTCACATTGTTCCTGTCCTCGCCAAAGGACCTGATGTTAATCACGGGATTGCCGGGATTGTTGTTGATATCGGCGACCGGCGCAAAATTGATATGAATACCCATACGTTTCATTTGATCCGCAATCTGTCCCCCCATATCGAATATCAGCCTGTCATCCTGGATTGCGCCCAGCATCATTTGCCGGGGATATCGTATCGTACTGTCGAGTCTCATGGCGAGACCCCATTCCGCATCTATGGAAATAAGCAGTTTTGTTTTGGCAATGCTCTGGTAATAATTTGTAAGCTGAGCCTGTTTGCCGGGAGTACCCTGGAAGAAAACCAGACCGCCTACTCCATAATCCCTGACCAGCTTTTCCACCTCTTTTTCATTTTCCGGATTATTATTTGAATATGCAGCAATCATGATCATCTGTGCAATTCGCTCTTCCGGTGTCAGCGTATTGAGCATGGAATCCACCCATGATGCAGAAGAAAGGAGAAATAACGGATCCGTTTTGCTATCTTTAAATCTGAATTCACCGACATCCAATTTATTGTCAGGGATAAACCGGTAAAAAAGGCAAGCCATTACAACCGCACCCACAATCAACACCGACCTCAGGTAATATCTGTCCATAATCGTTCTCAGTAGCATCTATAAATCTTTTTGTTGTACTGGGTTATGGGGAATAGGGTTGCATTTTTTCCAAAATAAAGACAATCTTCCCGAAATTTCAGGATTGCGAAAAAAATAATTTTCAGAATAAATAATGCGATATCAATGGATGCCCTATCAAATCAGGATAGCAGGGCGTGCTTTATCCTGTTGAAAAGTGCGGCTGCATCAAACAACAGCAGGAGATAGCAGGCAGCTGTAAATAGCCACATAATGGAAATATTGAACCAGAGGGTTGCCGTTTTCTGGCCGTTCAGCAGTTTAACGGGACAGAACAGGCTTGCCCTTCCCAGGTTGGAGGATGGTTCCTGGAATATATTATCGGTTTTCCGGATAATTTCGTTTCCAATGATGGTATAGGGAATTTCTGTGTTCCTGTGGGTTACCGTATTCTCAAGGCCGCTGTTGTAAAATTGTCTTTTCAGGCCGTCGAGGACATTTTTACCCAATGCCTGCTCGAGGCTGTCCTGCAACTGGTTCTTTTTCCGGACCTGGATTTCATATTGCTGGTAAAAACTCAGACTGAGATATGTCAGGTAATCGTTTGTTTCCTGTGCAAGTTTTTCATTACCTCTCATATTGTGAAGTTCATCCAGGTATTCAAAGGGAAAGATCTCTGTAAACACACTCATCTTTCGCATTTCATTCTTAAGCAGGCCGGTATAATGATCAATGCTGTCCCTGTTTGTAGTGTTCAGGCACAGTGTATAGGTCTCCTGAAGTTTCGGGACAACAAAAAATGAGTAAAAAGAGGCCTGGCTTAACTTTCTATCAGCTTCATACATCAGTTTCTGGTAACGGTTGCCGGTATATTGTTGCACAGCCAGAGCTTCATATCCCCATCGTGACACCATGAGATCACCAAGCAGTGGAGTGAATTTTCCGCTTCCCAGGTTCATGCGCTCAAAGGGGATTATTCCTCCGCCCAGAAGCAACTGCAACGCTAATACAAACGGGAGCAGCCTCTTATATAGAACGTCTGAACTATCGACGCTGGATGAAAATAACAATCCAAGGAGTATGCCGAAGCATCCCGAACTGAAAAGAACCAGCCAGTAAGACCAGAGAATATCCCTGATACCAAGGATGGAGTTTCCGGTCAGTACGTAAAGGAACGTCTGCAAGGCAATGACCGGAAATAAATACAGAATTTTTGAGTTGATATAACTGAACCTGCTGAATTCCAGGTATTCTTCCTTTTCAAGTATATTTTTTTCCTTCAGAATCTCTCCCGCACTGAGTACCAATCCGAGAAATATTGCAACCACCACACTCAGAAACAGATACATGGGAATATTCTCATTCTGGGAATAGATATATTCTCCTCCTGTTCTCAATCTGAATAACAGGGCGACGAGCAATGCAGTGGCAGGTCCTGTAAACAGGGTCCGTATTATTTCCCCCACCCTTGAAAATTTGCATTTAAAATTCCGGATTGAAAAAATAAGCAACTGAATTTCCAGATTCGGGATCTTCAGCATCCTGGCTGGCAGCATTGATTTAGTAATCTTTCCATTGGATTTAAGTGCCTGCTCCCTCAAATACAGGTCATGCCATTCCTTTGGCTCTTTTACCCGTTTCCATACATTGTCTTCCCTGTCCGGCAACTTGTAATTAACCATATCCAGGAGTTGGGAAGGATCAGCAACCTGTGTATCCTTATAGGCCAGCATCAGATGTTTGCTGAGGTATCCGGTGGCAGTTTTGACAGATCCGTTATACACAGCCCTTCCTCCTTCGTCTAAAATCCATATTTTGTCAAAAAAACGGAAGGTATTCCTGTCTGACTGGCTGATTGTGGTGATTACCAGGTTTCCGGCAAATGAATAGTCATGCAGGATCTTTATTACCTTCGAGGCATCCGCCATCCCCATTCCCGATATGGCATTGTCAACGAGAAGGATCTGAGGTTCGCGAAGCAGTTCAAGGGCAATGTTGATCATTCTGCGATGTCCGGGTTGGATATGTTTGCTCAGCACATTTCCAACCACCATGTGCTTCAGTTCCAGGATACCAAGCTTGCTCAGAACGCTGTTAACCTTCGCATCCAGCTCCTTGCGGGAGTAACTGCTGTAATACAGCCTGGCAGTAAGGGAAAGATTATCCGATACGGTAAGTTCTTCATAAAGCAGATCTTCCTCGGGTACATATCCGATTGTTCCTTTCAGGAGATACTTGTTCTTCCAGAGATCGTAACCGTTGATGGTAATAGAACCTGAATCAGGTTTTAATTTACCTGCAAGAAGTTTAAGAAGCGTGCTTTTGCCAACACCTTCATTTCCGACAATTCCGATAAGCTGCCCGGTGGTTTCCGTGGCTGTAAATGTATTCACTTCCCTGGTAAGCTTTACTGACCCGTATTGTACATGGTCCGCAACCAGTGTAAGTTTTCGCTTTTCCTGATGGTGAAGAAAACGGCTTTTTAAATCGGAATAGGTAAGTACAGGTATTCCTTTGAGACAAAGTTCATTACCCGGTTCAAGCAAACGGAACCTGCATTGTTGCTGGCTGTCCTGGTCAAAAAACTGTTCGGTACGTGCCATGCAGCGTACGACATAAGATTTGATCTCGTCGATAAACATCACAAGGATATGGCCCGTAAAGCCTTCTGCCTGGAAAATATTGTATTCCTCCGTTTGCCTGGAAGTGTGGCTTTCAATCCAGCGACCCTCCAGCACTTCATCCATGGCAGAATCATAAGGGGCAAGCACGAGATAATCACTTTTGGAGACTGAATCAGGATCATCCTGCTCGAGAAATTCCCGCAACCTCGAAATCAGGGAATTGTCAATGCCGATCCCGTTAAATATACGGTTCAGCAGTTCAGAAAAAGCTGATTGATCCTGGATCGTAATCAGACAATCCTGAACTACCAGAAGAAGATAAACTTTTTCATTGTACCGCAGCATGGCGTTTATTTCACGGCACAAGGCATCCGGGATAATCTTCCCGTCATCCTGAATATCCGCCAGGTGTACTGACTCATTATACTGTTTTCTTCGCAGTCCATATTCCTGAATGACATCCCCCGGGTTTACACCCAGTTTTTCAAAATATTGCGATATCTTTCCCGTTTCGTATAAACCGGCTTTTTCCTGGTTGGAGGATCTTAACAGAGCTAAGGTCTGAATGGCAAGATTAATAACGGTTATATTCATTAAGCCCTGAAAATGTTGAGTAAAAATAGTGATTTTGACAGACTTTGCAACATAGAACCATGTTAGCAATTATACAAGCAATGATCTAAATCACCGATTTTATATATTCCATATCATCACTTGGCCTCCAACTTAAGAAATGTTCAAGCGTAAATTAGGATGTAAGCAAATGAAAAAATAAATCAAAAAAGATACAGACATTTAAGAATTGGGTTTTTGTCAGATAGGTTTTTAGTTTTGGGTGTTAGATCCCGGATGATAGAGTTCGTCCGGGATTTATTTTTTGATAAAACATTTTTATCTTACTTTTATACAATTATCTGTAGCGTCTGAAAATGAGAAAATCTGTCATTTATCTCACCGTTTTCCTGAGCAGTCTTATCATTTCCTCCAATGCTCCTGGTAATGAAGATTTTCTGTTGCCATCCCATTCCGGATCAGACTATAACGAGAATTTCAATGTTGTTTTTTATGGGTTGGATCTGAACATAAGCGACAGTTCCACTTATCTTCAGGGTAGTGTATCAATCCATATTTTCCTGCTGGATCAATCCTCAACAAGGGTTGCCTTCGACATGTCCGATTCCCTCAGTGCTGATTCTGTAAGGATCAATAATGATCCGGCCGGATTCAGTCACACCGGTAACAGGATATCAATTGACCTGCCGGTACTGGCGATGCCGGGTGCACTTCTGGAGGTTGATATTTTCTATCACGGACTGGGTAATAATACAGGACCGGTCACAGGCATATACAGCAAACATAATACAGCCTGGGATAAGCGAATCACATGGACCCTCTCAGAACCTTTTGCTGCCATGAACTGGTTTCCCTGTAAGCAGTCCCTGACGGATAAAGCCGATTCAGTTTATGTATTCCTCAGTACTGATAAAAGACTTAAAGCAGGTTCAAACGGGAAATTGACAGCTTCGGTTAGCCTACCCGGAGACCGTGTCCGATATGAGTGGAAATGCAGGTATCCCATTGACTATTATCTGATTTCCTTTGCTGTGGGGGATTATATGGATTATAGCTTCTATGCAAGACTGGATGGCGGGAACGACTCCATCCTGATCCAGAACTATATTTACAATGACAGCAGTTACCTGGAACAAAATAAATCCAATATTGACAAAACAGGCGATATGATCAACCTGTTTGCTTCTCTTTTCGGTGAATATCCCTATGCATCGGAAAAATACGGACATTGTGTGGCACCCCTGGGGGGAGGGATGGAGCATCAAACCATGACAACGCTGGCAAACTTCTCCTTTTCACTCGTTGCTCATGAACTGGCTCATCAATGGTTTGGAGATCTTGTTACATGCAAAACCTGGCAGGACATATGGATAAACGAAGGATTTGCATCCTATGCAGATTACCTGGCCACCAGGTACCTTGTATCGCAATCGGCTGCCGATAACTGGATTATCAGGGCACAGGAAGTAACTAAGGCCTTGTCGACCGGAAGTACATATGTTCCGGACGCTTTTGTTAATGATGTTGACAGGATATTTGACAGTCGGCTTTCATACAGCAAAGGGGCCGCAATCATCCATATGATACGTCAGGAAGTGGGAAATGATGAGCTTTTTTTTACCATACTCCGTGAATTTCTCCGAAGGTTTAAGAACGGCAATGCCTCGGGCCTGGATTTCAGGGATCTTCTTAATGAAATGACTGCAAAAAGTTTTGATCTGTTTTTTGAACAGTGGTACTTTGGAGAGGGTTATCCGGATCTGGAAATGAATTGGAGCCATAAGAATGATACATTGTATATCAGTTCTTTACAGACAACCAATTCTACCTTGCAGGTTTTCGACCTTTTATTGGAATTCAGGGTTACCTTTGAAAACAAGGACACTATTATTTCACATCGCCAGAATGCCGCGTTCGACAGCTGGGGCATTTATCTTCCCGGTGAAATTACGGGCATACAGGTCGATCCGAATCACTGGCTACTCATGAATGTTTCCGGCATGAGCCAGAGTGCCGGCCTAAAAAGGGAATCCCGCTTTTTAGTGCTGCCAAATCCTGCAAGGGATAAAATCACAGTTCGTTTCGCGGAACCCGTGGAAAGTTATATATTATACATTGCCGACTCTTCAGGAAAAGTGCTGGTGACCGAAGAATCAAAACTGCAGCGTAAAACAATTGATATTGAGCATTTTCCGAAAGGTATTTATTTTATTATTATACGGGAAAAAAACATGATCTATCCCGTTAAGTTCATAAAGAACTAAAGGCGGATAAAAAGATATGAGAACCTTATGGGTTGCTGTTTTCTGCGTAATAATTCTAACCGGTGCCGGACCCGTGATGGGGCAGGATAAACCTGCCACACGGTCGAAAAAAGCGATCGATGCATACAACAAAGCCCTGCAAAATTACACACTACATAATTATGATCTGGCTGAGAAATTCCTTCTTGAAGCCATTGATGACGATTCGCGGTTTATAGATGCCTATATGTTACTGGCTGAGGTTTGTGAGGATTGGGATAAGCCTATTAAAGCGATTGATGCTTACAGGAAAGGCTTGAAAATCAATGAGAATTATTACACTCCGGGGTTCATCCGGCTTGCAATTCTTGAATTCGGTGAAGGAATGTACCGGGAAGCGAAGACGAATTATGAACATTTCCTGACCATGAAAACAGGCAATTTATCCAACGAAGAAAAGGCCAGGGACGGGATACGCCGTTGTGATTTCGCCATTCATGCACAGGAAAATCCGGTCGATTTTAAACCGGTCAATCTCGGACCAGGAGTGAATACGGCGGGTGACGAATACTGGCCATGCCTCTCGGCTGACGAACAAACGCTGATCATAACGCGTCTGGTTAAAAGTTATGATTTCCTGAAAAAGGTCCAGGAAGATTTTTTTATCAGCCTGCGCAGGGATTCCGGCTGGGAAATCATGAAAAACGCCGGAAGTCCTTTAAACACAGCAGACAATGAAGGCGCACAGACCATTACAGGAGACGGAAGATATATGGTTTTTACCGCATGCAACCGGAGTGATGGTCTTGGCCGCTGTGATCTTTACTTCAGCGTAAAGGAAGGCAACAGCTGGTCTAAACCCAGAAATATGGGAAAGCCGGTAAATTCACCATTGCGTGAAACCCAGCCTTCGATTACACCCGACGGAAGGACACTCTATTTTTCGAGTGACAGACCGGGCGGAAAAGGACAGCATGATATCTGGGTAACGCACAGGACAGGTGATGAAACCTGGTCAATGCCTGAAAACCTGGGTGATAGCATTAACACCACAGGCACTGAAATGTCACCTTTTATACATCCGGATAATCAGTCTCTGTATTTTTCTTCCAATGTACATACCGGCATGGGTGGT
>Ga0209593_10000549_pt1 | contig 17413 bp, 10 predicted proteins | sample PPLLaktember2015_3_FD_187260 | JGI IMG/M metagenome (GOLD analysis project Ga0209593, IMG submission 187260) | Freshwater sediment microbial communities from Prairie Pothole Lake near Jamestown, North Dakota, USA - PPLs Lake P7 Core (6) Depth... | ecosystem: Environmental > Aquatic > Freshwater...
CGCAGCTGAATACGTGACGTTGATCCGGGGTTGAGACTGCACTTTATTAGAAGAATTTTTTAACAAATATAATGGCAAGTCTTTTCCCGGATCTGGAAAATGACATTTTTATCAGCTACCGCCAGAACGACAACAAATACGACGGTTGGGTCACTGAGTTCGTGGCGAATCTGAGCAGGGAACTGGAAGCTACAGTAAAGGAGAAAATTAACGTATACTTTGATGAAAATCCACGGGATGGGCTGCTCGAAACCCATAATGTGGACAAAAGCCTGGCAAACAGGCTTAAATCACTGATCTTTATTCCTGTTCTTTCTCAAACCTATTGCGATACAAAATGTTATGCCTGGCAGAATGAATTCCTGGCTTTCAACAAACTGGCCAGGGAAGACCGTTTTGGCCGTGAGATCAGGTTGCGGAACGGAAACGTGGCAAGCAGGATATTGCCTGTCAGGATTCATGAACTTGACCCGGGCGACCTGAAACTGATCCAGGAAGAAATAGGTGGTCCCCTCCGCGCCATTGACTTTTTTTTCAGGGAACCCGGAGTGAATCGACCCCTGAGGCCCCAGGACCAGGAGGACAGGAATTTCAGCAAAACGATTTACCGCAACCAGGTCAATAAAATTGCCAACTCCGTCAGGGATATGATTTACAGCCTTCGTGACCAGGTCAGTACGGATCGCGGCATTCCCAATGATATAAAACCGTCACCCGTTTCTTCGGATAAGTCCATTGCCGTGCTTCCGTTTGTTAACATGAGCAATGATCCGGAACAGGAGTATTTCAGCGACGGCATTTCGGAGGAGATCATCAATACCCTGGTACAGGTTCCCGAACTGAAAGTTGCGGGGCGAACCTCAGCATTCAGTTTTAAAAACAAGAATGAAGACCTGCGGTCGATTGGTGAAAAACTCAATGTTAATACAATTCTGGAAGGAAGTGTCCGCAAATCCGGAAACCGGATCCGGGTCACAGCACAGCTGATTGAAGCATCAACAGGTTTTCACCTCTGGTCTCAGAAATTCGATCGGGAACTCAATGATGTATTTATCATACAGGATGAAATTGCAGGATCAATCGTTGACAATCTCCAGATAACGCTGGCAGGAAAGCCTGTAAAACCCAAGGAAAGACCACAAACGCAGAATGTTGAGGCATACCAGCTTTACCTGAAGGGAATGAGCCTTTTTTACAAACGGGGTCTTCATATCATTGATGGGCTGAAGTGCTTTGAAGAAGCCCTTAACCTGGATCCGGAATATGCCCTCGCACTGACAGGCCTCGCTGATAGCTACACCATGTTATGCTTGCATGGTTACATACCCCCCGAAGAAGCATGGCCCAGGGCTATTAAAGCTGCAAAACATGCCATTCAGGCTGAGCCGGACCTGGCCGAAGCCCACAATGCCCAGGGCATAATAGCATTGTTTTTCGAACATAATGGGGAAAAAGCGGAGACGGCCTTTGTTAAAGCCCTTGAACTCAAACCAGGTTTTCTCCAGGCCCGGTGCTGGTATGGTCTTTTTTACTTGCGTGATTTTAAACACAACCCAAGGGAAGCATTAAGACATGCCAGGATAGCCGTGGAATTTGATCCTTTGTCATCCTATGCACAGTCAATTTTGTGTTTAACTGCTACCGATGCAGGGTTGTTCAATGAAGCAATTGAACCTGGACAAAAAAGCATAGAATTCGACCGGGAATCCTTTTTAGCATGGTATACTATGGCATATTGCCATCAAACTTTCGGAAATTTCAGTAAAGCCATAGAGGAGTATAAATATGCAATCAACATTTCCGGCAGGCACTGCTGGGCGGTAGCAGGACTTCTTTGTATTTTAGCTCAACCTTCAGAATATCAGCACAAGGAAGAAGCGGAATTTCTATACAGGGAGCTGATCACCAGATCAAGAACAGGCTATGTACCACCGATGATTCTGGCGATTGCAGCCGCAAACCTATGTAAAAATGAGGCAGCTGTTTCATTTATAAAGGAAGGACTGGAACGTCATGATCCTTATTTTATCCAATTGGCAAGTAATGGGGCCAGTAACAAGGCGGTTTTTAATATTCCGGGGATTTCTGAATTGTTGAAATCAATCGGAATAGAATCCAATCCCAATTTGTATAATCTCTAAACTATTAAATATTAAACCAATATTATTTTGTCATGATCAGCCAGACTTTAATTCAGGAATTCCGGGTGAGCCTTCGGGGTGGCCTGCTGGAACCACATGATCCGGGCTATGATGATGCGCGACCAGTGTATAATGGAATGATCGACAAACATCCCCGCATGATAGCGAAGTGTGTGGATACAGCCGATGTGATCCGGTCTGTTAATTTTGCCAGGGAAAACAACCTGGTTATTGCTGTTCGAGGCGGCGGCCATAATATAGGAGGGCTGGGTACCTGTGATGATGGATTGGTCATTGATCTCTCAGGGATCAATTATACAAGAGTAAATCCTGGCCAGAAAACAATCGTGGCAGGGGGAGGTTGTACCCTGAGAGATGTTGACCATGCCACCCATGTGTTCGGAATGGCGGCACCCAGCGGAATTTATGCCGGTACAGGAGTTGGAGGATTAACCATAGGGGGTGGATTTGGACATTTTACACGCAAGTACGGCCTGGCCATTGACAATTTGCTATCTGTGGATATGGTGCTGGCGAATGGAAGCTTTGTAACAGCCAATGCTGAGCAGAATCAGGATCTTTTCTGGGCGATAAGGGGAGGCGGCGGCAATTTCGGGATAGTCACCGCTTTTACCTTCAGGCTTCACCCGATCAGCACAGTGTACGCGGGTCCGGTTTTATATGATATTTCTGACAGTACAGAAGTCATGAAATGGTATCGTCAAATAATTTCGGATGCGCCCGATGATCTTAATGGGTTCTTTGCGTTCCTAACCGTGCCTCCGGATCCCTCTTTCCCTGAAAACCTTCACTTGAAAAAAATGTGCGGTATATTTTGGGCCTATTGTGGTCCATTGGAAAAAGCCGAAGAGGTTTTCAAACCCTTACGGGCATTTAAGTTCCCTCTACTTGATATGGCCGGGCCAATGCCCCAGCCTGTCTTACAGAGCATGTTCGACTCATTGTACCCCAGAGGTCTGCAGCATTACTGGCGGGCAGATTTTGTGAAAGAGTTGAGCGATGAGGCCATTGAATTGCATGTTAAATATGGTAGGCTGATGCCGACACCTCTTTCTACAATGCATTTGTATCCGGTTGACGGAGCTGCTGCCAGGGTAAACCATTCTTCCACACCATGGAATTTTCGTGATGCCAAATGGAATATGGTTATTGCTGGTATCGATCCGAATGCTTCAAACTGTGAGGCAATAACCAAATGGACAAAGGAATATTGGGAGGCTCTTCATCCCTATTCAGCTGGCGGTGCCTATGTGAATTTTCTGGGTGATGAAGGGGAGGATCGGGTGAAGGCCACCTATGGTAAAAATTATGACAGGCTGGTGGTCATCAAGAACAAATACGACCCGTTCAATCTGTTCCGGATAAACCAGAACATTAAACCTGGAATACATGCTGAACCTTTGGGAGTTTTAACTGAGATAGTTTAGGTAATAAGGTTTAATGGTTGATTGTTGTTTTATTTCTACGAAGGTCAATGGAATAAAATAATGTTTTTAACTATGAATAAAAGGTTAGTGGAATGGAATAAGGATTTTTGTAAGGATATCCGTTTTTATCCTGATGATTCCTGGAAAAATACCTTGAAATGAACAAATTAAAAGGCCATTATGTTATATAAACGCAGCTGAATACGTGACGTTGATCCGGGGTTGAGACTGCACTTTATTAGAAGAATTTTTTAACAAATATAATGGCAAGTCTTTTCCCGGATCTGGAAAATGACATTTTTATCAGCTACCGCCAGAATGACAATAAATATGACGGATGGGTCACTGAATTCGTGGCAAACCTGACCAGGGAACTGGAAGCTACGATAAAGGAGAAAATTAACGTATACTTTGATGAAAATCCACAGGACGGGCTGCTCGAAACACATGTAGTGGATAAAAGCCTGGCAAATAAGCTGAAATCCTTCATTTTTATTCCTGTCCTTTCACAAACCTATTGTGATCCCAAATGCTTTGCCTGGCAAAATGAATTCCTGGCTTTTAACAAACTGGCCAGGGAAGACCGTTTCGGCCGTGAGATCCGGTTGCGGAACGGAAACGTGGCAAGCAGGATATTGCCAGTGAGAATACATGAACTTGACCCGGGCGACCTGAAACTGATCCAGGACGAAATGGGGGGACCCCTCCGGGCTATTGACTTTTTTTTCAGGGAACCCGGAGTAAACCGCCCCCTGAAGCCCCAGGACCAGGAGGACAGGAATTTCAGCAAAACGATATACCGCAACCAGGTCAATAAAATTGCCAACTCCGTCAGGGATATGATTTACAGCCTTCGTGACCAGGTCAATACGGATCGCGGCATTCCCAATGATATAAAACCGTCACCCGTTTCTTCGGATAAGTCAATTGCAGTGCTTCCTTTTGTAAATATGAGCAACGATCCCGAACAGGAATACTTCAGCGATGGTATTTCGGAGGAGATCATCAATACCCTGGTTCAGGTTCCCGAGCTGAAGGTGGCCGGTCGTACTTCGGCCTTCAGCTTTAAGAACAAAAATGAGGACCTCCGCTCCATCGGAGAAAAACTCAATGTAAACTCAATTCTTGAAGGAAGTGTCCGCAAATCCGGAAACCGGATCAGGGTTACAGCCCAGTTGATTGAAGCATCAACAGGTTTTCACCTCTGGTCACAGAAATTCGACCGGGAACTTGATGATATTTTCAGCATTCAGGATGAGATCGCAGCTTCCATTGTCAGCAGCCTTCAGATTGCCCTGACTGGAAAATCACGTGAAATCAAGGAACGACCCCATTCTCATAGTGTCGAAGCCTATCAGCTGTATCTCAAAGGAATGTCCTTTTTTTACAAACGCGGGCTTCATATGTTTGAAGGCATAAAATGTTTTGAAGATGCCCTCGCTATTGACCCTGACTATGCGCTGGCCCTTGTAGGAGTCGCAGACAGCTATACCATGCTCTGCCTGCACAGTTTTATTTCCCCCGAGGAAGCCCATCCGAAAGCAACCTGGGCGGCACAGCGTGCATTGCAGCTTGAACCGGGACTTTCTGAAGCACATAACGCATCCGCGATCATTGCCAATCTTTTTGAATTCAATTGGAAGAAGGCTGAATCAGAATATATCACAGCGCTTAATCTGAAACCCAGTTATACCCAGGCACGATGCTGGTATTCCTTTTTTTTCCTTCAATATGTAAAGCATGATAAAGAACAAGCCCTTCACCATGCAAGGCTAGCCATTGAATCTGATCCCCTGTCGTGTTATGCCCAGTCGATCATGTGTGCGGTGGCATCAGGTGCAGAAATGCATGATGTAGCCATAGAAGCAGGTTTAAGGTCGATCGAATTTGATAAGGATTCATTTTCCGCCTGGCATATAATGGCTATGTGCCATCATAAGGCTGGTTTCTATTCAGATGCTATTGCTGAATTCCGACATGCCCTGGATATTTCAGGTCGTCATAATTGGTCGCTTCTTTACTTGCTTGGTCTTTTTATTGAGCTTGGAAAATTCAATGACAGGAATGCGGCCGAATATCTTTTCCGGGAGCTGGAAAGCAAATCAAAGGTAGGGTATGTGTCCCCTGCCATTATGGCAATAGCCTGCGCGAATTTAGATAATCAGGAAAAGGCCATTTCCTGTATGAGCGAGGCATTGGAGCGGCATGATCCTTATATAATCCAGGTCATGTTCAATACCTCTGTCAACTACAAACTCTTGTCAATTCAGAAGATCGCCGATTTATTGAGGCCAAAAGGCTTGTTTCCCACTTCAACCCTTCAGAATCATTTACAATCATAAATTTAAAGGAAAAATAAAATGATGAGCCAAACCTCTGTTCAGGAATTAAATTCAGGGCTCATGGGAACCCTGATCGAACCCCAGGATGCGGGGTACGATGAAGCCCGGAAAGTATTCAACGGCATGATCGATAAACACCCCCGCATGATAGCGATGTGCGCGGATGTGGCCGATGTGATCCGGTCGGTAAATTTTGCCAGGGACAATAACCTGACCCTCGCTGTTCGCGGAGGCGGACATAATGTGGGGGGACTGAGTTCATGTGATGATGGACTGGTCATCGATCTTTCGAGGATCAGCTATACCCGTGTGGATCCTGTTGAAAAAACCGTGGTGGCAGGTGGAGGATGTACCCTGGCCGATGTTGACCATGCTACTCATGTGTTCGGGATGGCCACTCCAAGCGGTATCTATGGTGGCACTGGCGTCGGTGGACTGACACTTGGCGGTGGTTTCGGACATTTTACACGCAAATACGGCCTGGCCATTGACAATTTGCTATCTGTGGATATGGTATTGGCGAACGGGAGCTTTGTAACAGCCAATGCTGAGCAGAATCAGGATCTTTTTTGGGCGATAAGGGGAGGTGGCGGCAATTTCGGTATCATCTCTGCCTTTACATTCAGGCTTCATCCGATAGCAATGGTTTATGCAGGTCCTATTTTGTATGATATTACGGAAGGTGAAGAAATAATGAAATGGTATCGTCGTATGGTAAAGGATATGCCAGAAGAATTAAGTGGATTTTTTGCCTTTCTCATGGTTCCCCCGGTAGATCCGTTCCCTGAACATCTACATCTTAAAAAGGTATGCGGCGTGATCTGGGCCTATACAGGTCCTATGGAAAAAGCCGAAGAAATCTTTAATCCCATACGGAAATTTAAAACTCCCTTAATTGATTTTGCAGGCCCCATGCCTCAGCCGGTTTTACAAACCATGTTTGATCCATTGGTAAGGCCGGGTTTTCAGCACTACTGGCGTGCAGATTTTATAAATGAATTGAGCGATGAAGCAATTGACCTTCATCTTAAATTCGGAAACATGATACCCACGCCACTTTCAACCATGCACCTTTACCCTGTCAATGGTGCTGCATCAAGGATAAGCAGTTCAGCGACACCCTGGAACTTCAGGGATGCCACCTGGAATATGATAATTGCGGGGATAGATCCGGATGCGTCTAACAGGGAGGCCTTAACCCAATGGACCAAACAATATTGGGAAGCGCTACACCCGTATTCATCAGGAGGTGCTTATGTTAACTTCCTGGGGGACGAAGGGGAGAACCGTGTGAGGGCAGCTTATGGCAAAAACTATGAGAGGCTTGTCAGGATCAAAAACAAATATGATCCGGAAAATCTGTTCCGCATGAATCAAAATATAAAACCATCCCTGGTGACCCAGGAAACCACCTGAAAATTAAGGTCTTCTCAAGAACGATATGAAGGAAATTGAATAGGTCATTCCCGGTACTTTTTAAAAAAACCACTTAACTTTGGTTATTCTGTCACCTAATAACCAAACACTTATTCCATGCCGGAACCGGACCTCATACCCCTGTATCTTGGAATTACCGGCCATCGTGATATACGGGATGAAGACAAGCCGCGGCTGAAGGAAATAATAAAAAAAATAATCCGGGATAAAATTGGACAATGTCCCAATACCCCGGTTGTTGTTCTAACTCCGCTTGCAGAAGGAGCTGACAGGCTGGCCGCCACGGCAGCCATTGAATGCGGGACTCCCTACATCGCGCCGTTGCCCATGCCGGTGGATGAATACCGGAAAGACTTTACCGCCCCGGATTCACTGAAAGAATTTAATGAATTGCTTGAAAAAGCGGACTTCTGGTTCGAATTGCAGCTTCCTCCGGGCACTCACCTTGAAGAATTGCAGGAAAAAGATAAAAGGGACGATCAATACTACCGGATCGGGTCCTATATTGCCAGGCAATCCCAGTTGCTGATCGCTCTCTGGGATGGAATTGACAACAAGAAAAAAGGCGGCACTGCCCACATAGTGAATTTAAAAAGATCCGGACTGCCAACCCTTCACCCGCATTTCAAACAAAGGCTGAAGAACCTGCAGACCGGACCAATACTTCATATTCTCACAGCCCGGAAAGATTTTGTTCCTTCCGGCGATCTGTTCCGAGCCAGAATGATCTGGTCGGACTATTGGGGAAAAGACAATTCCGCCTCTGCAGAAACGAATGACAAGTTCCTTGTCCATTTGGATGCCTATAACCGGGATGTAAAAAGGCTTGTACCCGGTTTACAGGATAAGATCGCAGTGACGGAAGGCAACCTGGTCATTCCGGAAGAAAATATTAAATATACCCCGCTGCTTCGCCGGATTGCCAGGTGCCATGCGGTAACGGACGCGCTGGCCGGTTATTTTCAGGCCAGACGGTTTTTTGCCTTAAAGGTATTGTTGGTTCTGGCCGTGATCGCCTTTTTATTCTTTCAGGTTTATGTTGAATTCTGGCACAAACCTGCAATCCTTCTCCTGTATCCCTTAACAATGGGTGTGGGAGCTTTGTGGTTTTTGCATGCAAACAGGAAGCGCTTTGAACAAAAGCACGAGGATTACAGGGCCCTGTCAGAAGCCTATCGTGTGCAGTATTTTCTTACAATCACCGAAATTTCAGCCAATGTCTCCGAATACTATCTTCAAAAGCACAAGGGAGAACTTGAGTGGGTTATCTATGCGCTCCGTGCATCCCTGCTGAAAAGCCGGGTGCCGGAGACAATTCCCGACACCGGAAATACGATAGGAAAATATAATTATATACGCGATAACTGGGTAATAGATCAAATGTCCTATTACAAAAAGACAAGCCGGAACTACCATCATCATCTGAAAAAACTCAGACGGTTTGCCAATTGGCTGTTTTTGGGAGCATTGGGATCAGCCGTACTTTTATTTTTGTTTGCCGCCTTCATTGAACATCTGGCAGAATGGCTGGAACAGGATGAGGAATTTTTCCATGCCATTCTTGTTGTCTGTACCCACAGTTTCTTAATTATCTCCGCTGCCATCCTGGGTTACAACGAAAAAATGGTTTTTGAGGAACAGGCCAGGACATGCCAGCAAATGTTTCAGCTGTTCAATATAGCCAATGAAAAACTTGGCCTGGCAATTGAATCCGGCAAGCCTGAAGAAGCCCGGGAGATTGTCTGGGAACTGGCCCTTGAATCACTGATGGAAAATGCAGACTGGCTTCTCCTGCACAGGTCAAGGCCGATGGAAATTCCGAAAGGGTAAAATGTCTTAATCACTTAATCACCTAATCACCTAATCACCTAATCACTTAATCACATTCCCGACTTTTTTGCTATATTAACCGCCACTAATAATTTCACCATGAAGATCTTTTTCACCCTGTTCCTCGCATTGCAATGCCTGGTCGGTTTTAGCCAGTCATTTCAGAAAGTTCCTTACTGGAACCAAAATACCCAGTTGATCCCCTGGCGGCTGCCTTTGCCTCTGATCCCTTCAAAAATAGAATATACCGACCTGGACCGGGACGGTGATCCGGATGTGTTGAAATCCTGGTTATATGATTCCATTCCCATAATCTGGATCGATGACGATGACGATATGAAAGCCGGTGAATATGAAGGCGATACGGACAACGATTGTTTACTGGTCGACCGCAACAATGATGGGATATTTGCCGGGCCATTGGATCTCAGCATTGACTGGAACGATGAAGATGCTGACGGTACGGCCGATATCCAGCTTGTGGCTAACAATGGTGCCCTGGAAAACAGGTATGGTTTTGATTTTTCGGCCGATTTCATGTACTTCATTGATACCGAGAAGGACGATATCAAGCATTTCATTAACTGGAATGCAGTACGCATGCAGGCCTGGAAGCATAACGGTCATTCCGGCTTCTACGAAGATTATCATGGAAATACCCTTTTCCTGAAAATGCATGCCTCCACATTCCGTATAGGCGATATGCGGTATAGCTGGGAAAATCCCTTTATCTTCTACGATTACGACGAGGATGGCTTGTCCGAAATGGCCATACGCCTGATCGATACACCGGAATTCCGTCCTGAGAACGGAAAAAATGAGAAATTCGACAATGCAGATAAAGAGATCGATGTGCTTTTTACAAAAAAAATCAACTGGGTAGGCATAGGCGTGGATCTCGACAATGACAATGGCCAGGGAAATGAGTTTGACTTTGACATGAGCCTGAATTTCAAAGGACCCGGTTTTGAATATGCGGATCAGGTTCATCATTTTAAAAGCCTGAAAGGACTTCCTGAAGCAAACCGGTTTTTATACGATGCCAGGTGGCGGCAACTTGATGAACTCATTTATCCGGATGAAAAGGCTTCCTGGGATCTGATTTTCAAAAAGGGTGACTGGAGTTCCTGTCAGCTGGTCTTTGATGAAGATGACGACTGTAACCGCTGGGAGCGCGTGGAATTCTACGAACCCCGGGATTTGTTCCACATCGGACGAAATAACGGAGGGATCGATAACAATAACCAGGCAGATGCAATGGGTGATCGCGGAGAATGGGATATGGATTGTTCCGGAAACGGGGATCTTTATATTGCTCCGTTTGATGGGCGTATACACTTATATGGCGCCGAATGGGGAGCATGGCGAATTGACCAGGCTGCTTTTTCATTCCAGGGTTACGGGGGTTTGTACGATCGTTCGGAATTTTCCCGGATTCAGGAGGAACCTGAAAAATTCGGTACGGTTAAGTATACCGATACGGATAAAAACGGTTTTATTGATCAGCTGGAATATGATCTTGATGGGGACAAGCGGTTCGAGGAAATTGTCAGCCTCATTGCATTAGGAATTGACGACAAAGGTGAGGTATTGTCTACTTCTAACCTGAAATATAACGGCCTTACAGGAATGTTTTCTGCCTTAACCGGAAAGATGTGGGCCAGGGCTATGGATGCTGTCCGTGTGGCCCGCAAAGAAGGTCTCAATCCAGGCTGGTATGCCTTTTGGATGCAGCCCCATACGCTGCAGGAACGCTATGACTATGGATATTGGCTGAACTTTTATTTATACAGGGATCTGCGGGACATGGCCAAAGTCAGGAATGATCCGGACAGGGTGATCAGACTGGACAAAGCTTATTATTCCGGGAACTGGAAATTGGCTGAATAACACGTATCCGATTTATTCCTGGTTTTAAGTAAAAAGTCAACCATTCATTTCATCAAATGTTATTTATTATGCGCAGTCAAAAGTTATAGGCCGGATAAGGAATTTCCGTTTTCTTTCGGCCCTGTGATCTTAACCGCATTAAAATAACTGGAAATGGAAGAGACTATTGGTTTTGAACTGAATGGGAAACGGGAAGAAATTCAGATAGACCCGACGCTCACTTTGCTATGGGTTCTTCGCAACCATTTCGGCCTTACCGGAACGAAGTTTGGTTGCGGAATGGGTTTCTGCAATGCCTGTACGATTATCATGGATGATGTGCACATTCAATCCTGTCAATTACCGGTCGGAAAAGTAAATGGCAGAAAGCTTCTGACAATTGAGGGACTGGCGAAAAATGGTGAATTGCACCCGGTACAGAAGGCTTTCATGAAGCATGATGCATTCCAGTGCGGTTTCTGCACTCCGGGAATGATCATGAACGTCTACGGACTGCTATTGAAAAATCCGGAACCTGCCAGGCAGGACATTGTAAAGGCTCTGAATTATAACCTGTGCCGGTGTGGTGCCCATACGCGGATTATCGAAGCTGTCCAGACCGCATCATCTGAAATGAAAGGAGGGAAACAGCCATGAAAACTCCGGAAATAACGACACAACCCTTACAGGATGCCACAGGAATCAGCCGGAGGAATTTCCTCAGGCTGGCCGGCGGAGGAATATTTATTTTCTTTAGCACCTGGGACCCTTTGGATTTGCTGGCACAACCGCCCAGGGAACTTCCTTCTGACTTCAATGCATTCCTCAGGATAGGCGAAGACGGCATGGTGAGCGGATTCACCGGAAAGATTGAAATGGGACAGGGACCGATCACCTCCCTGGCACAAATGCTTGCCGATGAACTTGATGTGGCTTACGAAAAGGTGGAAATGATAATGGGCGATACGGACCTTTGTCCATGGGACAGGGGAACTTTCGGGTCGCTGACCACCAGGAGTTTCGGTATACCTTTCCGTGCGGCAGCTGCAGAAGCCCGCGCCGTACTTCTTGAGCTGGGATCGGAGAAATTGGGAGTTCCGGTGTCGCGGCTTGAAGTAAAGGACGGTGTTATCATGGATAAGAATGACAACGGCAAAAGTGTAACATATGCCGATCTGGCCAAGGGGAAAACAATCGAAAAAACCCTATCTGCAAAACCTTCCGCGAAGGATCATACGCAATATAAGATCGTGGGTAAACCATTTACAAGGAAGGATGGCATGCTCAAGGTGACCGGACAGGCAAAATACTCAGGTGATTTCATTATGCCTGGTATGCTGTTTGCGCGAATGCTTCGGCCGCCTTCACATGGTGCCAGGCTTGAAACCGTGGATACCTCGGAAGCAGAAAAAATACCTGGTTTAACTGTCATACACGATGGTGATCTGGTGGCTGTTTTGCATGAATTGCCTGACAAAGCCAATGATGCCCTCAAAAAGATCAAAGCCACGTTCACATTTAAGGAAATGGAAGTGGATGACCAGACCATCTTCCAGCATTTACTGAAATCGGCACCCGAAGGCAATATTTTGGGAAAATCGGGAAATCTCGAAACCGGAAAGTCATTATCCAATACCCTGGTCGACAGTGAGTACTATAACAGCTATGTAGCCCATGCAGCCATGGAAACCCATACAGCTGCGGCCTATATGGAAGGGGGCAGGATGATCGTCAGGGGTTCCACCCAGACGCCTTTCCCGGCACAGGAATCCATTGCAAAGGTTCTGGATATGCCCCTTGAAAAAGTGAGGGTGATCACGCCATTCCTGGGAGGGGGATTTGGCGGAAAAAGTGCCCACCAGCAGATGATAGAGGCTGCCCGCCTGGCTAAACTCACGGGAAAGCCGGTAATGGTAATGTGGACAAGGCAGGAAGAATTTTTTTATGATACTTTCCGGCCGGCTGCCGTGGTGAAAATTAATTCCGGAATTGACAGCTCGGGCCGCATTACTTTATGGGATTTTAATGTGTATTATGCCGGTGAACGGGGTTCCGATACAATCTATGATGTACCCCATGCCCGTACAACCAGTTATGGAAGGGGATGGTCAGCAACGGGTGTACATCCCTTTGCGACCGGAGCATGGCGTGCTCCCAGCAACAATACCAATACTTTTGCAAGGGAGTCCCAGATTGAGATCATGGCGGCACGCGCGGGGATGGACCCTCTGGAATTCCGACTGAAAAACCTTAAGGATGAGAGGATGATCAATGTGCTGAAAGCTGTTGCCGATAAATTCGGCTGGACCCCGATTAAGGGGCCCAGCGGAAAAGGTGTGGGAATTGCTGTGGGTACCGATGCAGGCACGTATGTCGCACATATGGCAGAAGTAAAGGTGGACAGAGGTACGGGTCATGTACAGGTGATTCGTGTGGCTTGCGCCCAGGACATGGGACTTTGCATTAATCCCGAAGGTGCCACAATCCAGATGGAAGGGTGCATCATCATGGGCCTGGGATATACGCTCACCGAAGAGATCCGTTTCACGGGAGGAAAGATCCACACAAGTAACTTTAATGCATATGAACTGCCCAGGTTCTCATGGGTCCCGAAAATCGACACGGTAATACTTGACCGGCCTGATCAGCCGGCCCAGGGCGGAGGCGAACCTGCCATTATCTGTATGGGTGCATTGATTGCCAATGCCGTATTCGATGCCACCGGCGCCAGGTTGTACCAGCTTCCCATGACACCTAAACGTGTACTGGATGCATTGAAGAAAGGATGATATACGGTTTCCGGACAGATGATCCCGGTTCATTCCTGCCTTACAGCTTCTGGAAATGAATTCACGTCTTTGCAGTCCGGTTTTCATGAAAAGTGGTTTTTGTAATGGAAGGAAAAATGTGTAAGCAAATAAATTGGATATGAACTTTTAAATGACTATTACCCTGCATTTTGTTTTACCGAATTTCTTTGATTATCAATATTAATATTGTAATTTTCTTTCTGAATCAGGGAACAACAAAACCCATGAACTGCAAATTTCATCAACTGCGATTATTCGTGTCGATGTTTTTGTTTCTGTTCTGTTTTAAGATAATCTCTCTTCCGCTATCCACATCAGTATGGTCACCTAAAAACCAGGCCAGGGGTATTGTGACCGATGCTGAATCCGGCAAAACCATCCCCTATGCCACCGTCACGGTCCAGGACAGCGTTACGATAGTCAAACGCGTGGCGTGTGATGCGGATGGCAAATTTGAATTCATTTTTGATTCCATTGGAACATATACCGTACTGATTCAATCAATCGGTTACCAGTCCTTCAAAATAGTGGTAAACATCACGGAAGGAAATGCGGATATCGATTTGGGAACCATTAAACTGACGGCCGGGTCAGAGACAATTGATGAAGTGGTTGTGGTGGCCCAGAAACCGCTTGTAAGGACAGAGGTAGATAAGATCATTTACAACATGGAGGCGGATCCGGAATCCAAAACATCCAATGCACTGGAAATGCTGCGAAAAATACCCCTGGTGACAGTTGACGGAGAAGACAATATCCAGGTCAAGGGGTCTTCAAACTTCAAAATCCTGATGAATGGTAAAAGTTCTTCAATGATATCACAAAATCCAAAGGATGTCCTGAGAAGCATACCCGCCAATACAATCAAAGACATTGAGGTGATCACAAATCCATCATCAAAATACGAAGCGGAAGGTACAGGCGGAATAATCAACATCATTACGACAAAGAAACAGCTTGAAGGTTTTACGGGAAGGGTCAATGCCGGTTTAGATAGCCGGGGAGGTTCAACAGTGGGTATTTATGCCGCGTCAACCATTAAAAAATTCGGGTTTTCATTCAATTACAATTACAATGACTGGCACCGGCCCAGGAATGAAAACCGTTCGTACCTTGAAAATTACCTGAGCACCACATACCGGTATACTGAATCAGAAGGCTCAAGCAAGTACGGGGGATTCAGCAATTATCTGACAGGCGAAGCAAGTTATGAAATAGACTCAATGAACCTGATAAGCCTTTCATTCTGGGGATATACAGGTAATTTCGGAGGAGACGGGGAACAGCTGATACAGGATTTTGATTCGGACCATGCGTTATCCAGACAGTTTTCCAACCTGACGGACATTGCAAGCAACTGGGGATACATATCCGGGAATATTGATTATCAGCGAACTTTCAAAAAACCGGATAAATCATTTACAGTTTCCTATAAACTTGAAACAATGCCGGAAAAATCGAATAATGAGAACAATATTGACGCACAGCTCAATTATACTTCCTACCGGCAACGTTCAAAAAATGACGCTTCTGTTGCAGAACACACGTTTCAGCTTGATTATTATGATCCGCTTACCAAGGTCCACCAGATTGAGGGCGGTTTAAAATATATTCTGCGGCAAAACATCAGCAGTTCAGAAATTCTGCGTTTTGACTTTGATCAGAATGAATGGATTGCTGACGAATCCAGGAACATCGAACTTGATTATGACCAGCATGTCATCGGGCTTTACGCTGGATATGTAATAAAGATCAATAAATTCAGCATTAAAACAGGATTAAGGGCGGAGGGGACAATTAACCAGGGAATTTTTAAGTCTGCCAGGGATACAACTTTTACCAACCGGATGTATAACCTGGTCCCGTATATCACACTCTCCAGGGACCTTGACAAAGGTCAGAATATTAAACTCTCCTACACCCAAAAACTTGCACGGCCGGGGATCTGGTATCTTAATCCTTATATAAATGACTCCGATCCCTTAAACATTTATTATGGCAATCCTGACCTGGATTCCGAAGTCTCGCACACATTTGATCTTTCTTACGGGAAATTCGCGGGCAAGTACAATGTGAACCTCAATTTGACCGCAGCCTTCTCGAATAATGACATTCAGGCCCTGTCCACAATCAATTCAACCGGAGTAAAAGCGACCACCTATAAAAACATAGGGGAAATACAAAGATACGGAGGATATTTATTTGGTTCATACAGGCCCGGAAGCAAATTCAGCATCAATATCAATCTGGGTGTCAATTACTCTATACTTGAAAGCAACGATAACCGCGACCTTCAAAATAAGGGTTTTAACTATAGCGGTTCCTTCAATTTCAGGTACACGGCATGGAAGAACGGCAACCTTTCGGGCTATTCAGGTTATTATTCTCCAAGCATTAATTTACAGGGACAATATGGGAGATTCTGGTATTCAGGGATAAATGTTTCACAGGAGCTCTTCAAAAAGAAGTTCACCGCTTCCCTTTCAGTATCTAATCCTTTTATAAAAAGATTCAACCACGAAAATACCTTTGATGATCCGACATTTTATCAAAAAACAGAATACTTCTCTTATAACCGGATGTTAAGGCTCAACCTGTCGTACAGTTTCGGACAGATGAAGGGTGAAATCAAAAAGGCGAAACGCGGTATAAAAAATGAAGATGTCAAATCCGGGGGTGATTCTTCTTCCGGTTCAGGGGGTAAAGGCAACTGATTTCCTCCGCATTGAGGCAGTCCGTTCTAGTCCTCAAATGTCAGTTCCAGCATCCTGCCCTCGGGTACTTTAAACTCCTTTTTGTATTTCCATTCCTTCATGGAAGATCCATCCGGCCTAAGGATTGAAAGTTTGTTAAGCGAAAGACTGCCATGAATTACTTCAATCCGTGCTTCTTTTGGTGTAATAATAATCTCTCCCCAGGCGGTACCTGTCGACCAGAATGACCTGTACCCGGATGGATTAATTCTCGGTGCAAAGGAAAGTTCCTTATTTATTCCGTTATACTGAATTCCGGATAAAGCCAGCAACAGTGACCAGGAAGAAAGGGCCCGTGCATAATGGACTCCGGATTCAGAATGCTCAAATGGATTTCTTTTGCTGCCGTTGTACCTGTCCTGGACAGCTTCAACAATCCTCAGTCCTTCCTTTACCTTACCGGAATAAATCAGGGAAGCAGCCACCTGATATTCCACTCCTGTCCAGATCTCCTCCGCATAAACAAATGGTAATACAGGCCGGTTCCCCTTCGGCCAGGTGCATAAAATAAGACCCGATTCATCATTCAGGCCATAAACCCGCTGAACGTTTGAGAATTCTCTCAGGCTCTCTTTGAAGTTGTACTCATAAACTGACATCAGTGCCTTATCAATTTGTTCCTTATCCGCAATATAACCCAGGCCCGAGATAAATGCCAGGTACTGACCCAGCAATTGGTCGGCCAGGCATCCATTTCCATACTGATACCTGGGAATACGCTGTCCGTTTAAATCAGGAGGCGATAGCTCCTCTTCCCTATAAAGGGCAGGATTATCAGCAATA
>Ga0209593_10000552_pt1 | contig 17369 bp, 12 predicted proteins | sample PPLLaktember2015_3_FD_187260 | JGI IMG/M metagenome (GOLD analysis project Ga0209593, IMG submission 187260) | Freshwater sediment microbial communities from Prairie Pothole Lake near Jamestown, North Dakota, USA - PPLs Lake P7 Core (6) Depth... | ecosystem: Environmental > Aquatic > Freshwater...
CGCCAATTTTCGGTCCTCGAAAATTTGGCTCAACAGGGCGTTCCAGGGGAGCACCGACACGCCCCTATAGCACAAAAATAACCTTAACTTAGTGACATTCTTGACTGTCCCCTTTTTCCCCGCCGCGTGGGGTGTTATAATGGCGCAGAGTGAATCCGGGTAAAATACTTTTATAATATTGACTTGAAGGGAACTTTTGCTGGTTTCTTGACTGTCCCCTTTTTTGCCCTTTTTTGCCAATGGGCAATGACCATTATGCTATGGTTTCTTGACTGTCCCCTTTTTTGCCAATGGGCAATGACCATTATTCTATGGTTTCTTGACTGTCCCCTTTTTCCCCGCTGCGTGGGGTGTTATAATGGCGCAGAGTGAATCCGGGTAAAATACTTTTATAATATTGACTTGAAGGGAACTTTTGCTATAATAAAAGCATATTAAAAAAAAACAGCAGTTTAAATTTAAAAAATTCAGTCACAAAAAAAAATACTTAAAATAAAGGTAAGTGTTCTGAGGAGGACATAATGAAAAGAACAATTTTCGTAGGTCTCGGAAGGATGATCCTGTTTCTTTTTATTGCTGCCTTTGCCTTTGGTGGGCAATGGATTATCGATACGGGATTGAACAAACTACCGGAAAATTTTAAAGAAAAAGTATCGCAAGCCAACGGTACACTGGTTGTAACGATGGATGAGCCGGGTATTGCCGTTGCGGAATTTTCGACAGAAAGCGATGCGCGCTCACTGCAAACCTATGGTTGGAAAGTAATGCCGGATATCGAACTCAACTGGCTCCCGGAAAACGAGACGATGCTTGGCGTCGAATCGACAATGGAGCATATTGGATCGGATGAACCGTATTATCGGTACCAGTGGCATTTACCGCTAATCGAAGCGGACAAAGCCTGGGATTTGGGAGTAAAAGGGCAAGGCGCACGGGTTGCTGTTTTGGATTCGGGTATCTGGTATCCGCATCCTGACCTTGCAAACCGGATCGACCATGCATCGAGCGCTTCATTCGTACCGGGCACCACCTACATGGACGACAACTGGCACGGGACCCACGTTGCCGGGATCATCGCCGCTGCTGATAATGGGCGCGGAGTTATCGGTGTCGCCCCTGAAGCAACGTTGATAGCTGTCAAAGTAATGAATAAAAACGGCGCAGGCAATGCCAGTTGGGCATGTTCCGGGATCATCCACGCTGTAAATGTAGGTGCGGATGTGATCAATTTAAGCATCGGCGGTTATTTAAAGAAAAACGGTAACCCGCCTTATTATACGGCCTCGGATGCAGCCGCAGTGCATACGCTGTACAACCGGGTTGTTAATTGGGCTTATGGCAAGGGTGTGTTGGTAGTATGTGCTGCAGGAAATGAAAGTTTTGACTATGATGCCTCCGGCACCATCATCCATCTACCTGCTGAAGCAGGCGCGGCCATTGCTATATCCGCAACAGGCCCTTATGGTTTACAGGATTTCGACCGCCCCGCCCACTATACCAACTTCGGAAAATCGGCGATCTGGGTCGCTGCACCCGGCGGCGATTCCATATTCCCCGGGCCAACCTGGATGTATGATATGATTTTAAGCGACTCCATCGGCGGCTACTCCTTCGCTTCCGGAACCAGCCAGGCTGCCCCTGTAGTCTGCGGTATTGCTGCCCTGATTATATCCAAATACGGCAAGTTGACCCCCGGTGAACTGAAAAACCGGATAGCCCAGGCCGCCCTCGATCTGGGTAAAAAAGGACGAGACGATTATTACGGAAGAGGAAGAGTCAACGCGTATAACGCAGTTAAGTAAAGTTAATTAGTATTCCCCTGGGCCGGGTAACCCACCTGGACCCGGGGGAATATTTTCATATATGGTTTTATTAATTTGTCTTCGACAACCCACCTTTTTGTAAAAAGGTGGGACCAAAAACTTTTGTTTGAATGAGTAGGTTTTCTTCTTTTTTTTAAATTCATCATTCATCATTCCCAAACTTGTCCATCGTGATGGCCGACAAACGGAGGGTGAATGAGGATTTAATTCACTATTTTAACCACGATTACCGTCATATCGTCATAAGGCGCAGTATCATGGGAAAAATTCTTTATATCGGAGAGAATCCCGGTTTTGATCTGTTCTGCCGTTAAGGGATCAAAATCTGTCTTCGCCAGGAATTCCTTTAACCGGCCCAGGCCATAAAAATCCCCGGAAGGGTTTTTACTCTCCGTAACACCATCGGTAAAAAATATAATAACATCACCGGGTTTTAATGGATAGGTTTGTTCGGAATATTGGGTATTAATCCGGATACCCAGCGGCAGTTTACGGCCTTTTCCTTCCAAACGGCTGAGCTGGTTCCCGGATTTGAGTAGAGGGGGATACAGACCGGCATTGGTAAAAGTAATAGTATGTTTTTCCAGGTCGAAGGCAGCCAGGCACAAAGCGGTGAAAATTTTACGCTGCGTTTTCAAATAAAGGGGCCGGTTGACGCGTTCCATGATTTCCTTCACGGAGTTGGATTCATCGGCTTCCATGTAAATCATCCCGCTGGTCATTACAGCGGTCATGGCGGATTTCATGGCTTTCCCGGAGACATCGCCGATAGCGATACCAAATATCGTTTTATCATCATTCATCCAGATATAATCGAAGAAATCGCCGCCAACTTCACAGGATGGGACACAAACACCGGACACATCGAGACCGGGTACGATAGGATCGGATTGGGGCATGATAGACATCTGGGCATCATGTGCCGTTTTCATCTCGGCTTTTAACCGTACGGTTTTGAGACGCTTTCGATACCAAAACCATACGAAAGCCAGCACGGCCAAAACCGCCAGGAGCTGGAACCACCAGGTTTTCCAAAAAGGAGGCGTGATGACCAACACGATCGATGCCCCTTTTTCGCTCCAAATACCGTCGTTATTTGAGCCCTTGACCCGAAATAAATATTTGCCCGGGCTTAAATTGGTATAAGATGCAAATCGCTTCCGGGCATCCGTAGCGATCCAGGTCTCATTAAAACCCTCCATTTTATACATGTATCGATTTTTCCCGGGTACTGTAAAATCCAATGCGGAAAACTCGAAGGAAATCACATTGTGCCTGTAAGTTAATACCAATCGATCCATCCAGGTAATCGACCTGGGCAGCAGCGATTTTGGCGCAATCGGCACGGACTTGTTAAAAAGGGTGAAACCATTAATCACAATCGGGGGAATATGGGGATTGGCTTTGAATTGAGATGGAAAGAAACAATTTAAACCATCGATACCCCCAAAAAACAATTCGCCCCTTTTGCTTTTAAAGTAAGAGCCGCCGTTAAATTCGTCGGCTTGCAAGCCGTCCAGGATGCTGTAATTCTTGAACGATTCGGTTTTGGGGTTTAAGCAGGAAACTCCCTTGTTCGTGCTGATCCAGAGGCAACCTGTATCATCCTCTAAAATACCATATATCGAATTGCTGGGCATTCCATGCCGTTCTGTATAATGTACAAAACGGTGGTTCCCGTCTTTACTGCGAACCAATTTATTTAACCCCCCGCCGAAGGTGCCGACCCAGAGAGTGCCGGAAGTATCTTCGTAAACACACTGGATGACATTTTTGCTCAAGCTTCCCGGTACACTGAGACTGGGAATATAACGAGTAAAAGTTTCGTTTTTTAAATCGAACCGATTGACGCCGTTGTTTAGGGTTCCGACCCACAATATACCGGGTTCGGCCGATGAATCGCAAATAGAACTGATCCCATTATCGCTCAAACTGTTGGGGTCATCGGGGTTATTTCGATACACGGTGAAGTTATCCGCTGCCCGGTTATACCGGTTAAGGCCGGATCCCATTGTCCCGATCCATACTGTGCCCTGTTTATCTTCATATATAGTGCGTACTACGTTACTGCTGAGGCTGTGAGGGTCATCCGGATTTCTAAGGTAGGACTTGAATTTCCAGGTCTCCCGGTTTAGCGTTTGAGCACCCCCGCCCATTGTTCCTACCCACAATACGCCGGAGTGGTCTTCCAATATGCCGCGAACGACATCGGAACCAAGACTGGAGGGATCATTAATATCATTCCGGAAATGTTTAACGATCCCGGTTCGGCGGTCAAGTTGATTTAAACCGCCGTTAAGAGTTCCGATCCACAACATTCCCCCACGATCCTCATAAACGGAATAAACGAAACTATTACTAAGGCCATTGGGATTCTGGGGAGAAGATTTATAGAGATTGAATTTTTCTTCGCGATCGAATTTATTAAGCCCTCCACCGCCGGTGCCGATCCAGAGTACATTGGAATTATCTTCAAAAATCGATATAACGTTGTTTATACTCAGGCTCTTGGGGTCGCTTGGATTATTCAGGTACGAAACAAAGGATTCGGTGCGTTTGTTGAAACGATTGAGCCCGGCGTTGATGGTCCCGATCCAGATAATACCGGAATCATCTTCATATATAACATTGATGAAATCACTGCTGATGGAAGCGGGGTTATTGGGATCAAAACGATAGGCGATAGAGTCCCCGGTGTCTTTATTCATCAAATTAAGCCCTCCGCCTATAGTGCCTACCCAAAACATGCCGGCGCTGTCTTCGTAAACATCGCTGATAAAATTCCCGCTCAGGCTCCTGGGGTTAGTCGGATCGGAAGTATAACGGGAAAAATTGTCTTTGGCTGCATTATACTTATTAAGACCCGCACCGGTAGACACCCAGATATTACCGGAGCGGTCCCCATAAACCATGTTGATTCCATTATTGCACAATGAAAACGGGTCATTCGGATCGCTGGTGTAATGGAAAATTCGCTCGGTTTGCGTCCCGTCCGGGTTTGTTTTTCCAACGATTTTATAGACTCCCTGGCGACCCGTTCCAACCCACAGCGCACCGCTTTTGTCCTGGCAAAACGACGTAATAGACCCATCGCCGACAGCATTGGGATTATTCGGGTCGATTGAATATCGATAAAACCGTTCGATCCTGGAATCGAATTTATTTAAACCGCCGCTAATCGTTCCGATCCAGAATATACCGGGATTTAAACGGTCTTCCATGATGCAAAAAATCTGGGTGTCGCTGAGAGTATTGGAATCATCGGGATCAGGTTTGTATACGGTAAACGTATACCCGTCATATTTATTGAGACCGTCCTGGGTCCCGACCCATAGAAACCCCCTGCTGTCCTGTATAATACAAAAAGCTGTACTTTGCGACAACCCGTCTGCTGTGGTCACATGCTTAAAATTAATGGATGAGTTAACAGGGAAAGCAAAATATTGTGCGGCGACCAGGATTAAAACGATCAAAGCGAATCTTTTCATGTTCAAACTCCAGGGAACTATTATTACAATCGCAGCCCGATAAAAAAATAACACAGGAATATTGTATTGAAACAGGAAAAAGATTTCAATAGTTTTTCTTTTTTTGTCCCCGGCAGCGTTGGTTTTTTTCGAAGATGCAAAATTAATGATTAATCAATTATTTATCCTTCCTTCCTTCTGCAAAGAAAAAAAGGGGACAGTCAAAAAAAATTGCTCTATGAGAAACCAAAAAGGGGACAGTCAAAAAAAAACAAGCAAGGAAAAAAGGGAACAAGGAAAAAAAGGGGACAGTCAAAAAAACACCCCATTGCGCCTCACTGCGTGGGGGAGCGTTTGCTGAGCCGGGAAAAAAGGGGACAGTCAAGAATGCTGCTAAGTTAAGACTAATATTCGAGTTAAATTCAAATCCAGGGGGCTGTAGTCGGTTTCCCCTTCCACTTCACCCCTTCGCCGGTCATCGGCTCCGGGGACCCGTCTCGCCAATTTTCGGTCCTCGAAAATTTGGCTCAACAGGGCGTTCCAGGGGAGCACCGACACGCCCCTATAGCACAAAAATAACCTTAACTTAGTGACATTCGGGACAGTCAAGAAACCCAACTGCGTGGGGGGCGTTTGCAGTGCCAAGATATCGTGTGATGTTATGGGTATTGTCGGGCTCAATTCTTTTTTAATATCTTTTTTTCCGAATTAGGCTCAACAGGGCGTTCCAGGGGAACCGACACGCCCCTTTTTTTGAAAAATTTTCAAAAGAAGAATTGCTGCAACTGAACAATTGAAAATTCCATTTGAAATGACCGCAGGTTTTTGCTATGATATAAGCTGAAATTTTTAATCCTTTTGCGAGCTTAATATGAACGAAAAAAAAATTTATTTCACCCCTGTGGGCGAGGGCATTTACCTCGTTGAAACCTATTACCTCAACAGGACAGAGTTCACGGGCTGCTACGTGATGCACGACCATGACGAAGCAGCCATCATTGAAACCAACACCAATCACGCTGTGCCATTTATCCTGGGAACCCTGGAACAATTGAATATCCCGAAAGAAAACGTGAAATACGTTATTCTAACCCATATCCACCTGGATCACGCAGGCGGCGCGGGCGAACTGATGAGTCATTTACCCAACGCCAACCTCCTCCTCCACCCAAGGGGACGAAAACATATCATCGACCCGGGAAAACTAATCGAAAGCGTAAAACAAGTCTATGGGGAAGATCAATATAAACAATTATACGGCAATATCCTGCCGGTTCCCAAAGACAAAGTGAAAACTATGAACGACGGCGAATGGGTCCTGCTCGGCAACCGCAAGCTCACGGTTTTCGATACTGCCGGCCATGCCAAACACCATTTCATTATCTTCGACGAAAAAACCCGCTCGGTGTTCAGCGGCGATAATTTCGGCATCGCTTACCCCCGGATGACTTTCGGTTCTTTTCGTATGGTGTTTCCTTCCACTTCTCCGACCCAATTCGAACCGGACCGGGCATTGGAAACCTACAAAAAAATCGTGGATTTGCAGCCCTCGAGGGTTTTATTCACCCACTTCGGGGGAGCGGAAAACATTTCCGCTGTGCATGACCAATTAAAAGAGTGGATCGAGTTTTCCGTGGATCGCGCCGAGATACGTTACAAGCAGGATTATCGAAACGAAGAATTAACCTCCGTGCTTCAAGACGATTTGTGGAGCCGTTTTGTAACGATTTTCCTGGACACGCGGGGCTCTGTACCGACTGATGAAGAAAAGGAATGGCTGGAACTGGATACCAACCTCAACGCCCAGGGACTTGCTTTTTACATCCAGGGCAAATATAAAGAGAATTCTCCCGCTGAAGGAAATTCGTAATTAAAAGGATGAAAACATAAATGGAAACGGTTATCCTTGAAGTGTGCAATATCTCGAAAAGCTTTTCGCAGCCGGATAAAAGCCGGTTAATGGTGCTGGACGGATTATCCATGTGCATCGCCAAAAATTCCATCACGGCTGTCACGGGTGCTTCGGGTTCTGGTAAAAGTACCCTCTTACACTTGATGGGGGGACTGGATTCCCCGGATCAAGGCGATATTCTCCTGGATGGAAAAAGCATCCTGTCTTTTAACCGGAAGGAACAAACGGTTTACCGGAACCGTCGGGTGGGGTTTGTGTTCCAGTTCCACTATTTAATGCCGGAATTGAATGTGAGGGAAAATGTGGCGTTTCCTTTTTTAATGCATGAGTTTAATAAAGAAGCTGCTTTTGAAAAGGCGGAAAAAATATTGACAGATGTTGGTTTAAAAGATAAACTGGATTATATGCCCTACCAGTTATCCGGGGGCGAGCGCCAGCGTGCAGCCATTGCCCGGGGTTTGATCAATTCCCCCGATATCTTGCTGGCGGATGAACCTACGGGTAACCTGGATTGGAAAACGGGTGAAAACGTCTTTTTTGTCTTCAAGGAATTAGTAAAAGAACGCCAATTGACGGCAGTGGTGGTGACACACAACGAGGAATTGTCCAAAATGTCGGATGAATGCTTTCATCTCCATGCGGGGCAAATCGTGAAAACCCAGCGTGGTCCGGATTCGCTGTGAATTTTGTCAAAACCTTTTGTAAACCGTCACGATGGACAGGTGCCGACATCGCTAAAATAAAAGTTTTTCCCGGTGGATTGTATCCCTGGGAGTCCCGGGGTCCCGGTATCTTTCTAATGTCGAGGAATTGCGCGACCCCTTAATTAACAAAAGTTTTTGGTCCCACCTTTTTTCAAAAAGGTGGGTCGTCGAAGACAAGTAATGACACCAATATTTAAAGGAGTTTAAAATGCCTGAATTGCGAAAAGATCCTCTCAGCGAGACGTGGGTGGTTATTTCCCCGGAGCGGAAGCGCAGGCCGCAATTTTTTAAATCTGCGGGTGAAGATGTTCTTTCGACTGAAGATTGTCCTTTTTGCCCGGGTAATGAAGATATGACCCCACCGGAAATATATTCCCTCCGGGATGGGGGCTCCCCGGCCAATAAACCGGGCTGGAAGCTGAGGGTTATCCCGAATAAATACCCTGCTTTCCGGGTCGAAGGCCAACTGGATAGATTTGCCGAGGGTTTTTACGATAAAATGAACGGGATCGGTGCCCACGAAGTGGTTATCGAAACGCATTCCCATTCGAAAGGGATCGATGAATTGAGTGTGGAAGCTGCGGCCGATATCTTTATAACTATAAAACGGCGCATACTGGACCTCAAACAGGATATGCGCCTTCAATACATCCAGGTTTTTAAAAACCACGGGTCTATGGCCGGCGCCACGATTTCACATCCTCATTCCCAGATCATTGCCCTCCCTCTTGTTCCTCAACGGATAAAAGAAAGACTCTCCCACGCGGAAAACCATTTCAAAGTCAAGAACCGGTGTCTTTTTTGCGACATTATCCACCATGAAAGAGAATTTCGAAAACGCATCGTGATGGAGAACAATGATTTCATCGTTCTCTCACCCTTTGCCCCGCGGTTTCCGTTCGAGCTGGCCGTGTACCCGGTGCATCACAAATCTTCTTTCCACGAAATGGATGACAATGCTTTTTACTCGATGGCGTTGATTTTTAAAGATATGATGGCCCGGTTGAATAAAGTCCTGGAAAAACCGGCTTATAACCTGGCCCTCTTTAATACTCCTTTCGGGGTCGATTGCCGCGATTATTTTCATTGGCATTTCGAATTCATCCCCGTTATTTCAGGAACCGGCGGGTTTGAGTTGAGTACGCAATCGTACATCAACCCAATTCCACCGGAAGAAGTTATCGAAATTTTCAGCCGTTCCTAACGCCGCTAACCGATTGGTCTTCGACGACCAGGAACCTTTTTGAAAAAAGGTTCCTGGACCTCCAAAAACTTTTGTTAAAGGGAAATACGACTTATATTAATCTCGTGCAAGCTTTATAAAACCGTCCGTGACGGGTTATAGGAGGATGATGTTCTTTTTCCTGCATGATTCGATCATATCGCTGGGCCAGACACCGACCTGGATTTCGCCGATGTGGGCTTTTCGTAGAAAAAGCATACAAAGCCTGGATTGGCCGATACCTCCACCGATAGACAGGGGCAGCTCCCCGTTCAATAATCGTTGGTGGAAGTAGAGGTTTCGTCTTTGGCAGAGCCCCGTGATTTCCAATTGTTTTTCCAGTGATGCCGGGGTTACCCGGATTCCCATGGAGGAAATTTCAAAAGACCGGTTCAGAACCGGGTGTTGGCAAAGGATATCTCCATTGAGGCCGCGTCCGAATTCCGTTGGAGTGATCCAGTCGTCGTAATCCGGTGCCCTGCCATCGTGGGGTTTGCCGTTTTTTAGCGGTGCACCGATTCCCACCAGGAAAACGGCTCCGTATTCTTTGCATAAGACATCCTCCCGTTCTTTAGGGGTTAAATCCGGGTATTTTTCTTCACATTCTTCGGAGTGGATAAACGTGATTTCCGGGGGTAGGGTAGGGGAGATGCCGGGGAAATTGGCTTGCAGGAACCATTCGGTGCGGCGCATGACGTCGTAGATTTTTCGCACAATAGATTTGAGAAAGTCCAGGCTGCGTTCTCCTGGGGAAATGACACGTTCCCAGTCCCATTGGTCCACATAGATAGAATGAAGGGCATCCAAAGTTTCGTCCGGCCGGATTGCGTTCATATCCGTATATATTCCGCTGCCCACCGGGATTTTTAATTCATCGAGGGTTAGTCGTTTCCATTTCGCCAGCGATTGAACGATTTCGACCGTTGTGTCGGCGGATTTCACGTGGAATCGAACCGGGTTTTCAACGCCGTTCAAGTCGTCGTTAATTCCTGTGCCGGATTCGACAGCTATCGGTGCAGTGACGCGAGTTAAATTCAAAGCTTCAGCCAGGTTAACCTGGAAAAAATCTTTGATCGATTTGATCGCTTTCTCTGTGTTTTTTATATCCAGTAAGGGTTGGTAAATGCCTGTATAAAACGGTATTTCTTGTCTACTCATTATTATTTTCTCCTTTAAATTGAATAAGATAGTTTTATTTATTGAAAAATAAAGGGGTGGGTTGGTTTAAATGAGTTCAGGCGGCGGGAACCGCCCGGTTATTGTTATTGTTATTATTTAAGATATAAAAATCTTTTATATTGAGGCTGTGCGAAACAGTCAATCCAGTTTTATCCGAAAGCATTTTATTTTTTATGGTTTCGATAATATCACAATTTTCAAAAGAAATCAATACACATTACTTGCTCTCTTCTTTTTTATCTTCCCAATATTTTAAGATCAGCCGGTTGCCGTCGTAATGGGCAAAAGAAAATTGCGTGATCCAATCGCCGCAATTGACGTATGTTTTTCCATCATTTTCATCGTGCCGGATCATGGGAAAGTGAATGTGTCCCAGGATCACATAATCGATCCCTGTGTCGAATTTTACCCGGGCGAACCGGTAATATTCTTCAGACCAGGAGTGCTTTTCGATTTTGATCCATTTTCGGCTGGAGTGGGAAGTCCATTGGGCGATTTTCATCCCCAGGTCGGCGGAGATCAAGGTTTTAAATAAAAAAATGGAAGCGGGATGGCGGATGATTTTTTTTAAAAATCGATATCCCTTGTCTTCATTGGCGAGGCCATCCCCATGACCTGCGAAAAAACGTTTCCCGTTTCGTTCGAATTCGAAGCTCCCAGTGTGGCAATGGATACCTATTTCATTTTCAAGGAATTTTCCCGTATAGAAATCGTGGTTTCCCACCACAAAATGGACTATTGTCCCGGAATCTACCAGTTTTTTTAAACGAAAAAGAACCGGGAACCAATATTTCGGTATCACATGATACCATTCGAACCAGAAATCAAAAAGGTCTCCGAGGATGAACAGCTCGGAAGCCCGACCTTCGGCAGCCAGGAAATCCAGGAAAGCAAGGAGCTTGTTTTGTCGCTCGATTTCATGTTCATCGGCTTCCAAAGCGAGGTGCGCATCGGAGAAAAAATAGATATTGCAGTCTTTTAGTTGTGTCATCATGTAATCCGTATGTGAGGAAATAGTATACAGGACAATTGGTTTTTTCGCAAGATGAGTTTGTTTTTTTGGTTTTGCGTGGTTATATGTGCTTGACAGTAGGGTTTTGAATTGTTAAGTATCGATTCACAATTTGGATGACAATTGGGAGGGTGGCTGCCGGGATTATCTCAAAAAAACCCCTCCCTCCTGCTTAATCTCAGGAGGGAGGGAGGTAACCCCGGAATTGCTCACTTTCCATCTTCTCCCCCTCCACTTTCACATTTTTGAAAAATTCGTTCTAACTGTTGGCTATATTTTAATCTTTTATAAAATCCTGTCAATAACTAAAAATACTCATTTTCATATAGGTAGAAATACCTATATGATACTTAAAGAGTTGCTTAATCTTAATTTGTGGGTTTTTGCATTTTTTTTGAAAATACTTTTTTTCTTGATAACTTTTTGAGCCGAATTTCGTATGTTAGGTATTGTCTAAATAAAAACTTTTTGGAGGAAAATTTCGATGAAAAAAATTTTTTTGTTACTCTCGATAGGGATACTGGTTTTAAGTTTTACTGCGGTTTTGGGTTATTCGCAATCCGCCGATGATGTTATCGCCAAAATGATGGAAGCCCTGGGCGGAAAGGAAAAATTAATCAATACCGTCGATACGACTACAACCGGTACAATGACCATGCCTCAAGTGAATTTATCGGGCACGATTTCTATTTATATGAAAGCACCGAACAAAATGAGAATGGATTTAGAAATAATGGGTACGAAAATTTCGCAGTTCACCGATGGAGAAAAGGTGTGGATGATTAACCCTCAAACAGGCGGAACCGCGGAGGAAATGCCGGAAAAATTCGCAAAACTACTCATGAAGCAGGCATACTCGGACGACGCCTGGCTCAATCCCGAAAAATATGGCATTAAATATACACTGAAGGGAAAAGAAAAAGTAAATGATGTGGAGTGTTTTGTCCTGGAGAGAGAATCCGCCGATGGAGACAAATCTCTTTCATATGTGGATGCAAAAACCTACCTTACGATTAAGGTGAAAGGCAAAAGCTATGATCGAGAAGGGAAGGAGATCGACTCGGAAACATTTCGGTCCGATTTCAAAGAAGTCGACGGCAGGATGATAGCTCATACCTCCTTAACCTTTCAAAATGGCCAGGAATATTTGAAAATGACTTTTGATAAAGTGACTTGCAACACAGGAATCGCGGATTCGATTTTTAAGCCGGAAGTAACCCCGGAGGTTAGGCATTAAGCGTTAATCATCGACCGTTAATCGTTGATCGTTGTTCATCGATCGGCAATAGTCGAACGTCTAACGTCTAACGTCGAACGACGAAAGATGATAGATTGAGAAACGAATTCGACCTGTCGCCCCGGGTACGGGTATTAATAAGTTCCCGGGGCTGCTCTTCCCGGAGATGATTTCCCGGTATCCTGGCTTTAGCCCGGGAATGTGGGTTAAAATATTTCGGTATTGAGGATAAACAATGGAAAAGAATCAAGATTTCCAATTATGTAAGGATTTGAAGCCGATTTATGAATTGGAACTCTCATCAGGCAATACCGTCGAACGGGTGGAAAAATTTGCATATACAAAATGCGACCTGGGTATATATTTTTCCAAACCGCTTCATTTTAAAGAGATTGAAAAAGGAATCACTCTTTCGTCGGCAATAGAGAGATGGGAAAATAACGACCGCCACTATTCGATGGGGGGTGAGGCCGGTTATTATTGCAGCGAATGCAAACACTCCGTCGCCGGTCCCTTAAAAAAATAGAACCCGGAACCTGTTCTCCGCGTCTTTACAGTTTCCGGTTACTCAATTCTTTGTTTTAAACATCCGGGGCGAGAGAAGAAAGCGAAAACAATTCTATGGTGAATCAGGGTATTTCAATTTCTTTTCGGATATGGTTTAATAATTCAATACGGAACGATTCCTGCGGTTCCTGTTTTAATGGTTTTCGGGATCCCGTGGAGAAGCGGTGCCGCGGTATTTGAAAAAAAATAGAAGGATGAATGATATATGATTAATAACAGCCAGGTTGAAAAGGCACGTATAAAAAAGCTTAACGACAAACCGCCGTTAAAAGGCGACTATGTGCTCTATTGGATGCAGCAAAGCCAGCGGAAAGATTGGAATCATGCCCTGGAATATGCAATACATAGGGCTAACGAGTTGAATCTACCTTTGGCCGTGGGCTTTGGACTCATGCCAAACTACCCGGACGCCTATTACCGTCACTACCGTTTCATGTTGGAAGGTTTACGCGAAACGCAGCAAAACCTGGCAATGCAGGGAATTAAAATGATCGTCCAGTTGGGTTCTCCCCCGCAAGTCGCCCTCCGGCTGGGAGAGAAAGCGGCTGCCATAATCTGTGACCGTGGGTATTTAAGGCACCAGAAAGAGTGGCGGTTAATAGTAGCTTCAATGGCTCGATGTGCGGTATACGAAGTGGAATCCGATGTGATCACCCCGGTGGAGGTGGCTTCCAATAAAGCGGAAACCTCAGCACGTACAATACGGCCAAAGCTCTATAAGCACCTGGCGGAGTACCTGGAGGAATTGCACCCTTCGGCAGTAAAACACCCATCGAATCTATCGGGTTTTGTTTTCGATAATATTGACCTGTCGGGAACCGACCTGGAAGAGGTGTTGTCCAATATAAAATCGACCAAGGGCGATGAAGTCCCCTTCGTTCCTTTTTTCAAAGGAGGTACCTCGGAGGCAATTTCTATTTTTAACCGTTTCCTGGTGGAAAAGCTGGACGGGTATCAAAAACAGAGGAATCAACCTCAAACCGATTATGTATCTTTTATGGGCATGTACTTGCATTTCGGTCAAATTTCTCCTTTATACCTTCTATGGCGCATCGAACAAATGCCCCCTTCGGAAGATCGCGACAGTTTCCGGGAAGAACTGTTGGTTCGCCGTGAGTTGGCACAGAATTTCGTGAATTTCACCCCGGACTATGACTGTTTCTCTTCTATTCCTCGATGGGCACAGCAAACCCTGGCAGAACACCAAAACGATATTCGGCCCTATTTATACACGGTAAATCAACTGGACGAAGCGGCTACACATGATATTTACTGGAATGCCGCCATGCGGGAATTGAAATACACGGGCTATATGCACAATTATATGCGCATGTACTGGGGCAAAAAAATATTGGAGTGGTCACCCTCACCTGAAGAAGCTTACAAAACCCTTCTTTATTTGAACGACCGGTATTTCTTCGACGGGAGGGACCCCAATTCTTATGCCAACATCGGGTGGATTTTCGGTTTGCATGACCGGCCCTGGCCCGAACGGGAAATTTTCGGGAAAATACGGTATATGTCTGCCGGGGGCCTGGAACGTAAATCGGATCCCGGCAGCTACATTAAAAAAATCGATACGATGTTAAGTGTATTTAGAGCGTGATTTGAACCCCGATTTACCCCGAAACCGCCGGGTCTGCGGGTAAAAGGGGAAGCGGGGATTCTTTATAACAGCCCAGGAATCGATACATCACTGTTGTATTTTTAACTTTATCCAGCGTGAGGGAGATTTTCGGATCATCCAGGGAGCCGCTGAAATCCGCGAGGAATAAGAAATTCCCAGGTTCTTTCCTGGACGGCCGGGATTCTATGCGGGTGAGGTTGATTCCCGCTTCGGCAAAGAGGGTTAGAACCTGGTTTAAAGCGCCGCATCTATGATTCGTGGAGAAGACGATGGAGCATTTATCGCCTTGTCCGGGAAATTGGGTTTTCGATAGGAGGACAAAGCGGGTGAAGTTGGAATTTTCGTCCTGGATATTATCTTCGATGATTTTGAGGTCATAGATTTCGGCGCATAATTTATTGGCGATGACGGCGGAGGCTTTCGGTCTGGTTTCCGAGAGCATGCGGGCTGCGCCCGCGGTATTATAGAAAGGGCGGTCTTCGAAGTTATGGCGATGGATATAGTCGCGGCATTGGGCGAGGGCCTGGGGGTGGGAATAAACCACACGGATTCCTTTCGGGTCTGTTTCGTGGAGGGTCATCAACGTGTGATGGATTTTAACCTTTACTTCTCCGCAAATAAATAGGGGGGAGCGGATTAAGAGGTCGTTTACTTCCGTCACGCCTCCTTCCAGTGAATTTTCGATAGGAACCATCCCGAGGTCAAGCCAATCGTTGTCTACGCCTTCGAATACGTCTACGAATTTCATGCAGGGGATTGGGATCAATGAAGGGTCGAAGGTTTTTACTGCGATTTCGCTGTTGGCCCCGTGTTCTCCCTGGAAGCCGGTCATTTTTCGGTTTACAGTATGGAGGTAGTGGACTTCGGAAGTAATTTCTTTGAATAGAGTATCGATGAATTCTTTTCTGACCAATTGTTCCGGGATGCTGTGGATATGATCGATGAATTCATGGTCTGCGTCTTTATCCTGGCGTTTGGTCGCCTGGCGTGAGTATTTCAAACTCAGTTCCATTCGTTCATTTAGGATGTGAAGGATTTCATAATCCAGGCGTTTAATTTTTTTTCGAATTTCTTTTAGTTCCATAGTACAGCCTTATGTTGCCGGTTTAAATTTTGTAGTGCAATATTTTCGGGTTAAATGGTTTTGTCGATTTGTTTTTTCTAATTGCACAGGGTAATTGGTTTTTAATTGTCCGGTCATGAATTGATTTTATCACATGAAGCGGAGCAGTGCAAGAAGTGTTCTGTGGCTAATCTCGTTTTATGGCAGACAAGCGGGAGTCTATTGTTACTGTTTCACGATTGAGAATACTGCGTTGCTTATGTCGCTGTACAATCCATTTTTAGTAATAATTTTTACCTTGTAGTCGTTTCCTGCCGGTACAGGTTCTACGGATTTTTGCCCGACGGCCCAGGTATATTTCCTGTTGATAATAGGGATATCGGTGGCGATGGTGCTTAATTTCTTATCGGCTTTCCACAGTTCCAGGCGTATATTACCGGATAGTCCCGCTGTGGTCCATGTAATATCCTGTAAAGTGTCGATGCCCCACGATTCTCCTCCGTTGGGAGAAGTTAGAGCCAGATAACACATCAAAGCCGATATTTCGGCACTGTATCTGCTTTTCAATATGTTCTGGTTGTCGGTATGAGGGTTTGTCATGGTTTGAACCACAAAATAGTAGGTGGTCCCGGGGTTAAGCCCGGTGACGGTCAGTGAGGATTCGGATTTATTGGCGGTCATGCCGTAAAAGGTATAGGGTCCCCCGGCAGTGGTGCTGTATAATATCCTGTATCCACCGGTATCGGATTTATAGGATATAGGTGTCCAATTTATGCGCATCGATTTTTTGGAAGCGGGAGCTGCGGTTACATTGGAGGGCGCGATGGTCTGGGTGCCCTCCCAATTATGTCCTGGCTGTATTGAATCCAGGAATTCCCTCAATGCATTGTTATTTGTATATAGAGCATTCCATCTTATATCTAAATTATTAAGCTGCGTCATGTTGGCAAGAGCATTCGGGATACTGCCGGAGAGCCGGTTCGAGTTGAGTGCAAGGTTTTGCAAATTAACCAGGTTTCCCAATTCCGGGGGTATCGTACCATTGAGTTGGTTATGATCAAGTAAAAGAACTTCCAGGTTAGCCATGTTTCCCAGTTCAGGTGGAATTCTCCCGTTAAGTTGATTATTATAAAGGAATAGCTGTTGCAAATTAGCCATGTTTCCCAGCTCTGGTGGGATAGTACCACTGAGTTGATTATGATTCAAGCAAAGAGATTTTAAATTAGTAAAGTTTCCCGATTCATTGGGTATCGAACCACTGAGATTGTTAGAGGAAAGATAAAGTCTTTGCAAATTAGTCATGTTTGCCAGTTCCGGGGGAATACTGCCACTGAGTAGGTTGCCGCCGAGGTTAATATCTTGCAAATTAGTCATGTTTCCCAGTTCTTTGGGTATCGCGCCGCTGAGTTTGTTTTCTACAATGTAAAGTATTTCTAAATTAGTCATGTTTCCCAGTTCTTTGGGAAGGTTATCGCTGAGATTGTTATATGAAAGATCAAGATATTGTAAATTAGCTATGTTTGCAAGTTCCGGGGGGATATATCCGCTGAGTTGGT